>ENA-ORBV01002715-ORBV01002715.1-microbial-mat-metagenome-genome-assembly--contig:-NODE-2715-length-36864-cov-22.674369_pt1 | contig 36864 bp, 21 predicted proteins | sample MGYA00237777_ERZ505514 | MGnify/ENA primary metagenome ERZ505514 (study PRJEB26160, sample SAMN06269048) | microbial mat metagenome | isolation source: Oligotrophic lake microbial mat | place... | reverse complement strand
ATCTACACCTCTCTATTCGTCGGCAGCGTCAGATGTGTATAAGAGACAGCGAGCTCGACTGGGGGTTCGATATCCAGCGCCGCGCTGTCCGCAGTGTCGCCAGCGTCGACAAGGAGAGCAGGTCGAGCTGTGCGCAGGCGCTCAAGACCCTGTGTTGTCACGGCTGTCGACCACAAGAACGCCCGACAGAGCGCTGGAAACGCCAGCAAAGTGTCAACCGACGCATCGCTCGTCGCAGTGCGGACGAGGTTGAGCTCTTCAAGCTTCGCGAGACCACCGAGTTTGCCTAGGCCCGCATCGGTCACCGCGGTCGCCCGCAGGTCGAGGCGTCGCAAGTTGGTCATCGTCGCGACCACTTCGAGTGTCGCGTCAGTCACGCCGCTGCCAGCGAGCGAGAGGTCTTGGACTACGAGAACCAAGGGCTGCAAGAGGCGGGCAACGAAGGCGTCGTCGGCGAGCTGCGAATTCGCGGGTCCGGCAAAGTCGACGAGAAGATAGCTCGATCCCGGTGCCACGAGTTCGACATGCACAAATGCAGCTTGCAGCGCGAGAAGATCGTCGGGGCGAGCGGCAGGTTCCGAGGAAGGCTGCGCGGGTGTGCGCGTCGTCGCTTTTCTAAGTTGGGGCACGAGCGCCGCGACATCCACCGTACTCGTACTCGTCGTCGCACTGAACGACGCGCCGTCCATGATCCACGTCTCGATCGCCGCAATCTCTGCTTCGCTGGGTTGTCGCTTACCCTCCGGAGGCATGTGGTCGTCGTCGTCGAGTGGTAACCGCAGCCGCCGAACCAGCTCGCTGTTCGCGACATCGCCCGCAACTACCACCTCGCCGTTCTCGCTACCCGCCATGATCGACTCGCCGTCAACGAGCGAGAGGCCAGCTTTCCGCTTCTGTTCGTTGTGGCATGCGACGCAGGTCGCGTCGAGCGTCGGTCGTATCGTCGCCTCGAAAACGGTGCGTTGAATATCCATCGCCACCATCGCCGTGGGCGTGCGCGGGCGCTTCGAGGCAAGCGGTTCCAAGACGAATCCTGGTCCGCGCGTGAGCTCGCCGCCAAAGTGCCCGGCGGGAATCAAGAGTGCGAGCGCGAGAACGAGTCCGACACGATAGAAGGCCGGGGGCTTGGCGCGACTCTGCACGATCGCGGTGACGAACACAACGCCCGCGAGCGAGAGGCCGAGCCAGCGATGCAATTCAAGCGTGTCGCCGCCGTAGCTCGCTTCACCTGCAAGAATCCAGCCGGTTCCGGCCGAGATCGCTGCGACGAGCGCTGCGCACCAGAGCAGAATGCTGACTGCCGGGCGCAGCGCGAGTCGCGGGCGCACGAGCGCAACGGCTTCGAGCAGCGCAACTCCTGCAACCAGTCCGATGGGCAGATGCAGCAGCAACGGATGGAGGCGTCCGAAGACTGCGAGCGCGTCGAGGATCGTCATCGTGCGAAGATCCTCACGCGAGAATGGGAGTAACCAGTTTTCCGCTCACGTCCGTCAGTCGGAAGTCGCGGCCTTGGTGTCGGAACGTGAGTCGCTCGTGGTCGATGCCGAGGAGATGCATCAGCGTCGCGTGGAGGTCATGCACTTCGACGGGGTTCTCGACAACGTTGTAGCTGAAGTCATCGGTCTTTCCGTAACTGATGCCGGGCTTGATGCCGCCGCCTGCTACCCAGAGACTAAAACAACGCGGGTGGTGATCGCGGCCGTAGTTGTCTTTAGTCAGTGTGCCTTGGCTGTACACGGTGCGGCCGAACTCACCGGCCCAGAGGACTAACGTCTCGTCGAGTAGTCCGCGGCGTTTCAGATCCTTGATGAGCGCCGCTTGCGGTTGGTCGACTGCGCGACACTGATCGCGGATCTCTTTCGGGAGATTGTTATGTGCGTCCCAACCGCGCATGTAGAGCTGGATGAACCGAACACCACGCTCTGCGAGTCGGCGCGCGAGCAAGCAATTCGCGGCGAAGGTGCCGGGTTTCTTCACCTCCGGTCCGTACATCGCGAGCGTTGCCTCGTCTTCGTCGGAAAAGTCGGTGAGGTCGGGAACCGACATCTGCATTCGATACGCCATCTCCGCCTGTGCGATGCGGGCCCGCACTTCGGGGTCGAGGCTCGCATCGAATTCGTCTTCGTTCAGCTTGGAGACGACATCAAGCATGCGTCGTCGGTCGTCGCGCGACACGCCTTCGGGATCGCGGAGAAAGAGCACCGCGTCGGACCCGGCCCGCAGCTTGCAGCCTTGGTGTTCGCTGGGCAGGAATCCGCTGCCCCAGAATCGCGCGGAGAGCGCCTGCATGTTGCCGAAGCCTTGCGAGATCATCACGACGAACGACGGCAAGTTCGCGTTCGACGAGCCAAGCCCGTAGCTCACCCACGATCCAAAGCTCGGGCGACCGGGCTGCTGTTGACCGGTTTGGAAGAATGTGATGCCGGGCTCGTGGTTGATCGCTTCGGTCCGCATCGATCGAATGAAGCACAAGTCCTTCGCGACCGATGCGGTGTGCGGCAGGAGTTCACTCAGCCACACGCCATCCTCGTTGTTCGCGTAGCGCGAGAAGCGGAACATCGAGGGCGCAACGGGAAATCGCGCCTGTCCGCTCGTCATGCCCGTGAGGCGCTGGCCTTGTCGGATCGAATCGGGAAGGTCTTCGTTGAAGCGAGCACGGAGCTCAGGCTTGTAGTCGTAGAGGTCGAGCTGGCTCGGGGCGCCTTCCATATGCATGTAGATGACGCGTTTGGCTTTCGGTGCCAGATGCTGTACCGGAAGCATGAGCTTTTGCGCCGCGGCGTCTTGCGTCTCTGCACTCGCCGCGCTGCCAAGGATTGACGCTAACGCCGTCGTACCCAACCCTGCGGCGAGTGTGCGTCCCGTCACGCCAAAGAAGCGGCGCCGCGTGATGTTCAAAAGATGTTCTTCAAGCGGATCCATGCGAGTCATCCTTGATCGTACTAGTCCTTGATGAGCGTCGCGTCGGCGCTGAGGACGGCGTTGGCGATCATCGTCCACGCCGCGAGCTCGGATGGCTCCATGCCATCGGGAGGTTTCGACGCGCCGATGGCGAGCAACTTCACGGCGTCCTCGGGCGCAGCGGCGAATCGTGACCTGTATGCTCGGAGCGCGTCGAGTAGCACATCGGCTTGCTCAGCGGTCGGTTCGTGAGCGCTCGCGCTGCGCATCAAGAACGCTACGCGGGCGCGGTCGTCACCAGGGACATGCAGCGTGCGCGATGCGAGTGCTCGCGCCGCTTCGACGAACTGTTCGTCGTTCCACAGCACCAGTGCTTGCAGCGGTGTGTTCGTCGCGATGCGGCGCACCGTGCAGAACTCGCGGGTCGGCGCGTCAAACGTGAGCATCGAGGGCGGTGGCGCGGCGCGTTTCCAATACGTATAAACGCTGCGTCGCCATAGGTTGTCACCCATGCTGCGCTCGTACACGCGTGTGTTCGAATCGGGCATGGCAATCTCTTCCCACAAGCCCGGCGGTTGATACGGCTTCACGCTCGGCCCGCCCAATCGCTCGGTGAGCAGGCCTCCGACATACAACGCCTGATCGCGCAAGGCTTCAGCCGGAAGCCGTTGCCGCGGAAACGATGCAATCAGGCGACCGTCGGGATCGTGGGCCACGACATCGGGTCGCAGCCGCGCCGATTGCCGATAGGTCGCGCTGGTCACGATTGTCTTGATCAATCGCTGCACGTCCCAACGGTTCTCGCGGAAATCAACTGCGAGCCAATCGAGTAACTCTGGATGCGTCGGCCACTCGCCTTGCATGCCGAAGTCTTCGGTCGTACGAACAAGGCCTCGACCAAAGAAGAGCTCCCAAATGCGGTTGGCCGTGACGCGAGCAAGGAGCGGGTTCGTTGGACTTGTCAGCCACTGGGCGAGCCCGAGTCGATTGCGCGGCGCGCCGTCTGGGAGCGCCCCGAGGAATGCGGGCACCGCACGATCGACGCGGCGATTCTTGTCGGTTAGATCGTACTGGCCGCGCGTACGCACGAACGTGTCGCGCGGGACTTCGATTTCCTTCCAGATCATCGTGCGTGGGAGCGATGCCTTGACAAGCGCGAGGTCGGCTTCGTTCTTGCCAATGCGCTCCCCTAACGCGAGATACGCAGGTGACGTGGTGAGCAGCCAGCGATCGCGGGCACGTGCTTCGCGCTCCGGGGTGCGGGCCGACGCAGGAAGCAGTGCGACGATCAGTCCCGTATCAAGCGCGCCAGCACTCGGTTTTGCCCGGTGGAAAAACGCCGCAGGTCCACCCGTGTTCACGATCTTGAAAACAAGCGTGGTTCGGCCCGCGGGAACATCGAAGGCAACTTGGTCTGTGTCGGCGCTGAGACTGCGCTCGACGCGATGAGTGTGCACTTCCTTGCCGTTTGCAAACACGCGCAGTCCGTCGTCAGAGCCGAGTGACAATTCAATCCGTCGAGGCGACGGCGCGTAGACCGTTCGCGCCACGTACTCAGCACCAACCGTCGGCGCCAGTGCGAACGCGGTCGCTTCCTTGAGGTTGACATCAAGCCGCCAGCGGTTCGCGAGGGCGAACTCTTTGGTGAGGTCGATCGATGTCGCCGCTTCAGGGTCGTTCACCACGTCAAATGCAGTGACGCCCTCCTTCGCGGGGAAGGGACCACAGCGATACCAACTGCCCGTCATCGCGGGCAATCGTGTGAGCCCAGCATCACCGACCTGGGCGAGGCTCAGGCGAACGCGCCCGAATGCATGCGCTGCGTATTGCGAGCGGTATTGCAGCGTGATCTTGACTTCAGTCCCGCCGTCAAATCCGAAGGGCTCGTTCGCTAAGAACATCGCCATGCGCGGGCCGCCGACGAACTGCCCATTGACCGCCCACCCCACCGACGACGGAGGTTGGTTCCTGTCGATCGCATTGACCACGCGGTAGTCGCCGTCGAACTGCTCCACGTCTGCCCAGGCCCACGTGAGGTGAATCGGCTGGCGCTGCGCGGGATCTTTGATCGACACCGCTTCGGCTTCGATGCCAGTGAGCACTACGTTGCCGTTGTCGGAGCGCCCAACGCGCGGGGCGTTGCCTAACACACCTTCGCGACCGGGCATCGAAGGATCGACGAGCGCATCGAGGAAGATCGCGCGGAGGTCCTTCGCATCGGTTCGCAGCGTGAAAACATGATCATCGGTTCCCGGGTTCGCGCCGCTCGCGAGCACGGAACCATCGGATTGAGGCGTCATCGTCGCGCCACCTGCCGAGGTGGCTGACGCGATCATCGCATCGACCCAACGCACACCGCCGTCCGAGCCGAGCGACCGGACGAAGGTCTCGAACGCGGCGCGTTGTTCCGGACTGTCCTTCAAGCCATCGCGCTCAGTTTTCGCGCGCGCCAAGTCGGCATCGAGCCGCTGGATTTCTGCTTCCTTATCCGGCGTGGGAATAATCAGCGCGGGCGGGAACGCAACGTCGGGCTCTTTCGTGAACGGATAGAGACCGGGCTCATCGTTCGAATTAAAGAATGCGACAAGCCCGTAGAAATCCTCCATCGTGACTGGATCGAACTTGTGGTCGTGACACCGGGCGCACTGCATGGTGAGGCCCATGAACACCGCACCCGCAGTCGCCACGCGATCAACTTCGTACTCGAATCGGTACTCCTCGTCGATCGCGCCGCCTTCGTCCGATGTCACGTTGTTGCGGAGAAATCCAGTCGCGACGCGCTGATCGATCGTGGCGTTAGGCAAGAGATCGCCTGCTAACTGCTCAGTGACGAATTGATCGAACCGCATGTTCTCGCGGTAGGCCTTGAGTACCCAGTCGCGCCAGGGCCAGATCGAACGGCTTTCGTCGTGGTGGATGCCGCAGGTGTCGCCATAGCGAGCTTGATCGAGCCATGGGGAAGCCATGCGCTCGGCGTAGCGCGTGCGATACGGCTCGTCGCCGAGCAGCCGATCGACCCAGCGTTCGTACGCGTCGGGCCGTACGTCGGCGAGAAATGCGTCGAGCTCCTCGGGCGTTGGTGGCAGGCCGGTGAGATCGAGAAACACGCGGCGAAGAAGGGTCGCGCGGTCGGTCTCGGGATTCGGCGTGACGTTGGTGCGCTCAAGTTTCGCGAGGATGAAGGCGTCGATCGTGCCTCTCGGCCATGACGTGTCGCGCACCTGTGGCACCGCTGGCCGCGACGGTGGCGCGAACGACCAATGCGATTCGTAGTGCGCGCCTTCTTCGATCCACCGGCGAATCAGCGCTTTCTCGTCGTCCGACAGCGGTCGCTTCGTGCTCTTACGCGGCGGCATCGCGTCGTCCGGGTCGTCGGTTGTTAGTCGGCGCCAGAGTTCGCTCGCTTCCAGATTCCCGGGCACGATCGGGTGCCGCACAGCGCCAGTGGTCTTGTCGATGCGCTCAGCGGTGGCGTTCGACGCGAGGTCGAGGCGCAGGTCAGCCTCTCGCTTTCCACCGTCGCTGCCGTGGCAGACAAAGCAGCGGTCGGAGAGCAGCGGGCGAACGTCGCGGTCGTAGCTGACGGTTTGAGCCGCGGCGTCCGCGACGCGGATCGGCGGCCGCGGCTCGGCGTGGTCAGCTGGCCACGCCGCAGCGAGAGCGACGCAGGAACCAGCAGCGAACGAGAGAAGCGCGGCGGCACCTTTCATTCATCCCAAGGTAGCGGGAAACCGCACTCGGCTGCACGGCAAAGCCCAACAGAAAACCAAACAGAAGACCAAACCGAGAACCCATCAGAAATGGTCCGACATCCACGGTGCCGTTCCCGCGAACGCGGCTCCGAGTGCAGCGAGGAGCGCGTCCGGGCCGTCGCAGAGGCCAAGCAATTCGCATTGTCCCGGACTCATGAAGCCAGAGTACATCGCGGCAATTCCCCGCGCGCTTGCGCGCACGCAGGGGGTGGACAACGCGTCGCGCGTCACGTCGCCGCGACCATTCTGTACTCGAAGCATCCATCGACCTGCGTTCGCGGGAAGGAGTTCGTCCTCAAGTTCGAGTGGAACGGCGACGCTCACGGAACGCGAGTAACCGCGACGTGCGATCGCTTGCTCAAGATCGACGATGCGCAACATCCACCAATCGCGCAGGCGCATCTCGACCCACTGCTGATTCAGGAGCGACATGAGCGGATGGCACGGTCCGCCAGTGAGGGTGAGTGTTAGCCCCATGGATGCGAAGTCACGGAGGAGTCCGAGCAGTCGCATCGCGGCGCGCGGCGTTGAGTGCGCAATGTCTGAGATGACGACGTCGTGCCGTCCGTCGTCGCGTCGCGATTGATGGAAGTAGACATGGCCTTCGAGCGCCGTACCGACGCCAGCGGGCGCGACGCCGAAGCCGGTATTCGTTGTCTCGCGGAACTGCTTCACGCGCGACCAGATGAATGGGCCGCGATCAAGCATTCCGTCGTACCGCCGCGCGAAACTGTCATAGCAGGCGCGCACTCGGTCGTCGGGCGCGTCAAGCGATTCGATCGGCAGGTCGCGCGTTCCTTCTGTGAGTTGCCGAAGCGGAATGCGGTACTCGAACTTCGAGCCAGCTTGCTCGAACCCGACTTGTCGGTAGAGCGCTTGCGTCGACGCATAGAGGCACGAGAGCGGCACGCGTTCCTCGGCGAGTTCGCGCAGGCACGTCTGCATGAGCGCGATCGCGCGGCCGCCACCGCGCGCTTCCGGCGCGACGCCAACCCCAGCGATACCGACCATCGGCACGCTGGAGCCACCGAAAAATTGACCCATCGGAATGCGAGCCAGACACGCGGCAGCGCTGGCTGTCCCTTCGTCGAGAACGCGCATTTCGCTGCGCCCGACGAGATCGAGGTAAGCACCCACGCCCTCAGTGGTGCCTGCGAACGACAGCGCGAGAATGCGGCGAACGGCGGCCTCATCGCGCCCTGCATCGAAAGGTCTGAGGCGGAAGGTCGGTGCGGGTGTCATCGCGAGCAACCTACCGGCTCATCAAGTTTTCAGTGCGCGGCATCGCAAGATTTCGCTTCTTTCGTTGGCGACAGGCTGCTCAGAAAAGGAAAACGCGACGTCTTGCGACGTCGCGTCAAGGGTTCATCAACGTGTGTGTGTTTATTGGGCGGCGGTATCGTCGCTCGTGTGGCTATCGACAGTCGGACTCTCGTCAGCACCATCGTCGTGGCCGTCGTCGTCGTCATCGTCATCATCAGGTTCGTCGACGATGTCAGGCACGGTCGGCAACTCAGGCTTACCAGCGGCGCGCTGGGCTTTCTTCCACGTCTCGATCTTCTGCTTGTCGGGACCCAAGATCATCGTGAGTCGCCGACCATTCATGCGCGGCGAGAGCTCGAGCTTCGAGAGATCGGAGAGCTCTTTGACGATCGCCGCCATGCGCTGATCGCCGCGGCTCCTGTGCGTCACTTCGCGGCCCTTGAAGTTCTGCACGATCTGAACCTTGTGCCCTTCGATCAAGAAACGCCGCGCCTGCGCCACGCGAATGGCGATGTCGTGCACGCCGATCTTCATCGAGCGGCCGAGTCGCACTTCCTTCATTTCACAGGTCTTGCTCTTGGCCTTGTTCGCCTTGTCCTTCTTCGACTCCTCGTACTTGAACTTACCGAAGTCCATGATGCGACAAACGGGAGGCCGCACATCGGCAGCGATCTCGACGAGGTCGAGACCGAGCTCGAGCGCGCGACGACGGGCGTCGTCGGTTTCGACGATGCCGACCATCTCGCCGGCTTCATCAATCAAGCGAACAGGAGTGATACGGATGCGATCGTTGACGCGCGGTCCAATGGGGGCGTCGCGGAAGGGCGGTCGACGGGGCGGGTATGCGATGGGAGAAGTCCTTGACTCCAAGCCTTAGCGCAGGTGCGTCGTGCACGTGCGCTTGGTGGAGCTCGATGGCGACAGTCCGATGGAATGAAGACACATTGAAACCGCGTCGCCGGCGGTTTCGTGCCACGGTGTACGAGTTACGAGGTTCGGGAGAAACCCGAGTGAGTCCAACGGCCCAAGCGAGCGCAATGTCATGAGCGCGATTGCGATCATGACGAAGGGGGTGAGGTCAACTGCATGGGGGAGATGCGAACGCGGGCAAGAGCGGCGGGAGCGGTGAGGCAGACATCGACTGGTGTCGAGGCCAGCTTCGCCAGCGCTCGTCCCACCACAAACGGGCAAACGCGGTCGAGTAGCCGCAGACGAAGATAGCCGCTGAATCGTGCGGGAGCAACGGCAGAAGTCAAATCCAGCGGTGCGCGGTGGGTGATAAACGGAAACGTAGCGCCTCGTACTTGAGAGGCCCCTCGACCTCAGCCGATGAGGCCGGTCTCGTGGCCGGTCTTCCCGTAGCAGTTCGTGGCGAAACCGCTCCGTCGGCGAGAGCGAGCAGGAGTGGGCAGACGCAAGGAGCCGCGACGCAGCTTTATCCGCGAGATACGGCAAGTCGCGGCGACGCCGCAGATGCCCGCTCAGGCTCGTTCGCAGCCAGGATGGGTTTCGCCACGGGCTGCTAGGGCCGGATCGGCTGACCGATCCAGCGCTGAGGCTTGACGCGCGCACGGAATGCAGGACAATCGTCGACCCTCGCCGCGCTGCGGGACCTCGTAGAGTGCACTCGCCGCGCGGCGACCTCGTTCGCAGGCGGAACGAGGCGGAACCGGAATGCAGACCAGCGGATGAGCGACTCCAAAAACACAACGCTGAAGAGCGTGGATTGGTTCCCTCGGTCCACCGTGCGAGCCGAGGAGGGCGTGGTTGGCGCGCTCGTCAAACTTGCGATCGGTCTTGCGGTCGGTGGAGTCTTTTTCGCGTTCGGCGCGAGGAAGCTCGCCATCGTCGTCTGGGTGCTGGCTGCGCTCATCGGGCTGGTCTCGATCGCGTCCAAGCGCGCCCGGACTGGAATAGTTAAATTTTTCGCCAAGGCAGGCTTTTTTATTGGACGATGGCTTACCGTCATCCTTCTCGTTCCCGTCCACCTGATCGGCTTCACCGCAGCGCGGCTGCTGACCCGCTTGTCGGGGGGCGATCCTCTCCATCTGCGCGATGTCGATCGGCCGACGTACTGGCTCTCCTGCGATAGCGACGCGCGGAAGGTGCGTCACATCCGCGCCATGTACACGACGGAAGCGGCAACGCCGGCTGGCCGACGGCTGCTGCCGTTCGTCGCGGGCGCACTGGGCCTACTGCTCAGCGCTGAGATCGTCCTCCGGCTCATGGGGTTCGGCGACCCGGTCATATACCGCGTTGACGCCGCCTCGGGGTACTACCCGGCGCCGAACCAAGATGTCTCGCGCTCTGGCGGAAGAACGGTGATCAACGAATTTGGCATGCGGTCGCCACCGGTCAAGGACCCGAAGCCCGAGGGCGAGCTTCGCGTCCTCATGATTGGCGACTCCACGCTGTTCGGTGGCTCCTACATCGATCAGGACGATCTCTACTCCCGTCGACTCGAGTCGTTGTTACAGGGGAAAGCGAACGGAAGACCGATCGAAGTCATCAGCATCGGCGTCAACGGTTGGGGACCGTTCCACAAGCTCGGCTACCTTGAGAAGTACGGCACGTTCAACGCCGACATCGCGATCGTCTGTTTGCCTTACGGCGACATCTACCGCCCTCTCAGCGGGCTCGAGGGCAAGCCGTATCTCCCTGAGAATGCGCGGCCGACGTTCGCGCTGCAAGAGGTGGTCCATCACCTTTTGTGGCGAGCTCAGACGTCGACCATCGGGCCGTTGAGCGAAGCGGACAAGGACTACCACGCTCGCCGCGGCATCAAGGCATACCTTGAATTAGGTCAGACGCTTCGGGACGCCGGGAGCGAAGTGTTCTTCGCGGTATTGCCTTCGCGGGCCGCGGGCCTCACGGGCGAGCAGCCTGCGGATGAGAGGCGTCGCGTCGCCGAGCTGACCGAGGCGTTCCGCGTCGAAGGCTTCACCGTCGACTATCCGACCGAATTGTTCCGATCGTCGCGCGCGGGAGGTCGAAAAGCGGCCGAGATTTACCACGACGAGGTTCACCTCGATCGCGAAGGACACCGACTCTACGCCGAATGGCTGAGTGAGCGCATTACGACGTCGAGCCAGCGCTTCAACAAGAACAATCGAGCATCAAAGGGTGACACGCCATCAAGTGGGTCACTACCTGGGTCATTGCGGCGCGGGGGCGGCTTATGAATATCCTCGGCATTAGCGCGCTCTATCACGACAGCGCCGCGTGTCTGGTGCAGGACGGGCGAATCGTCGCGGCTGCTCAGGAAGAACGCTTCACCCGCAAGAAACACGACCCGGCTTTGCCGAACAACGCAATCTTATATTGTCTTCGCGAAGGTCAGGTCCCCAGTGGCGGGATAGACATGGTTGTCTTCTATGACAAGCCGCTGACCAAATTCACTCGACTCCTGTCGACCTACAGCGAAGTCGCGCCCGCTGGAATGAAGTCGCTGTTGATGGCGATTCCCGTGTGGCTCAAAGAGAAGTCGCTCATTCCGTATCACATCGAGCGGTTCTTGAAGAAGAGCGGCTACGGGCGACCGCGGGACTTTCTGCTCACCGAACACCATCACTCGCACGCGGCCAGCGCGTTCTACCCGTCGCAGTTTCAAGAAGCGGCGATTATTACTGTCGACGGAGTAGGCGAGTGGACATCGACCGCGATCGGCGTGGGTGAAGGTCACTCGATGCGCCTGCTGTTCGAGCAGCGATTCCCGCACTCACTCGGCATGCTGTATAGCGCGTTCACCTATTTCACCGGCTTCCGCGTGAACTCGGGTGAATACAAGCTGATGGGTCTCGCGCCTTATGGCGAACCGAAGTACGTCGACTTGATCAAGGACAAGTTACTCACGATTCGCGAGGACGGGTCGTTTCACCTTAACCTTGAATACTTCGGCTACCTCGACGATTTGAAGATGACGAACCACCGGTTTACGGAACTGTTCGGTGGTCCGCCGCGCAAGCCCGAGACCGACATCACGGTGCGCGAGATGGATCTCGCACGATCGATTCAGGCCGTGACCGAAGAGATCATGTTGAAGATGGCGCGCTACACGCGAGTTGTCACGGGGAAGCGTCACCTGTGCATGGCTGGCGGAGTGGCGTTGAACTGCGTCGCGAACGGAAAGATCCTGCACGAGAAGATCTTCGACGACGTTTTCATCCAACCCGCTGCGGGCGATGCAGGCGGCGCGCTCGGCGCGGCGCTCTATGCGTGGCACCACATACTCGGAAATCCTCGCACTGTTGATGGCGTCCACGACTCGATGCGCGGCGCGATGCTGGGTCCGTCGTTTCCGCGCGAGCAGATCAAGCGATTCCTCGACGACAACAAGCTTCCGTATCACGATCTTCCGGACGGTGAGCGCAACGAGTACATCGCGAAAGCCGTCGCGGAGGAGAAGGTCGTCGGCCTGTTCCAAGGCCGGATGGAATTCGGGCCGCGATCGTTGTGCGCGAGGTCGATCATCGCCGACGCCCGCAGCACGAAGATGCAGTCGTACCTGAACATCGCGACAAAATTCCGCGAGAGCTTCCGCCCGTTCGCGCCGATCGTGCTCGAAGAGGACGCTGCGTCATTCTTCGAGATGGGCTGCATCTCGCCCTACATGCTCCTCTGTGATCAGGTCTTGCCCAAGCGATGCGTTCCACAAACTAAACAGACACGCGGGCTCACACTGAAGGAATGGGTGAACCAGCCGCGATCCGATGTGCCCGCGATCACGCATGTCGACAACTCCGCTCGAATTCAGACGATCGACCGCGAGCGCAATCCGCGCACGCATGACATTCTCACTCGCTTCAAGCGCATGACCGGCTACGGCATCATGGTGAACACGAGTTTCAACGTGCGCTCCGAACCGATCGTGTGCACGCCCGAGGACGCGTACCGTTGCTTCATGCGCACTGGTATCGATGTGCTTGTGCTCGATGATTTCGTTCTCGACAAGTCCGCGCAGCCCGCGTGGGAAGAGAAATCCGACTGGCAGAAGGAGTTTGGACTCGACTAGACGCGACCGTCCAAGTTACTTCGCTCGTTTTCGAGTGACGCGGCTTTAGATGATGTCAGCAGGAACTTCACGATGCACTTGATTCAATGGGTTCTGCGGCTCCTTCGCGACGTAGTGATGTTCGGTTTTGTCAACCGCTCCCTCGCGTTGAGCGTGTGCATACTGTTCTTTCTCGCCGTCGGACTCGTCATCGCCGCGGCGCAGGTGTCTGCGCCATTCATCTACACTTTGTTCTAGATCATGCCTCGGCGCGATGACATCCATACGATCCTGATTCTTGGATCTGGTCCGATCGTCATCGGCCAAGGGTGCGAATTCGATTATTCCGGCACGCAGGCGTGCAAGGCGCTGCGGAGCGAGGGCTATCGCGTCGCGCTCGTGAACTCGAATCCAGCGACGATCATGACCGATCCGCAGTACGCCGATCGGACGTACATCGAGCCCATCACCGCTGAAGCGGTCACGAAGATCATTGAGGCGGAAGCAGCGGGACCACATCCAATTCAGGCGATTCTGCCGACGATGGGTGGGCAGACCGCGCTGAACGTCGCCTGCCAGTTGCATGACTCTGGCGTCCTTCGCAAACACGGCGTCGAGATGATTGGCGCGACGCGCGATGCGATCTATCGCGCCGAGGATCGCGAGCTCTTCAAACGCACGATCGAAGCGATCGGCCTGAAGTCGGCGCGGTGCGCGACGGCGCACTCGCTTGAAGAGGCTTGGCGCGTGCTCGAAACTACCGGCCTGCCGGCGATCATTCGGCCGGCGTTTACGCTGGGCGGAACCGGTGGTGGCGTGGCGTACACGCGAGAGGAATTCGAGCTGATCGTGCGGCGCGGACTCGATGCGTCGATGAACCGGCAAGTTCTCATCGACGAGTCACTCCTCGGTTGGAAGGAATACGAACTCGAAGTCATCCGCGACCGCAACGACAACTGCATCATCGTCTGCGGCATTGAGAACATCGACCCGATGGGAGTTCACACCGGTGATTCCATCACCGTCGCGCCGATCATGACGCTGACGGATAAGGAATATCAGCGGATGCGCGATGCGGCGATCGCGATCCTGCGCGCCGTGGGCGTGGAGACGGGCGGCTCGAATGTCCAGTTCGCCGTCAACCCGCGAGATGGGACGATGCTTGTCGTGGAGATGAACCCGCGAGTCTCGCGTTCGTCGGCGCTGGCGTCGAAGGCGACGGGTTATCCGATCGCGAAGATCGCAGCGAAGCTCGCTGTTGGTTACACGCTCGACGAATTGCGCAACGACATCACGGGTACGACGAGCGCGTGCTTCGAACCGTCGATTGACTACGTCGTCGTGAAGATGCCGCGCTGGACCTTCGAGAAGTTCCCAGAGGCCGATGAGACGCTGACGACGCAGATGAAGAGCGTTGGCGAAGCGATGAGCATTGGGCGCACCTTCAAGGAGAGCTTCCAGAAGTCGATTCGCTCGATGGAAGTAAAGCGATTTGGCCTCGGACTCGACAAGAACGACAAGTGGCTCGCTGCGCGCCGAGCGACCAAAGCGTCGCCCGCGCTGGCGGCTGACGGTTCAGTGATCGAGTGGCCAATCCCAGACGAATTGTTAGTTCGGAAACTGACCGTTCCGAGCCAAGGACGTCTTTATTACATCCGCTACGCCCTCAAGATGGGCTGGAGCGTTGCGCGGGTCAATCAGCTGACGAACGTCGATCCGTGGTTTCTTGATCAGATCAGTCAGCTCTGCGAATTCGAAGATGTGCTCTGTTCCTATGCGGCGCTTGAGCAGGTGCCAGCGGACGTCTTGCGACAGGCGAAGCAGTTCGGCTACTCAGATCCGCAACTCGCTAATCTCTATCTCGGCGACATCTCGACGAAGTCCATCCTCGCCGTTCGCGGGCGCAGGAAGAAGCTCGGAATCGAGCCGGTGTATAAGCTCGTCGACACTTGCGCTGCTGAGTTCGAGGCGCAGACCCCGTACTACTATTCGACTTACGAGAACTCGTTCGTTGCTGCGGCGGGAACGCCGTCCGCTGGTCGGCTGTGCGATGACGAGATCCGTGTCACCGCGAAGCCCAAGATCGTCGTACTCGGAGGCGGACCGAACCGGATTGGTCAAGGTATCGAGTTCGACTACTGCTGCTGCCAGGCCAGCTTCGCGTGCCGTGAATTAGGTTTTGAGAGCGTCATGATCAACTCGAATCCGGAAACGGTTTCGACTGACTACGACACATCCGACTTGCTCTTCTTTGAACCGCTCACGCTCGAGGACGTTCTCAACGTTGTCGAGCGCCTGAACGGACCGGGCGCAGACGCGCTCGATCGCCCCGGCAACGTTGCCGGGGTCATCGTGCAACTCGGCGGACAGACGCCGCTCAATCTCGCGCAGGGTCTCAAGGACGCTGGAGTGCCGATCATTGGCACGACGCCCGAGAGCATCCACCTCGCGGCTGATCGCGAGGCGTTCGGTGGCATCATTCGTGAGTTGGGACTACGCCAGCCCGCGAACGGGATCGCATACGACCTCGAGAGCGCGAAGTCCATTGCGCGCGAGTTGGGCTATCCGGTTTTGCTTCGACCGAGCTATGTACTGGGTGGTCGCGGGATGGAGATCTGTGCGGTCGAAGCCGACGTCGAGCGCTTCATGCGCCATGCGCTGTCTGCATCGGACCGACTTGGCATTGACGGGCGAGCCAACCCCATTCTCATCGATAAGTTTCTCAAGAACGCCACCGAGGTCGATGTTGACTGCGTCGCCGACTTCGGCAGCGCTGGCGAGGGCCGCGGCTCGTGCGCCATCTGCGGCGTGATGGAACACATCGAAGAGGCTGGCATTCACTCGGGCGACAGTTCCTGCGCGATTCCGCCGTACTCGCTCTCCCCAGCCATCATTGATGAACTCAAGGATTGGACAACCCGTCTTGCGCGGCGCGTGAATCTCTGCGGACTTATGAATGTCCAGTACGCGATCAAGGACAACTTGATCTACGTGCTCGAAGTCAACCCGCGGGCGAGTCGGACAGTGCCATTCGTCTCCAAGGCGACAGGGGTGTCGTGGGCGCACATCGCAACGCGCGTGCTGCTCGGTCAACCGCTCGAAAGTTTGACGCGCTCTCTGCGCGGCGCGGACGCGCCGTGGCCAGCGCACGTTTCAGTGAAGGCTTCGGTCTTCCCATTCAGTAAGTTCCCTGGCGTCGACGTCATCCTTGGTCCGGAGATGCGCTCGACTGGCGAAGTGATGGGAATTGATAGCTCGTTTGGTCTTGCGTTCGCGAAGAGTCAAATGGCAGCCGGAAGTCCGCTACCGACGAGCGGCACCGTGCTCATCAGCCTGAACGACGCCGACAAGCCGTTCGTCGGCGCGATCGGTCGCGCGTTTCAAGAGATGGCGTTTCGCATATGTGCGACCGTCGGAACGCGTAAGGCGCTCGCCGAGCACGGTGTCGATTCGGTGCTCGTATCGAAGTCACCCGGCGCCGAGGCACCGTATCTTTTTGATCTGATTCGCGAGGGAAAGCTCTCCCTCATGATCAACACGCCGCTCTATATCGGCAGCAGATACGACGAGGGAACCTGGCGCGCGGCGGCGATCAACTATCGAGTCCCCTTGATCACAACGATTACTGGCGCGCGTGCCGCGGTCGCTGCACTGCGTGCCCTGCGGACGGACTCGTGGGGTGTCAAACCGCTTCAGGATCACTTTCCGCAGCCCAAGTGACCTTCGTCACAGGCCGGTAGGAGGCGATTTCGCACGGTCGGGCGACACCCATGGCGTGTCACTCACGCTCCCAAGTGCGCGGGGACGACCTGGCATGGGGTCTTTGCGGACGGGCACCCGTTTCGGTCACACATCGGGATCGAGACATCAACTAACCGTAGACCGCATCCGATGGTCGCGTCGAGCCCCTCCTCCCTCGATGCCACCCGCGCAATGCGGTCACCTAAGTCGCTGACGCCCCGGCTATCTCCTCCGGGGCGTTGGCTTTTTTGGTTGCACACGGTTCAATGGACCTCCCGTCCAGCGACGCCGACCATCGCAAGCGTCAGAAAGTTGTTCAGCAGTTCATGGCGCTCACCTCAACGATCCACAATCTTGCGATTGAACTCGCTGACATCGACCGCGGTGTCTACGAGAATCTCGTGCTGAAGGTGGCGCGGCATCCGTCGGAGAGCGAAGAGTATTTTGTGACGCGCGTCCTTGCGTACTGCCTCGAGTACACCGAGGGACTAACGTTTTCGCGCGGGCTCTCGAACCCTGACGATCCAGCGCTCACGACGAAGGACCTCACCGGTGCGCTCCAAGCGTGGATCGAAATTGGGACACCGACTGCCGATCGGCTTCACAAGGCGAGCAAGGCTGCACCGCGGGTGGCTGTGTACATGCACAAGGTGCCGGGGCCGTACGTGCGCCAACTCGCGAGCGAGCGCATTCACCGGGTCGAAGAGCTCGAGATCTACGCGATCGACCGCGAGCTGCTCGCCGGTCTGGCGGCGCGCATCGAGCGACGAATGACCTTTGGACTGTCGGTGAACGAGCGGCACCTCTATCTCGCCATCGAAGGCACGACGCTCGACGGTTTGGTTCAACGGATCCCAGTCGTCGGCGAGTGACGGCGAGTGTCACACCGGGCTGAGCCCAAGCAACAGCCGGGTGACCGCATCCGTCGATCGCAACGAACCGACCCTGATCGCTGCGATCCACGCGATACGGTCGTCACCGCCACCGGCGCCCCGGCGCGACACTACTGGGGGCCGGTGGCTACTTTGAGAGTGTTCAGGCTTTCGTGTGGGTACGAAGATAAGTAAGACTTGTTCTCGGGCGGCTCAGCTCGGGCCTGGTTTCACTACCGAGCGCGATCATTCCCGCGGCGTGGGGTTCATCTCGACTTCGCTCGGGGACGCGGCTGTGTGCGCGATCGCACCGGACACCATCGTTAAGGCGCCCCGATCACGCCGAGGATTGCTTCGCTTCGTCGGGACGCGCCCTGCTCGTCGAGCGCGCGTCGCGACCGGATTCTCTGGCACGGTTTTGACCGTACGCGAAATCTACGATTTCACGCCCCGAGCGGAGCAGGCCGGTCCCTAGTACTCGGCGCGCGAGCACAGATCCCTGCGTCGGTACCCACACGAAAGCCTGAAGCGCCAGATCAGTTCGACGAAGCAGTCGCGTTGCTGCGGGCTGCCTCCGCGTCGGCCGCGCGGAGCTTGGGCTCGGTGCACGTGACGATGCTGGCGTTCCTCAACAATCTCGGCTTGCTGCTGCTCGCCCGTCAGAAACCGGCCGATGCGGAAGTGACTCTTCGAAAGATGGCCGCTGGTGTCGAGAGCATGATGCCCGGGGGCCACTGGATGCGCGGGCAAGCTAGCGTCAAGCTTGCGCGGAGTCTGATCGGCCAAGCGAAGGACACCGAGGCCGAACCCGCTCGCGATTTTCGGCTACGAGCAGCTCGCGAAGGCTCTGCTCCCTAGAAGTGATCGGCGCAAGAGCGCGGCGACCTTGATAGCCGAGATGTACGCGAAGTGGGGAAAGCCCGATAGCGAAGCGGTATGGACGTCGAAGGAGTAGCGTCGTACCCTCGGCGCGTCGTTCGCGCGAGATCGGCAGTGAGGCAACATGCACACGTCTGCAGAGAAGCCATCGTCTGAGCGTGACCGCGGAGGTGCTGGCGCTCCGCTCAGTGCTCGCTCTCGCGCGGAAGCCCTGCGTCGAGACGACGCGGCACCGAGCGCGGCTGCATCTCGCCTAGCGCATGAATTTCGCTCGATTCCGTTGCAGCATCAAGCGGCTAACAACTCCTTGAAAAGGCGATTATCGTCGCCCACTATGTTGGACGATTTGCGTGCGAGCGTCTCGCACCTCACCGGCACGAACGTGCGCGGTATGCCGATCGCGATGGGCAATCCAGAGGGAAAGCGCGCGATCACTCATCAAGGTCGCGTAACGCTTTCTTCGCAGGCGACGGAGCACGACTTGGCACACGAGCTCGCGCACGCGGCGCAACAGCGAGCGAGTGGAGGTGCGTGGATCGGCGGCGGCGACGCCGAGCGGCGCGCCGACGACATCGCGTCGGCGTCACTTGAAGGAAGGCTAGGATCAATCGCCTCCGGTCGCGTTCCCATGGCCGCGGTGCTCGGCGCGGGCGACCCCTACAGTCGCGAGGCAATCACGTTGCCGCCGCCGCCCGCAGGTTTCACGACGAAGGACTGGGCCGGCCAGCTCGATGCCAAGATTGCGTCGGGGGATATCACGGGATACGCGATCGCAGGGGTAAAGTTAGGCGACCCAGAAGAGCCGTTTCTCTACAACGCGCTAGTCCTTCTCGCGAGCAAAGCGCGATGGGGCTCGGAACTTGACGTCGTCACATCCATCGGTGCCGGGAAGGGTGCGGTCACAATTCGCTTTGACGCGGCTGGAAAAGCGGAGGCCGAACTTGTCGGCAAGTCCGCGCCCATCGTGCCTATGGCGTTTCGGAAGGCAGGCGACGCGAGCGCCGCGGTGAAGACGCAGTACAAACTTGCGAACGTCAAGGGTGAGCACGGTAAGACGTGGAGTGTTGACGATCTCAATAAAGTGCTCGCCGCATGGGGACGCCTATCAACCACCGAAGCGGCAGCCCTCGAGGGCTACACGCTGGTTCGCACGGACAAAGTCGAGCTCAATGGCGAGGCGCTCCAAGGACAAACGACTCATAGTGACGAGCTCGTGACGGGAGAGTCAACCGTCAAGCACCTGCGCGAAATGCGCTTCGCTGATAGTGCTTTCGTCGACGACTCCAGGAGTTTCATTGGAGATGGCACGAACGCGGGACCGGCGAGCTTCGAGGTACTCATTCACGAGGTCGGACACGCGCTCGAAGCGAAGCCGTATGACGACCTGAACGCAGTGGCAGCGATGGACTCGGACAAGGCAAACGCAGCGGGGGCCGTCGCGCACGCCGCGCAGCTTGCGATGAACAAAGCGATAAAAGCGGCGAGTGCTGGGAGGTACCAGCAGAAGGATCTGACTGCGGCACAGCCGTTGTTCACTGCGGTGCTTGCTGCGCAGCAGATCCTTCAAGCGTTTGAGCAAACACCTGATACGACACGCGAGGCAGCCGCAGCAAGCGCGATCGCCGACCGTAACACGGTGAAAGCGAGCATTCCTACCGGCAACAGAATCGTCGCAGCTCTGTCGGCGTCGATGGCGAAACAAGACAGTTACTTCACTACGTTGAAGGCGTTCCTGACAGCGAGGGATACCGCTGCGGCGTCGCGAACGTCCGCAGACGCATTGCTGTCGGGCTCCAACACCAAGCGACTTCAAGCGTTCCTGGACTTCGTCACGAAGGAAAAGATCGCGCCGCCGACCGCATATGCGAGGCAGCACTGGCCCGCCGAGCCCGCCGAGTTCTATAACGAGGCATTCTCACTTTGGAAGAACGACCCGAAGTTCTTTGGCAAGTACTCGTCGAAGCTGAAGCAGTGGTTCGATGATGGGAAGTACTTGTAGGCGATCGTGATCGCGCGCGTCGAAACGTTACGCTGCTTGAATGCTGAATATTTGCTCCGCAGAACAATCAATGCGCGCTTCGTCCGATCGCACGTCGAAGCGTCGCGTCGCAGCGGTCGTTCTTGCACCCGTGCTACTCATCGCAGCGCTCTTCGCGCATGCAGACATCGTCGCGACTGATGACGCGGCACCTGGAGTGACCGTCGCTCCTCCGCGCGAGAGTTTGCTGGCCACGGCAACCGTCAGCGGGCGCGATGACGTCGCGGAGACCACGCTTCGGTCCGATCTCCTCAGCGCATTCTGGGGCCGTGACGTCGCGATGCATGCGACGGTCGTCGTCCCACAGGGTGCCGATGATGGGACGATCGCCGCGCTGCCGGTGTGCTACGACATTCATGGTTTTGGCGGCAATCACAAGCGTGGATTTAGGATCGGGCCGAAGCTGCGAAGTGAGATCAAAGGCGGCTATCCCGCGATGGTGTATGTCTTCCTCGACGCATCGTGCTCGATGGGACATCACGAGTTTGCCGACTCGGTGAATAACGGTCCTCGTGGACGCGCGCTGATCGAGGAGTTCATTCCAGCGATCGAGCGCCAATTTGGCGGCGTGCGTCAGCCTTCGCAGCGCTTCCTCACTGGTCACTCCAGTGGCGGATGGAGCGTGCTCTGGTTGCAGGTGACATATCCCGAATTTTTCGGCGGATGCTGGTCCACCTCGCCTGATCCGGTTGACTTTCGTGACTGGAGCGGTGTGGATCTCTACAGCGCCACCAACGTCTTTCGGGACGAGCTGGGTCAACCGCGCCCGCTCGTGATGCGCGGCAAGAGTGTCGCAATGACGCTTGAGGAGTACGCGCAGCAAGAGCACAAGAGGGGCAAGCTCGACGGTCAGATGGCAAGCTTTGACGCCGTATTCTCACCGCGCGGCACTGATGGACGTCCGATGGTGATGTTTGACCGCGAGACGGGAGCTATCAATCCAGATGTAGTCGCCGCTTGGAAGCGCTATGACATTGGACTGATCCTGCGCAAGCGATGGAATGAGCTGGGCCCGAAGCTGAAAGGGAAGCTGCATGTCTGGTGCGGCGACGAAGACACCTATCGATTGCAGGGGGCGGTACAACTCTTGAAGGCAGACCTCACGGCGCTCGGGAGCGACGCCGACGTCCTCCTTGTGCCCGGACGCAATCACGGCTCTATCTTTGCGCCGCACGATGAGTTATGGCCGAAAGGGATGCTCGACCGAGTGCACCGGGAGATGAGTGCGCAGGCGAAAGCGGCGACGGAACCCGCCCGGTAGTGTCGGCCAGAAACGGCGAAAAGTCACATGGTTCGGTGATCCCGGGCGGGTCTAGAAGTCGTGTAGTTCGCGGAGGATTTTCCCGTGAACACTCATCGGTGTCGTCAATTTCGGCCCTTCGCGGCTCTCGTTTCACTGTGTGCCACTGGGTTGGCGGTGCCGGCTGCTCAAGCGGACACAATTCTCGTCGATGCTGCACAGGCGTCGGGGCTGCCGTTCCAAGACGGCACGACGTGGGACAAGTCCTTCAAGTCGCTCCAGAGCGCGCTTGCCGTCGCGGTCGCTGGCGACGACATCTGGCTCGCGGCGGGCACCTACAAGCCGACGACGTTTACCGATCGCAACCTGTCCTTTGAACTGAAGGCTGGCGTGCGAATCCTTGGCGGATTTGCGGTCGGCGACGTCATTCTTGAGCAACGCGATCCGCTCAACAATGTGACTATCTTGAGTGGCGACATCGGCGCGCTGAACAACCCCTCGGACAACAGCTTTCACGTGTTACATTCGTCGAACTCGGTGGGCGCGAATGCTGTCCTCAGCGGTGTCGTGGTCACGGCTGGAAAGTAAGCGCTCGACCAGATTCGTCGACGCGTGTGCTGGCCCGTGCGGCGATAGTGATCACACTCACTGCGTGATCTCCTCCGACCGCCTCCGCATCTTGCACCGCTGGGACCGCAGCAGGCTCTCCGCGGCAGCTTTCGCGCCGTCCGTCGGCCTCAGCGCGTGGACGCTCTACTCTTGGCGGCGTCAGGCGAGGCTTGCTGAGGGGAAGCCTATTGGCCACACACCTTCGACTGCAGCTGAAGCCCACACACACAGCGGGGCGGTAGGGATGGTCGTGTGAATCACGGTCATCCCTGCTCTCCCGCTGTCTATCGCGGGCCGCCTCGTACGCCGACATGTGCGGGCTTCCTAGGCTGGACCTACGGACACGGACCCCACGCCCCCAGCAGAATCGCCAAGTCGGCGGCACCAACCGATCCGCCCCCGTCGAGGTCGCCGACTCCACTGCCCGACCAAGCGCCGAGCAGGATGGCGAGGTCTGCTGCACCAACTATCCCATCACCGTCGAGGTCGGCAGGGCACGTGACCGTTCCAATGCGGACGTCATCTATGCCAGTGTTGACAATGGCGCCAATGTCGCTGGTCCAATTCAGATTGGCGATGGGTTCGCTGCTCGTGAATCCGATGAAGCCCTTGGTGTTAGGGGGCTGCGGGCTGATGATCGTTTGCTGACCACCTCCCACGAACGTGATGGTATAGACGATCGGCTGGCCGCCGTTAGAGTACGACACGAATCCGACTGCGCGGAGCGGTGCTGCGAAGACGAGATCGATGTCCTCATCGCCGGATGAGGTCAACGTTTGTGACGACAAGGGGCAGCAGAAGTGCGTTTCCCTCGGTGGCGTGATGAAGAGGTTGGGAAGAAGGACGGGCGGCGATGCGATCGGCACGAACGTGATTCCGCCGCTCGCAATCGATCCGAAGAACTCGTGACTGACCGCCACATTCCACTCGCGCTCTTCGAAGGTGACGACGATCGACGTGTTCGTTGCATTGTCGAACGCAGCCACGTCGACATACGTCGTGACGGTGGCGCTAGCGCTTGCCCTCAAGAGTCCAATGCCGCCGATGCTGGCGAGCATAGAGACTCGAAGAAGTGTTGGGCTCATAGTTGATCTCGCTCCTAGAACTTGTTAGTTGCAAGGACCCCAAAGGACCAGCAGTATACCCAGATCAGCCGGACCGACTGAACCGGAACCATCGAGATCCGCGCTGCCCGCGCCGCCCCAGGCGCCGAGCAAGATCCCCAGATCAGCCGCCCCGACGGTGCCGCTCTGATCGATGTCGGCAGGAGAGCAACCCGCTCCGCCTCCGCCGACGCATGCGCCAATCGCGATGTTGTCGATATTGTCGACGTTGGTGTCGTCTGGGCCAGACTTTCACTCAGTGTAGATGAAGACGCCGTGCAGATCTCCAAGCACGACGAGCATGTCAGTCTCTGTCGCAAGCGGTCCGAAGATCGATCCGACGTGCCATGATCCAACCACCAGCGGAAAATCCCAGTGCAACCAAACATTCAGTTTTGGCAGCTCGTGAGCTTGGTACATCGTTAGTCCACCGCCTTACAAACCTATCGCGGCGTATGTATCGCGATCGGGGTTCATACGAGACACACACCTACACAAACGTGCGAGCGGCTCGCGCACTCATGGCACATCTCGAACCCGCGATGTCACGGACCAAGACGCGACGCGCTGGGCGAAGCGCTGGGTAGAGCCCGGCTCATGGCCTGCGATCTTCCCAGTCGTCCCACTGCACATCGTGCGCCTTGAGATAGTGACTGACTGCGGAGCCCACGGTCGGAAAGAAGGTCTGTTCGCCGAGCCGCGCGAAGAGGCCGAATCGCCTCAGCTTGTCCTTGACAGGATCCTTCATCTCGGCGAAGCAAAGCTCGATACTCGCGTTGTGGAGCGTCTCGTCCAACGCGGCCAACATGTCGGCGGAGGTGATGTCAACGCTGGTGACCGGCTCGGCCGCAACGACTAACCAGCGCACGGGTGTGGGCGATGACGCCACCGCGTCTAGCACGCGGTCGTGAAACAGTTCGGCGTTAGCAAAGAACAGGGGGGCATCCCAGCGAAACAGCACCAGCCCCGGGATTCGGCGGGCGTCGCGATAGCGTGTCATGTCGTGGTAGCCCTTGACGCCCTCAGCTCTGCCCAAGACCGCGGAGTAGGGGCGCCACCCGTCCCACAGAAACTCGATGACCGCAGCCACGATTGCCAGACCGATGCCCGGGATCGCGCCGAGCCAAGCCACGCCGACCGTACAGGCAATCGAGAGCCAGAACTCCCAACGCTGGATGCGATAAATCCGACGGAGGTCGGCAACGACAATCAGTCCGATGGCCGAGGCGATCACGACCGCGGCGAGTGCGCTTGAGGGCAGGTTTCTCAGAAGGTCCGGCGCGGCCACGAGCAGCAGTGCGACCGTGACGGCGCCGACGACTCCGGTCAGTTGGGTCTTGGCGCCCGCTGCCTCGGCCACCGGCGTGCGTGACGAACTGCTGCAGATCGGGAAGCCCTGAAAGAAGCCGGACGCGAGATTGGCTACGCCAAGTCCCACCATCTCCTGATTCGGGTCGACGAAGGTGTTAGTCCGCGCCGCGTACACGCGCGAGAGCACGCTCGTGTCGGCAAACGAAACGAGTGCGACGGTGCAGCCGCCGATCAGGACGGGAACGAGATCGTCGTAGGTGATCCACGGGATCACGAACCTGGGAAGGCCCTGCGGCAGCGATCCGAGCACCGAGACTCCGGCGGTCTCGGCAAGTCCTAGGAACCCCACGACGGACGTGGCCGCAACCACCGCCAGGAGAATGCCTGGCACGCGCCTCCAGCCCTTGAGCGACAGAATCACCGCCAACGTCCCTGCGCCGACGAGGAACGCCGTCCAGTTGGCTCTTCCTCCCATCACCCCTGTTGCGATGGACCACAAGTTTTGCAGCGGCCCGAGGTTCTCGATCGAGAATCCGAAAAGCTTCGGCAACTGGCTGATGAGGACCGTCAGCGCGATGCCGTTCATGTATCCGTAGCGGATCGGCTTCGAAAGCAGCTCGGTGATGAACCCCAAGCGCGCTGCACCCGCCACGATGCACACCAATCCGGAGACGACGGCCATCATGCCGGCGAGGGCGACGGCACGCGCGGGGTCGCCCCCAGCATGCTGCATCACAACGGCGAGAATGAGAGCGACCAGCGCGGAGTCGGGTCCCAGCACTAGGATGCGGCTGGGACCGAACATCGCGTAGGCCAGCAGCGGAACAATCGTCGCATAGAGACCGTAGATGCCCGGCAACCCCGATGCTGCCGCATACGCGATGCCAACCGGCACCAAGATCGCCGTCAGCACCAGTCCGGCGATGACGTCGTGACGCAGCCAGGCCAACTCATAGGTCCGCAACGTCTGAAGCCCGGGCAGCCAGCGTGTCCACCCCCGTCGATCACTGGCGCCGCGCCGCGTCGCAATACGACCGGGCACCATTTGGTGAATGGACGAGGGCTGGTCGGTCATGTCGATCAATCTTGGTCGGAGGCTGTTGTACCGACACGCCCACGCGCGACCCGGTTGCGAGGCTGACGGGATTGCCCCGCGTACCGCGCGTACCGGACACACACGTTTCACCCGCGTTGCATCCACGATCCAGCGTCGTCAGCGTACATCGGACACGCGTATGCAACGGCATGCAAGGTGCAACGGGACGCACACGTACCGCCAGAGGTGCCGCCGAAGCCGTAGCGGGATCTGGTAGCAAGCGGCGGATGCTGTCTGCCTTCGGTGAGTTGATCCGACCAAACCAGGGTAGCAAGCGGCGCGTGCTCTTCTGAGCGTGCGCGAGTCGTACTGCGAGTCATACTGGACGCACACACGCCATTCAGGTGTGTCCTGTTGGATCTCGATAGGCTTCGAGCAGCCCGAACGCGAGCTCGAGTTGGGGACGCGATCGCTCGAGGCGCAGCGCCTTCCGTTGGCCTTGCGAGAGCCTCAGTTTACGGAGCGATCAAGGAACGAAATCGCTCGGCCTCTTCCGGCCTGTTCCATCGTTCGTACAGCTTGACCAGACGCGCGAGACAGTCACCGCGCACTTGCCCTGCGCTCGTTGGAACATTGCGAAGCACTTCCCATGACGACACGAGCGATGGCTCGGCGTCCGCGTAGCGACCCTGTTCGACGAGCACGGCACCGAGAGCGTTCCGAACCATCATGATGCTCGGATGATTGGCGGGCTGGTTGCGCTCGCGGATCTTGAGGCATTCGCGCAGCGGCGCCTCGGCCTCATTCGCGCGTCCTAGGTCGAAGAGCGACACTCCCTCTCCGCCCAGCGCCTTCGCCAGCTCCAACTCGTCGCTCAACTCTGGCATACGGCGCAGCTCCACCACTTGGCGGTACATATCAAGCGCTGGCTCCGGAGCATGACGCGCCCGCATGATCGTGGCGAGATTCATCAGTGCCACCGTCGTAGCGTCCGTCTGCTCGCCGTAGAGCTTGCGTGACACAGTCAGGAGCGAGCGGGCCAGCACCTCAGCTTCGTCGAGTTTCTCTTGGGCTCGCAGGCTCGTAAGCAGGTTGTTCATCGACAGGATTGTTTGCTCGTGCTCATCGCCGTATTGCTGGAGGGACAGTTCCACGGCTTCGCGACCGAGCGCCTCTGCTTCGGGACAGCGCTGGAATAACTTGAGCATCGTCGCGTAGTCGCGCAACAGCACCAAGTAGTCGCCCGGCACCGGATCGGAGCGGATCTGTCGATACATGTCCAGCGCCCGCTGGTACGTCGCCTCGGCTTCCACCACTCGATGTTGCGTGGCGAGAATATCGCCGAGCGTGTGCAGGCATTGAGCCGCCTTGCGTGGTTCGCTAGGCAATCGCTTCGAAGCCTCCATCGCCTCGGCTATGAGTGGTTCGATTTCGCCGTGCTTGCCTTGAAGCTGCAGCGGATGGCCAAGTTCGCGGATCGTCGCCAGCACGCCTGAGTCCGCTCCACCAGCGCGTCTTCGATTCAGGTCAAGCGCGCGCCGGAGCGATTGCTCAGCCATCGGAATATCGTTGGCCCTGAAACACTGCAATCCGTAGTGGTGCCACGGGTCGATCAGGCGCGGATCGTTTTCATCGAGGAGCGTGGCGAGCAGATCCAGCGATCGCTTCGAGTGCAACGCGGCTTGGTCGAACACGCCGAGCTGCTCGTAGCCCACGGAAATCGTCTGCAAGAGCTCAGCAGCGATCTCGGGCTCATCCGTGAGTTCCGAGTCGACGCGCCGACTCGCATCATCGAGCACCTGCCGCAGCGTGATGTCGTGGCCCTTCGTCTTACTTGGATCGAGGAACGCGATCATCCCCTTGAGGTACTCGTTCAATCGCCCGGCTTTGCGGGCCTCGCTCTGCGCCTGAAACATTCCAATGCTGGTCCCGATGACGCCAGCGATGAGGACGACGATCACAGCGATCACGCCACCCACCAGCACCTTATTCCGCTTCGCGAACTTCCTGAGCTGGTACGTCGCGCTCGTCGGCCGCGCCAGGATCGGCTCGTCGCGCAGAGTGCGCCTGATGTCGGCGGCCAGTTCTGCAGCGCTTTGATAGCGTCGCGCGCGATCCTTCTCCATCGCCTTCGCGATGATGGTGTCAATGTCGCCGCGAAACCCGCGACCGAAAATACTCAGCGGCGCAGCGTCGCGCTCGCTGATGATGCGCACCGCGTCAGGGATCGTCTTGCCGCGCACGTCAAACGGCGGCACGCCCGAGAGCAATTCATAGCCGATCACGCCGAGGGCATAGACGTCACTGCGGGTGTCGATCTGCGACGAATCACCCGCCAACTGCTCGGGGCTCATGTACGCGATCGTGCCAATGAGCTGTCCCACATCGGTCTGTTGAGTGGTCGTCTGAATGTCGGAGTCGATCGCGCGAGCAATACCGAAGTCAAGGACCTTTGGCTGCGGCGCGTCGTTCCCTTCCACGAGGATGTTGCCTAGCTTCAGATCGCGGTGAACCACGCCCTTCTGGTGCGCGTGCTCGACGGCGTCGCAGACGTTCGCCAGCAACTCCAGTCGCTGCCGCGTGCCAAGCTTGTGCTCCGCAGCAAACGCGGTGATCGTCGGGCCGTTGACGAACTCCATCGCGAAGTAGGGTTGCTCGCCCTCGTCGGTGACGTCGGTGCCAGCGTCGTAGATGCTCGCGATGCCGTGATGTTGAAGCCGGCCGAGCATCTGTGCTTCGTGCTCGAAGCGCCGCAGCAACGAGCGCGACATCAGTCCGGGCCGGACGATCTTGAGTGCGACGGTGCGGCGCGGGTTGTCCTGCTCGGCCTCGTAGACCGTGCCCATGCCGCCTTCACCGATCAATCGCACCAGCCCGCCGCGAGTGGTAGTGGGGGTGCGTCGGACAACGCCGCCTCACACAAGCGCACGGATCCATAGTGGACAACACCTCTTCAGGAAACTCCTCGCCGCTCAGTGCCCTGGTCATCGCCTTCGCGACACCAATGTGGATATTCGACGCGGTTCGGCGGCTCTCGCCAAATCACCCGGCCGCGGCGGTCGCGTTACCGCGCCGCCTCCAACGTGTGTGTCGCGTATGACGTGTCCGGAACACTTCGTTCGCAAGGCTCCGGCTCCGCTCCCGTCAGCCGTCTGGATCAACAATACGACGACGGCTGTCGCCGTCGTCGCTCAGTAATCTTTCTTCGTTGGGTGTCTCAGAACCGTTGACAACTACCGGACTCGCCCTATAGCGCGAATCGCTGCCGACTCATACGGTGCGTCCCGCCGCGATGTGTGTGTCACTGTCGCGATGGCTTAGCGCTCACTGGAAGGGATGCGGGAAATGAATCAGCAAAATCGAAACACTCGGGACGGGCTGCTCCGCGCAGCAAGCGTTGCGTTCGCCGTCGCGGTATGCCCAGTCGCCTACGCCGGCACCGACGATCATCTCTTCGTGGCACCCGGATACACGCTTGTTCCGCTTCTCGGAGGCTTTGACTACCCGACTAGCCTTGTCACCGATGGGACGACGATGTGGGTGGCCGAAGCAGGTCATCTGCCGACAAACCCGCCGAAAGTGAAGGCCGTTTCGAGCGACCTCACTGTCACCACCATTCTCGGCGTCACCGACCTTCCGCAAGGGACCTTGATGGGACCCTTCAACGACTTGGCGTTCCGCGACGGATGGCTGTGGCTCTCGCACCGCCAGGTCGGCGCCAACGGATGGGCGGTCGGTGCCATTTCGAAGTTCCAACCGAGCAATCCCGTACGCACGTTTACGACGGTGATTACGGGCCTGCCGTCGTCTGGTGATCACCACAGCAATCAGATTGTCTTTGCCGCGGACGGCCGGGGGTACTTCTCGCAGGGGTCGGTGACGAACTCGTCGGTGGTCGGTGCCGACAACTGGATCGTGGAAGGCTGGCTCGAACTCTACCCGACGTTGCATGATTTTCCGCCAGTCGCGATCACGTTGAACGGGACGAGCTTTCAGACGGTTGAGCCCTTCCCGCTCGATCCCACCGCGACGCTCATGACCGCGCCGTATCGACCCTTCGGAACGGGGCCCGTTGCGCCCGGCACGACGCTACCCGCCGCGACACCATCGACGCCGCAGGAAGGAATCATCGCGGGCGGAGGCTCGGTGTATTCGTTCGACCCCGACGCGCCCGATGTCACGGCGTCGCTCACGCTGGAAGCGTGGGGACTGCGCAATCCGTACGGCATCGGTTTCGATCCTGCAGATGCGACGACGCTCTTCGTAAGCAACAACGGTGCAGACATCCGCTCCGCCATGATCGACGGCACACTGAAGCCGGTCGGATCGCGTTCGATCGCCGAGGACTATGACGACCTGTTCGTCATGACGGTTGGCGGCGCGGTCGAATTCTTTGGGTGGCCCGACTTCTTCCACGATGCGGACACGGGCGGCGTCGCGAGCGTGACCGAACCGATCTTCTGCGCTGCACCGGCGATTCTGCCGATTCAATGCCCACAGCCCGTGCTCGACACGACAGGACTCGTGGTCGAGCCGGCGTTCAGTCAAGTCGCCAATCACCCATCGCTCACGAAATTCGACTTCTCGGAGAGCGACACCTTCGGATTCATGGGCGACGTGTTCCTTGCCGAGAGCGGTTCGTTCAACCCAGCCACCGGCGCCGTCGGCGAGCACACCGGCCATCGCGTGCAGCGCATCGATCGGAACTCCGGTGAGGTGCACGAGTTCATCGCGAACATGGGCAGCACGCCGGAGGAGATCTTCAATCCCGCGATCATCGTGGCGCCGCTTGATGTCGTCTTTCAGGGCGATGCGATGCTTGTCGTTGATCTCGGCATTTTTCAGCCTGCGCTCATGCTCACGGGGCCCGGCACCGGCAAGATCTGGAAGGTGCAGAAGGTTGCCGGCAGCCTGAATGACGATGGAAAGATCGACGGTAAAGATCTCTCGATCTTGCTCGGCGAATGGGGCGTTCGCAAACGTGGGAGCATCGCTGATCTGAACGGCGACTCGGCGGTCAACACAGCGGATCTTAACATTCTTCTTAGTAACTGGTCGTCGTGATTGCGCGAGCATAGCGCGACACCACGGACTCGGAAGAACATCAGCGCCGTCCTCGAGTGAGGGCGGCGCTGTTGTGGGATTGAGAGCGTCTGGTGGATCAGCTAACTCGGGAGTGCACGCTCCCCACTTCGCGAGAAGCGCTGCGAGATCGGGGCCGCCGACTTCGCCGTCTTGGTTGATGTCGCCAATACGTTGTGACGGACAATCCCCGGTCGCGCCCCACGCGCCGAGCAGAATCGTGAGATCGACGCCATCGACGTTGCCGTCGAGGTCGAGATTTTCGTCGCAACCCCGACGAGCGCCGGCGCGGTGCCGCGACAGATGAACGGTGCGAGTCATACTGGACACACTCAGGGCATTCGGGTGTGTCCTTTGGGATCTTCCAAGGCCATCCGCAGATTTCGTAGATTTCGCAGATTTGATGCAGCGGGAGGCTTCTGGACATACGCGTTCGCGAACGGGTTCGCGAAGAGTTTGTCCACGTTGGATCCCTGGCGCGCCGATGGTTCCGTCTTCGCGGGCGATTGCAGAGCGATAGAGAACGTGCAGAGCAGCGCGGTAGCAACGATGGTGAGCAGGAGGCGCGTCATGAGAAAAGCGCAACTGGGTTGCTGCGCCCCTCTGTCGCTGTGCGACATCTCCCCATCGCTGAAGCAGCGATGGAGAGAGGAAGAACAGAGCGCGCGGCGATGCCGATTCGTCTCCCTCTCCCCATGACCGCTTCGGTCATAGGGAGATGTCGCGCAGCGACAGAGGGGCCTTGATCCTTAGGATCCATAGTGGACAGCGCCCCTTCAGGAAACGCCTTGCCGCTCGCTGCCCTGATCATCGCCTTCGCGACACCGAGGTTGGTCATCGACGCGGTTCGGCGGCTCTCGCCTAATCGCCCGGCCGCGGCGGTCGCGTTACCGCGCCGCCTCCAACGTGTGTGTCATGTATGACGCCCCAGCAGCTACTTCGGACCGATCGATCTCAACGGCAAGGCTATTCACTTGGTTGGACCTTCGGGCCCCGATCTCACGGTCGTCGACAGTCTCGGTGCCGCGCACACGGTGTAGTGCACGAGCGGTGAAACTGCGACCACCATCATCGAGGGACTGCGCATTATCGGCGGCAGCGCCGAGTCATACTGGACACACAGACGCCAGTCGAGTGTGTCCGGTTGGATCTCCCGCTCCGCCCCGTCCGCCGCTCGACCGCGAACCAAGAAGCTGGGCGGCGGAAGCAAGGAGGCGGTGCATTACCGCCCGGTGTCCTTCGCGACAAAAGACGATGGCGACTGGATCTTTGTTGATCCGGGTGCAAGGTATTGCTCGGCTGGACGCAGTTGCTGCGGGAGGTATCGAGCGATCGCATGTGAGTGAATCGACGATGCTCCCGTGAAGTGCAGGGAACCCACCCTAGGAGATGCCCAATGAGTTTTAAGAGATCGCTCGCCGCAGCAGTTGCTGTTCTCGCGCAGGCCAGCGTCGTGTGCGGGCAGAGCGCATCGCTTCCTGTCGATCCGGGCGAATCGGTTATTACGCACTTCTCGGGTTTTCCGGGATTCGTCGTGACGCTCGTCAACACAGCCAACCCGGCGGGGCAGGGCGCGCCGGTCGGTGGGCCTTTCCCTTCGACGAATTGGCTTGCGCCCAAATACCACAACACGTTTCCGGGCAATCCGACGAACAGCCCTGCGGATGTTTGGAACGTTGCCAACCTCGGGCAAGTCTTTGGCGTGGTTCTCGACGATGCCGCGCCGCCCAACATCTATGTCACCGCGACGACCGTGTACGGCAACCTCGGGTTTGGACCGGGCGGTATCGGCGGCGAGATTTATCGAATCGACGGAGTGAGCGGCCAGATCTGCAAGCTCGCCGTGCTTCCGAATTCGGGACAAGGGTTAGGCAACATCGCGTTCGACGCGGTGAGCAAGATGCTCTACGTCACCGACTTCGACGACGGCAAGATCTACGCCGTGCCCGCCTTGCTCTCGGGCCCATGTGCGCCGCCCGTCGAGGTTGCTTGCAATCCGGGAGTCAACTGCTACGACCACGGAGTCGTGGGTCGGCCCCAGGAGGGACTAGGCATTATTGCTGACAATGCGAGTGCGGGATTCACGAAGTTGGGTCGCCGTGTTTGGGGTGTTGCTGTACACGAAGGTCGTCTCTACTACAGCGTCTGGTGGGAAGACGCTCGCCCGGGTGGCCAGAGTGTCACCGAGGCCAATGAAATATGGTCCGTGGGCATCACCGGCACGGGCGCCTTTTTGCCTAACAGTACGGTGCGCGAATTTCTGATGCCTCAGGGGCCGATTCCTTCGGGCTCTGGCCCGCTGCTGCATCCGGCCGATAGTCAGGTCATTCCGTACTCCAACCCAGTCGCCGATATTCACTTCTCGCAGTCCGGTCACATGTTCCTTGCCGAGCGCACGCGGCTCGCGGATGTCGGGACTCTCATCCCCGTTGGTCCCACCGCCAACGATGCCCACAGCTCGCGCGTGGTCGAGCTGACCGGATCTTCTCCCGCCGCTTGGACGTTCGCGCCATTGAACAAATGGAAGGTCGGTTACCTTGACCCGATGGGCGATTGCGACGGCGTGAGTCTCGTTAACGAGGGTACGAACAGCTCAGGCGGAGTATCGACCGACTGTGACGACAACGTGTTTGCAATGGGAGACGCGCTCTTTGCTTCGTGCGTGAATGCAAGCCTGCCGTACATCTACGGCCTCGCGATCATCCCGGCAGGTGGAAACTCGGCCACGGTGCCCTTGTGGAGCAGCCTGAGCTACCTCATTGACTCCGACGGCTTTATCGGCGAGCAAGCTAAGACCGGGCAGGGTGACGTGGCCGTACGGAGCGACTGCAAGTGCGCGGAGATTGAGACGTCCTCGATCGAGTGCAAAGCCGGAGGCCAGTTCACCTGGACGTTCACATTCACGAACAACTCGGGCACGAGCGCGTCGGTGCTGATCCTTCCCGACCCATCGATGTCGCCCAACGTGATCCCGCTCAATCCGCCGGTCGCCAACGGTAATACGTCGGCGCCGATCACGGTGACGATCACGGGGCAGCAGCCGGGGTCCCAGTTCTGCTTCGACTTCATTCTGGGCGACGTCAAGGGCAACGAGTGCTGCCATATGAATCCCTGCATCGACCTGCCCGACTGTGTGTGCGGCCAAGTCTCGCACGCGGGCGTCGTCGCCACCAGCACGCCCGGGACGTTCCAGTTCTCGTTTACCTTCACCAACCTCGCGGCGTGGAACACGGGACACTTGGTGTTCGTCCCGGCGAGCGGCAGCTCGATCACTCCGGGCATTCTCAACGTCGGCCCGATCGCGCCGTTCGGCTCGCAGGTGGTGGGTCCGGTGACGATCGTCAGCGGACTGCCAGCGGGGTCGCAGTACTGCTTCACGCTGGGGAACCACAGCGCGAACTGGGCGCAGTGCTGCTTCATCGAGGTGTGCGTGACGGTGCCGAGCCAGAGCCCCGCGACGGGGAGCCCGGCGGACCTCAACGGGGACGGCGTGGTGAACGCCATGGACCTGTCGATCCTCCTTGGTGCGTGGGGTACGCGCGGCGGTTTGGCCGACCTTGACCACGACGGCATGGTCGGCGCGGGCGACCTCGGAATTCTCTTGGGCGCCTGGGGCTGAATTGACGGAGTAGTCTGCTGCGAAAGTGATCTTGGCTACGAACGAGGCTGAGCTGGCACCTGCCCGCTCAGCCTCGCTCTCGCCACGGAGGACTTTCGCCACAAGCTGCTACGCGAACCGCACGTGCGATTGATTGCGTCCACGCGACTCGTCTTGGTGGGCGCACAGCCGCAATCACATCTCCCCGGAAACTGTAGCTCGGCCGTCACGCCGTCTCGCACTGTTTCCTTGGCAGCGCACTGGACTCGTCGCCGCCTCGACAGAGATGGTCGGGCGAGAGCGCCCGCCATCGTTTGGCGACCTCGGTGCGCGCATCCATCGCATCGAATATTCCTGAGTCGTCTGCTCAGCCGGTCCACGCGCCCAGCAGGACGGCGATGTCGCCGCCGTTCACGATGCCGTTGCCGTCGAGGTCGGGCGCCGACAATCCCCACGCGCCCAGCAGGATGCTGAGATCTGCGGCGTTTACGTGCCCGTCGTCGTTCAGGTCACCGGGGGATCCCTGCGGTCCGCAGGTGTTCAGCAGCACCGATGCGTTGTCGCTGCTGAGATTCGCCACCGCGAGGTCCGCGTCGCCGTCGTTGTCGAGGTCACCGATGGCGACCCACTCAGCGCCGTCACCGGTGCCGAACGGGAGACCGGCGGGGAACGTCCCATTGCCGTTGTTGAGGAAGACCGACACTGTGTCCGTTCCGCTGTCGTTAGCGACGGCGATATCGAGATCGCCGTCGTCGTCGATGTCGCCGATCGCGACCGACACGGGATCCGCAGTCGGATAGGTGGTCTGCGGGCCGAACGTACCGTTACCGTTGTTGCGCAGCACCGAGATCGTGTCGCCGAATTGATTTGCGACTACGAGATCGACATCGCCGTCGTCATCGAGATCGCCGAGCGCGACGGCCTCAGGCCCTTGGCCTGCGGCGTAGGCGACACCCGCCGCGAACGTGCCGTTACCGTTATTGATCAGGATCGAGGCGGTGCTGCCGTTGAAGCCGCCATTCGCGACGGCGAGATCGGGCGCGCCATCGCCACTAAGGTCCGCGACCGCGACAGACGACGGCGTGCTGCCAGCGGCGTATGCGACCGGCGCCGCGAAGGTCGCGTTGCCGTTATTCATCAGGATCGAGATGCCTGGGCCGCCGAAGGCGTTCGAGACTGCAAGGTCGAGGTCGTTGTCACCATCGAGCTTGGCGATCACGATCGAGAACGGTGTCACCCCGGCGGCGAACGACACCGCCGACGCGAACGTGCCGTTGCCGTTGTTCTTGAAGACCGAGACAGTCCCGCTGCCGGTGTTGGCGGTGACGAGATCGGCGTCGCCATCGCCGTCGAGGTCGCCAATCGCGACCGCCTGCGGATGCGCTCCGCTTGCATAGAGCACGTCCGCCGCGAAGGTGCCGTTGCCGTTGTTGAGAAGCACCGAGATGTTGTTGCTGTTCTCGTTCGCGACGACGAGATCGGCGAAGCCGTCGCTATTCAATTGCCCGATCGCAATCGAACGCGGAAAGTCGCCCGCGCCATACAGTTGATCCGGCGCGAAGAGGGGCGGAGGACACGAGCCACCCGCCGCGAACTGGCTGTTCGCGAGGGACAAGAGACTGATGAGTAACAGCGAACCAGCAGACGTTGGACGGTACAGCGTGGACATGTCGTTTCTCCTTGAAGGGGTTGCGGATAGCGCAGCAGAGATCCGGCGATGCACGGTCGTCGAGAGTCAAATCGCTCTCGCAGCGCACAGTCGCCCGCCGATCGTGAGAGGAGCGAACTCCTCGACCGCGCGTGACGGTCTTATCCGCTTTCGCGAGGGCGACGGTGCGATCCGCCGGACCGTCCGTTGTGCGCGAGCTGTTCCGCATCGCGCCGTCGCCAGCGCGCGTTCCAAGTCTGCGGTGAGGTCGTCCGGACGCTCGATGCCGACGGAAAGCTGCACCCGCTCAGTCGCCGATGCCGAGTTCGGCAACATTCTCTTTAGCAGTACGCGATCCCGAGAGTGAGCAGCCTTCTCAGTGCCGTTGCGCCTCGTGATGGTGGGCGGGGGGGTGCTGGACGTCGGCCGCACCCCCTCCACCACGGCTGCGCTTCGCTACGCCGCGGTCCCCCGCCCCCCTAGACGCAAAGCGTCTGGGGGAGGATGCGGCGGTAGCGGACGCTCTGAGTGTTAGGCCGCTTGCATCCTCCCCCAATGCTCTGCATTGGGGGAGGGGGACCATCGCGCCTCGCGATGGTGGAGGGGGGACGTCAGGCGCACCCCCACCACCACGGCTGCGCTTCGCTACGCCGCGGTCCCCCGCCCCCCAGACGCAAAGCGTCTGGGGGAGGATGCGGCGGTAGCGGACGCTCTGAGTGTTAGGCCGTTTGCATCCTCCCCCAATGCTCTGCATTGGGGGAGGGGGACCATCGCGCCTCGCGATGGTGGTGGGGGTGGTGG
>ENA-ORBV01002714-ORBV01002714.1-microbial-mat-metagenome-genome-assembly--contig:-NODE-2714-length-36873-cov-13.541037_pt1 | contig 36873 bp, 25 predicted proteins | sample MGYA00237777_ERZ505514 | MGnify/ENA primary metagenome ERZ505514 (study PRJEB26160, sample SAMN06269048) | microbial mat metagenome | isolation source: Oligotrophic lake microbial mat | place... | reverse complement strand
TTTTTTTTGTCAAGCAGAAGACGGCATACGAGATTCGCCTTAGTCTCGTGGGGCTCGGAGATGTGTATAAGAGACAGCCCACAAACCCCCAAGCTCGAGCCTCGCGATCTCGCGCCCCGCCAGCCTGAGGCGAATGTGGTTGAAGCCGGCGCGGCCGCGCCCAGCACTTCCCGCCTGCCCTCCGTTATCCCGTCAATGACGGCGTTGCCACCTTCAAGGCGACCCAACCGCGCCCAGCGCCGCGCAATCGAGTTCGGCCACGACTTTGCGGTCGCAGCCGCTTCAGGCCCAGGCCCCTGACATTCGCCAGGCGTTCTGCTCCGCGAACAAATCCTCACGGATGTCTCGCCGCGCCCAGGCGGTCGCCGCCGCATGCCCCGCGTAAACTCGCGGCATGCGCACCCGCCTCTTTGTCGCCATCGCCTTCGTGCTCGTCCTCGCGCTCCCCCTGCTCGTCCGTTCCCTCGCGCGCTCCGATGGCAGCGCTGAGGCCGCGTTCCGCACCCCCGGCGCCGATGGCGAAGCAGTCGCCTCCCTCGTCATCGTCACCCCGCACGTCGAGCAGATCCGGCTCGAGTTCGCCGCCGCCTTCGACACCTGGCACCGCGCCCACCATGGAAAGGGCGCGCGCATCGACTGGCGCGTCCCCGGCGGCACCAGCGAGATCGTCAAGCAGATCGAAGCCCAGGCCGAGGCCGCCATCCGCCAGGGGGGGGGGCAGCTTGCTGCCGATGGCCGCTTCGCTCCCGGCAGCGCAGGTGCCGATATTTTCTTCGGCGGCGGTTCATTTGAGCACGGCAAGATGGCCCAGGCCAAGCCCGCAAAAGTCGCCGGTGCCGATGTCAGCTACAAGCTCGGCCGCGCAGCCGGCTTCACCCAGCAGCAGCTCGATGACTGGTACGGCGAGAACAAAATCGGTGTGCAGCAGCTCTACGACCCCGGCCAGGTCTGGCTCGGCACCGCGCTCTCCGGTTTCGGCATCGTCTACAACCGCGACACCTGCCGCAAGCTCGGCGTCCCCGAACCCCGCAGCTTCAAGGATCTCTGCGACCCCGCATACTTCAACATGCTCGCCCTCGCCGATGGCCGTCTCTCCGGCTCCATCACCACCACCTACGAATCCATCCTCAACAAGGAAGGCTGGTCCGGCTGGCGCACCCTCCGCGAGCTCTGCGGCAACGCCCGCTACTTCGCCTCCGCCAGCACCCGCCCACCCGTCGATGTCAGCCAGGGCGAAGCCGCCGCCGGCCTCGCGATCGATTTCTACGGCCGCGGCCAGTCCCAGTTTGTCCTCCGCCCCGGCGAAGACCCCGACTCAGCCCGCGTCGGCTACGTCGACCCCGAAGGCGCAGTCTACATCGATGCCGACCCTGTCACCATCCTCAACGGCTGCACCGATTACGAAACCTCGCGCCGCTTCGTCGAGTTCTGCATGAGCATCGAAGCACAGGCGCTCTGGCAGTTCCGTTCCCACGCCGCGCTCGGCGGCGAACCCGCCGACGGCCTCGGCCCAAAGGTCTACGAACTCCGCCGCATGCCCGTCCGCCGCATCATGTACCAGCAGTACCTCGACCGCATGGTCGACAAGTCCAACCCATTTGAAGCCGCAAGCGATGTCCCCGGCCGCGGCTGGCGCGATGCGATCGCCCCCATGATGGCCGCCTTCGGAATCGATACCGCCGATGAGTGCCGCCACGCCTGGCGCGTGCTCAACGATGCCCGCGCCGCCGAGAAAGCCGGCGCGTTCTCCCCCGGCGTCCTCGCGGAACTGGAATCAACGTTCTACGCCATGCCCAGACACGCAATGGCCGACGGCAGTGAACTGGAGTTCACCCAAGCGAACTACAAGGCCATCAGCGCCGACGTCAAACGCTGGCGCGACCCCGAACGCGGCCGCCGCGCACAGATCCAGTACACCAAGTTTTTCGCGAGTCAGTACGCCGCGGTTGTCCGCATGGCACGCAATCAATCCGGCTCGCCTCCCGCAGAATGATCGAACGCCTTGCCGGAGTATCCCCGCCGCAACGACCCCGGACTCTTCCGCACATTGAGTGTTCTCTGATTCAGAGGACCCTCGAAATCCTGGTAGAGATCTGGCACCCCCGTTGCACAAGAACCGTCGCTGGTGCGTAGATCCTCCAAATGACTGCCGAGGTGGCAGTCGAGCATCGGGCGGGGCAGTGAAGGGGTGCGGTATGAGCAATGAGAATAAACTCACGCGGCACTGGCTTGTGGCCGGTTGGCCCGGGATGAGCAACGTCGCGGTGATCGCGTGCGGATACCTCGTCAAGAAGCTCCGCCTTGAGCCTGTCGCCGTAATTGACGGCGCAGGCAGAGTCGAGATCGGCGCGGTGATGGTTCGCGGCGGTCACATCCAGGTGCCCACGCCGCCTTCAACCATGCTGTACTCCGGCAAAGTTGGCGATGATGGCCCCACGGTCACGGTGCTGATCGGCGAGGCGCAGCCCGACAGTCGTGGGATGTCCCACGCGCGGGACCTGCTCGACCGTGCGCGTGCTGACGGAGCGGATCACGTTCTGACCTTCGCCTCCGTTGCGACGCAGCTCGAGCCCACACAGGAGCCGCGGGTGTTTGGCGCGGCGACCACCACCGAGATGATCGATGAGCTTACCGCGGCGGGCATCGACCCGCTGAGCGAAGGCGAGATCGGTGGCATGAACGGCCTGATGGTGGGCGCGGCATCGGTAGGGGGACTGCCCGGGGCCTGCCTGCTTGGCGAGATCCCGTACTACGCCGCGCAGATCGCCAACCCGAGCGCGGCCAGCGCGGTCATCGCCGCATTCACCAAGCTCACCGGAATCGAGATCGACCTCACCGAGTTGAATGGGCACGCCGAGCGCGTGAACCGTCTGCTCATCCAGCTTCGCGAGCGCATGCAATCGGGGTCGACCGAGCCGCTCAAGCTCGATGATCTGGCAGGCGACGAGGACGATGAAACAGAGGACGGTGCACCCGGCGAGGAGACTCCGGCCCGCGCAAAGCACCCGGGCCTCGACTTGCCTGCCAGGCGAAAGCTCGAAGAGTTGTTCGATTCCACCAAGAAGGACCCGGGAAAGGCGATGGACCTCAAGCATGAACTCGACCGCCTGGGCGTGTTCAAGCAATATGAGGACAGGTTCCTCGATCTGTTCCGACGCGCCGGCTGAGCAGCCTTCCGCGGCGTGCGCCGGCTGCCGCGTGCGGATAGACGTCGACGCGCCTGCCGATCAGGCAGAAGCGGCGGCGCTCTCCGTGATCGGAAGGTGATACTCTGAGCGGATGCACAAGAGGCCTTCACCCACGCTGTCGAAGATCGTCGCCACCATCGGCCCGGCTTCGGATTCGCCGGAGATGGTCGAGAAGTTGATCAATGCGGGCGTGGCAATCTTCCGCGTGAACTTCTCGCACGGGTCGTTTGAGGATCACGCCAAACGCGTGGCGACGGTGCGGGAGGTGGCGCATCGGCTGGAGCAGCCGGTGGCGATTCTCGGCGACTTGCAGGGCCCGAAGATCCGCGTGGGGAAGCTCGACCCGCCCGGCATCGAGCTTCTGGTTGGACGCGATGTGCTGCTGGCGCTCGCGGGCGCGGCATACGAGACAGCGAAGAAGTGTGCATCGGCGAGCGTGGATGTCCTGCCCTCGGACTTCCCGCTGGCGCGAGATGTCGAGCCGGGTCATCGTGTGCTGATCAACGACGGGCTGCTGCGGCTGCTTGCGGTCGAGAGGGAAACCGGGGATCCCGAAGATGTGCTTCGTTGCCGCGTGCTCGTTGGGGGGCTGGTCACGAGCCGCAAGGGGATCAACCTGCCCGACAGCGATGTGCGCGATGAAGCGATCACCGCGCAGGACTGGGAGTGCGTCGAGTGGGCGGTGTCGCAGGGGCTCGATTTCCTCGCGCTTTCGTTCGTGCGCCGCGCGGATGAAGTCAAGAAGCTCAAGGCCGCTCTGGCGAACATGTGCCCGATCGACAAGTCGATGGATCGCTTTGGCGATGGTTCGATGATCCCGGTCGTCTCAAAGATCGAGCAGCCCCAGGCGCTCAAGGAGATCGACGCGATCATGGAGGCGTCGGATGCGATCATGGTCGCCCGCGGCGATCTGGGCGTAGAGATGGACATCGCCGAGGTGCCCGTGGTGCAGAAGATGCTGCTGGAGAAGTGCGATGAATGGGGCAAGCCGTGCATCGTGGCCACGCAGATGCTCGAATCGATGATCACCGCGTCGACGCCAACGCGTGCCGAGGCCACGGACGTCGCGAATGCGATCTTCGATGGGGCGGATGCGGTGATGCTCTCGGCCGAGACCGCGACCGGGAAGCATCCGACGCTGGTTGTGGAGACCATGCGGCGAATCGTGGGCGTCGCGGAGACCCGTATCGCCGAGCGGTGTACAGCGCCGAGTCCGAGCCGGCGCCTGCGGGAATCCAGATACCGCACGGCCGCGCTCGCGCACGGCGCGTGGCACGTGTCGATGGATGTCGGCGCGCGTCTGGTCGTGTGCTGGTCGCAGCATGGCGGCACGGCGCGGTACCTGTCGCAGACCGGGCTACCGATCCCGGTGGTGGCGTACTCGTCTGATGAACGCGAGGTGCGGCGGATGGCGCTTCTGCGGGGTGTGACGCCGCGGCTGATGGAACTGCCCGCCAAACGCGAAGCAACGTTGGCATGGTTCAACCTCGAGGTGGACATGGATCTGCTAGAACTCGGATGGGTGGAGAAGGGGGACCCGATTGTGCTGGTGGCCGGCGCGCCGCTGGGGAAGCAGGGAACGACGAACACGCTGGCGGTGCACGCGGTTGGCAATCCGGGAACCGGCTTCATGGCGCAGGCGAGCGAGTCAGAGCGAGCCTGACCTGCGGTGGTGGGGGGCGTTACCGGACGCGAGGTGAAGGAATGCGCCTCGGGTTGGTCTGGGGATGCGGCCCTGAGGCGTGTTGCGGGGTAGATTGGGGTATGGCACAGTTCGAGATTCGTGCGTTCGCCGCGGCGATGATCGCCACGGTGTTGGTGCTGCCCACGTTTGGTCAGGCAAGCGGCGGTGCGCCCGCGCCCGCAGCGACAGCGAAAGTTCTGGCGGAAGGGGATGCCGCTCCGTCGCTGGATGGGCTGACGTGGCTCAAGCGCGATGAAGTCCAGAAGTTCGAGAGCGGGCGCATCTACATCGTGGAGATGTGGGCGACATGGTGCGGGCCGTGCAAGCGCGGGATCCCGCACCTGACGGAGCTGCAGGCAAAGCACAAGGAGAAACTGACCGTCATCGGCATCAGCTGCTGGGAGCGTGCTGATACGGCTGAAGCTCGCGTGGCTCATGCGCGATCGTTCGTCGACTCACAGGGCGCGGAGATGGAGTACACCGTTGCGGCGGATGGCGATGGCGCGATCGTGCGCAACTGGATGGTGCCCGCGGGGCGACGGTCGATCCCCACCGCGTTCATCGTTGATGGACAGGGACGCATCGCGTGGATCGGCAACCCGCTCTCGGGAATGGATGCGGTGCTCGAGAAAGTGCTCGCGGGCGGGTTTGATGCCAAGGCCGAGGCGGCGAGAGCGAGAGTCGCCGCGGCGGAGAAGCAGGCCAAGGACGAGCTGTTTGCGAGGGCCAACCTGCTTGCGCAGCAGGGCAAGCACCAGGAAGGTTTGGTGCTGATGGATCAGGTGCTTGCGCTCGAGACAGATTCGGCGACGCGGGTGGCCATGATTCGGCAGAAGCTGCGGATGCTCCTGAACGTGGATGAGGCGAAGGGGTACGCATTTACGCGGGCGACGATGGACGGCGAGTTCAAGGAAAGCGACCTGGGTCTGCATTCTCTGGCGTCGGCCATTTTGATGATGCCGGGATTGTCAGCGCCCGATCACGCGCTGGTCGTCACGCTTTCAGAGAAGGCTGTGCAACTCGCCAGCCCCACCAACGCCGCGGTGCACGAGACCCTCGGGCAGGCGAAGTTCCGGGCTGGGGATGTGCCCGGAGCGATCGCCGCGGCGGAGAGGTCGCTGGAAGTGATGCGAGGTCCGGAATCGAGGGGAAGTGCGGCGGCGGTGTCGCGCGTGCAAAGGCAGCTCGAGGAGTATCGGGCGGCAGCGACGGGGCCGCAGCCCGACACAAAGTGAGCTTGGATCACGCGGCGACGAATCCATTTGAAGCGATGTACCTAACGTCTGGGCATGGCCCAAGTGATTCACACGCATGCAGCGATTCTCGGAATCGGGGATGAGCTGGTTCGCGGGCAGACGCTCGATACCAACTCCAAGCTCTTGTCGGAGCGGTTGATGCTCGCGGGTATCGAGCCCGTTGAGCACGTCACGGTTGGGGATGATCTGGCTGCATTGACCGATGCGCTGCGGCGGCTGTGCGTTCGCGCGCCGCTGGTGGTATGTACGGGCGGGCTGGGGCCGACAGACGATGACCTGACACGCGATGCACTGGCGGCGGTGCTGGGGGATGAACTGGTGGAGGATGAGGTTGCGCTGGGATGGCTGATAGAGCGACTGCGCTCGCGAGGGCGGGAAGTTTCGGCTGCGCAGCGGTTGCAGGCTTTGCGGCCGCGAACAGCGGAGTGTGTACGGAACGACTTCGGTACTGCGCCGGGGTTGTTTGCGACGGTGACGAACGCTGTCGGTTTGGCGCATGCTCGGTCGGACGTTTTCTGCCTGCCCGGACCGCCGGGAGAACTGAAGCCGATGTGGGATGCACTGGTCGTGCCGCGGCTGCAAGCAGAGCCTGGGGTGACGATCCGTACGCGGTTCCTGAAGTTGATCGGCTTACCGGAAGCGGAGGCGGCTTCGCGTGTGCCGGGGATCATGGCGAGAGAGGCGAGCCCGCAGGTGGGGATCACTGCGAGCGGGGGTGTGCTGACTTGGCGGATTCGATATCGTGGGCCGCTTGGCTCGGCGCCCGCGGATGCGGCGGTTGATGCGGTAGCGAAGCGCATCCATGACGCCATGGGGGAACATGTGTTTGCGGATGTGGCGGGCGGGGAACCGACACTCGCGGCGAGCGTTGTCGGGTTGCTCAGGCAGCGTGGAGAGACGCTTGCGGCGGTGGAGTCGTGCACGGGGGGGATGCTGGGCGGAGCAGTGACCGCGATCGCAGGCTCATCCGCGGCGTTCACTGGCGGGCTACTGACGTACTCCAACGACTTGAAGCAAAGCCTGGCGGGTGTGCGGGCCGAGACCTTGGCAGCGCACGGGGCGGTGAGCGCGGAGTGTGCGGCGGAAATGGCCGCGGGGGGAAGGGATCGACTCGTGGCGAGCTGGTGTGTTTCCATTACCGGAATCGCCGGCCCAGACGGCGGGAGCCCAGCCAAGCCCGTTGGAACTGTGTTCATCGGACTTGCGGGAGCTGGAGGTGTGGCAACGAGGAGGTTCCAGTTCCCGGGGTCGAGAGACGATGTGCGGCAGCGGAGTGTGATGAGCGCACTGGCGATGGTGTACTTTGCAGCTGTGCGTCAGGAAAGGGGAGGCACGCCACCGGCCAAACTTTTGTGGGAGGTCGGTTGAGGCGTACCTGGAGTTGGCATTGAAAAAGCCCCGGTAAAAACCGGGGCTTGAACGTGAACTCTGAAAGTCTAAATGCTCAGCGGACGGCCGCGGCGGTGGGGCCCGCATGGGCGGGGATCCCGTCGCCCGGGAACTGTTTGATGCCGTCCTGCTTGGGAATATGTCCTGAGCCCTTGGCGGTGGGGGACTTTTCGGGAATGATGAACTGATCGTTGGGAAGGGACTTGGAGTGGGCCATGGCTGCGTCCGCCGCGGCGAGCATGGAGTCGTCCGCGTTTTCGTAGAGATTGCGGAGGTTGTCGTGGATCTCGACCTCGGCGAGGTCGAGGAAGTGGATTGCTGCGGTGCGGTCTCGCTCGAACTCGGATCCTGTGCCTGAGACTCCGGCTTTGCCCTGGTGGGCACGCATATCGGCGTCGAGGCGTGAGAGCGTGCAGAGCATGGCGTGGATCATGATGGCGACATTGGCCAGGCGCGCCTGCACGGCCTGACGGTCGAGCATCTTGACGTCGTACCGCTTGCTCATGATCTTGAACTGGTACGAGAGCTCGCGTACGAGGCGCGAAGTACGATCTGCATAGGGGCGAAGATCGCCGCTGGCACGATCAAGCGAGGGAAGTGCACGGCGGATGCCGAAGTAGACCTCAAGCCCGAGGGGGATCGCGATCCTCATGATGCGTGGGTTGAGCGTGGACTTGATGGCCTTGGAGATGAATGCGCCGACGGATTCGTCGGGTTCCTTCAGCAGGGACTGCCTGATGCCGAGCATCTGCTCGGCGAGCTGCTTGCCGCCGTAGCCGAAGATGTACGACTGCATGACCTCGTTGGCACCCTCGACGATGAGGTTGATCCGGGAGTCGCGGAAGATGCGCTCGATCTCGTTCTCGGTCATGTAGGACTCGCCGCCCATGATCTGCAGGGCATCGTTGACGACGCGCCAGCCGAACTCGGAGCAGAAGACCTTGCACATGGCGGTTTCGACCTGGATGTCCTCATCCTTGCGGTCGAGCATGCCGGTGGTCATGTAGAGCACGGCATCCATCGCGTAGTCGTAGGCGGCCATGCGGGCGATGCGTTGACGGACGAGCTCTTTGTCGGCCAGCGGCGCGCCGAACTGGTGGCGGGTCATGCCCCACTTGGTGGCCTGATCGCGGGATTTGCGAGCGCCGCCGAGCATGCCGGCGGAGAGGGTGCAGCGGCCGAAGTTGAGGCAGGAAAGAGCGATCTGCAGGCCGCGGCCCTCGGTGCCGAGGAGATGGTCCTTGGCGACGCGGACGCCATTGAAACGGATGCGGGCCTGCCATGTGCCGCGAATGCCGCACTTGGAGCGGTTCTTCTGATAGATGTCAACACCTTCCATCCACGGGTGCATGACGAGCGCGGAGATCTTGCCCTTGCCGTCGTCACGCTTCTCGCGGGCCATGACGGTGAAGAGGCCGGAGAGCGCGCCGGAGGTGGCCCACTTCTTCTCTCCGTATACGAGGTAGTCGTCGCCATCCTTTACGAAGTAGGTTTCGCAGCCGCCTGCATCGCAGCCGACGTTGGGCTCGGAGAGACAGAACGCGCTAAGCCAGTCTTTGGCAAGGTGGGGAAGCCACTCGCGCTTCTGCTCGGTGCTGCCGAAGAGCATGACGGCCTTGCAGCCGATCGACTGGTGGGCGGAAACCATGACGGCGGTGGAGCCGCAGGAAGCGCCGATGCGCTCGAGCACCCGGTTGTAGCTGGTGATGCCCATTCCAAGGCCGCCGTGGTCCTTGGGGATGGTCATGCCGAGCACGCCGAGATCGAAGAGGCGATCGATCACCCAGCGGGGGATCTCCTGATCCTGGTCGATCGCGACGGAGGGGTGCTCGTTGCGCAGGTAGTCATCAAGGCGTGCGAGGAGCTGATCGCACTCGGCGGCTTCGCGCGCATCGGTCTGGGGATAGGGGAAGTAGAAGTCCTGCTTGATGTTGCCCCAGAAGAGGTTCTTCACCGGGCCCATCTTCGTTGGTTCTGCGCCAAGCCACTCCTCCGCCTGCTCGAGGAGCTTGCGGTCGGCGGCGGAGATGCCCTTGAGATTCTTGAGATCGGCCATGGGAGGGGTTTCCAAAGGGCCACTTGGCAAACTGCCAGCGGGCCAGATCAGGAGGCTATTTCTGGGTCTTGGCGAAGAAGGCTTCGATGGCCGCTTTGCCTGTGGGTGTGGATCGGAGACGTACGAGTTCTTTGCGTTCGACATCGAGCGCCGCTTGCCAACCACTTTCGAGGCCTGCGGCGACAGCAGCCAGTACTGCGCGGGCGGAATCGGTGGCGGGAAGGGTTTCGCGCAGCGCGGGGATCGCGGCGGTGACACGCGCCTTGCGGTCGTGATGCCCGATCCAGCGCGAGGGCGCACCGCTGCGATCGGGCAAGCCCTTGGCACGCTGCGCGACGATCCACTGCTTGCACGTTGGAATGAGTGATTCGGGCGTCTGCGCGACGGCATCAAAGAGCTGCGCGGCGATGGCCTCATCGTACGTGAGGGGCTTGCCCACGGCGGTGCGGGTGATCGCGTCGGCAGGATCCATGCGCGCGGGGAGGAGGTTTGTGCCTCCCCAGCCCGGGCAGATCGAGAGTCCGGCTTCGGGCAGGCCAACGGGGTAGGGCTTGCCGGAAGCGGAGGGCGCGGCGACGAGGGCATCGCAGTGCATGGCGATCTCGAGGCCGCCGCCGAGCGCTGCGCCATTGATCGCGGCGACCGTCGGGAAGGGAAGATCAGAAATTAGTCCGAAGACTCGCTGGCCGTATGCGAGATAGGCGTCGAGTTCGGGGTCCGTCATGGCCTGAATGGACTTGAGATCCGCCCCGGCGATGAAGACGCGAGGGCTGGCGGAAGCGAGGATAAACCCTGTTGCGGAGCCGCGAATGGTCCGAAGGGTGGCCTCGATTCGCTGGATCAGTGCAAAATCCAGCACCACCACGGGCGAGCCGGGCTGCTCCAGCCGGACGACGACGATGCCGGCGAAGGGGCCATCAGAGTCCATCTCGATCGGGAATGGTTGGATGGGGTTCATAGGGGTGGGCCAAAGGGCTGCCCATCCTATCAACAGGAAGGGGCTTCGCAAAGCGCCGGCAGGCATTGGTTTGTGCGTCGTGGGGGCTCACGGGCACAGTCCACATCAACCCGCCGATTCGATGGATGGCGTTGGCGACTTCATTGGGGAGGCAGTGGGTGCTCGCCGCGGGCATCTGCGCAATGGCAGTCAACATCTTCCAATCTTCGTCGCTTTCGCAGGGGTACAGAGCAGTGATTCAGAGGCAGCGAAGTTTCCGGGCAGTGGGCGAAGGGCGGCCTCCTCGCGAATCCGGCAGTGCGACTGTGCGAATCCATTGGTGCGCATCAGGACTGCTTGGGGGCTAGGGTCGCATACAGTCGCTTAAGTTGAGGGGGATCGGGGTCTTTGGCAGGGTTTGTGCATATGTCTCACCAGGCAAACGGTCAGCATCGGGGTGCACGGGCGTCGGAAGTTGTGCAAGGGCGGAAGATTCGCGTGCGCATTCGACGATGCGACGGCCCTGGCAAGCCTTCGCGGTGGGAGGAGTTCGAAGCCCCAACCGAACCGGGGTCGAATGTGATTTCGGTGCTCAAGTGGATCGCCGCGAATCCGGTCACAGTGGATGGGACTGTGACCACGCCGGTGGTGTGGGACTCTGGGTGCCTGGAGGAAGTGTGCGGTTCGTGCACGATGGTGATCAACGGCAAGGCGCGGCAGTCGTGCTCGTGCCTGATGGATGAGTATGCCCCGAACTCCGGCGACATGATCACCCTTGAGCCGATGAGCAAGTTCCCGGTGATTCGCGACCTGTGGGTGGACCGCTCGAGGATGTTCAGTGCGCTCAAGCGCGTGAAGGCATGGGTTCCGATTGATGGAACGTATCACCTGGGAGCCGGGCCCAAAGAGTCCGCCGAATCCCAGGAAAAGCGGTATGTCGCCTCAACGTGCATGAGCTGCGGCTGCTGTCTGGAGGCGTGCCCGCAATACAACCTCGAACCCGATGAATCGAAGTGGGATACCGCATTCGTGGGCGCATCGGCGATGGGGCAGGCCAACCTGTTCAACGCTCACCCGACGGGTGCATCGCTCAAGGGTGCGCGGCTCGATGCGTTGCTGGGGCCGGGCGGGGTCTCGGATTGCGGCAACGCGCAGAACTGCGTCGAGGTGTGTCCGAAGAACATCCCGCTGACCGAGGCCATCGGTGCGCTCGGCCGCGCGGCCACGGTGCACGCGGTGGCGAAGTGGTTCAAGGGCTAACGACGCCGCGACCGCTTGGGGTCGAGTGCTTCGCGGAGCGCCTCGCCGACGAAGTTGAGTGCGAGCAGCGTTGAACCCAGCAGCAGGCAGGGAAACAGCAGCAGCCACCAATGCGAGCGGTAGGGGTTGAGTTCTGAGAGTCCATCGGCGGCGAGGTTGCCCCATGACGGAAGTGGCGGCCGCACGCCGATGCCCAGGAAGCTGAGGAAGGACTCCTGCAGGATCGCCTGAGGGACGGTGAGGGTGGCATAGACAACAATCGGCCCGATGAGATTCGGCAGCAGATGCCGAACGAAGATGCCCCGCGTCGAGACACCGGCGGCTCGGGCCGCCTCGATGAATGGCTGGACTTTGAGCGAGAGCACCTGGCCGCGGATGACGCGGGCCATGGTGAGCCACGAGACGCCTCCGATTGCGACCACGAGGGTGATCACGGCGATTGATTGTCGCGAGGCCGGAGAGAGTTCGCGCGACGGGATGGAGGCGAGGGCCTGACGGTTGAGGTCCTGCTGGATTGCCGCGTCCGCGGCGGCACCGGGCGGCAGTTCTGCCATGGCCTGCTGGACGAACGCTTCGCGCAGCACGCGAGTTTCGACCTCGGCGTTGCTCTGCCAGCGGCCGACCGAAGCATCAATGGCGACGGCGAGCAGCACGACTAGCAGGATGTACGGGAGACCGAAGAGGACATCGACGATGCGCATCATGATCGCATCGGTTCGGCCCCCGGCATATCCCGAAATGGCTCCGTAAAGCGTGCCGAGCAGCACGGACAGAAATGCGGCCGAGAGGCCGATGGTGAGCGAGATCCCGCCGCCGGCGAGGGCGCGGACAGTCAGGCTCCGGCCCAGGATATCGGTGCCCAGCAGGTAAAAGGGGCGGGCGGCGTTGAGCGAATCGTCCGTGGGCGAGTCGCCCGCCGCGGCAAGGTTTCGCGCGGCGATCTCATGAGTTCGTCGGAGCGGGCCATCGGGGAGCAGTTCCGGGTCGGTCGACTGCGAGAGCTCGGGGCGGAAGATCCACGAGGGGGGCATGAGCTGCGCAAGACGGTCCTGGGCGTCGTATCGCGGCGAGCCATCGACTGGGGCGAGCGTCCAAGGGAGCGAGCCGAGACATGCGATGAGCATGAACGCAAGGAACAACATCCCGGCGATCCCAAGGGGGGAGCGCAACAAGGGGTTTGACCGTTGAGCCGGTGGGGCAAGGAGGGCAGGAATGGATGAACGTTGCTGGACCACGTTGCCGAGCATAGGGCCGCGGAAGGCGGTGCGCGATTATGCGCAGGACCCGAACCATCGTGCAAGGAATGCGAAGATGTCGGGCACGCCGACCCCCGGGGTGCCATCGATGTCCGCGCTGGGCAGGCCCGCGAACCATGCGCTGAGGTACGCGAAGATATCCGGCACCGCGACCGAGCCATTCTGATCGAAGTCGCCGGGGCAGAAGGGGATCTGCCCCGTTCCGACAAACGTGCCGGAGATGGCGAGTACTCCGAGGTCGGGGTTCTCGGGGTCGATGGGACCCGAGATGTTGATCGAGCCGGAAACGGTTGCCGTACGTCCGGAGATTGTGATGGTGCCGGGAAGGGAAGAAGCGTTCTGCGTGCCGGTCTCTGCGAGGTCGAGCGTGCCGGAGCAATCCGCAGGTGGAGTCTGAGCTTGCAGCAGGGTGCACACGGTGCCTGTTGCCGTGTAGCCCGCGCTGCCGTCAGAGTTTGCCGGAACATCGGAGAACTCGAAACCGTTGGCGACAATCGGGACGGGGCCCATGATGACGCCCGGAGTGGCATACTCAACGGAAACGTCGGTGGCGTTCACAAGAATGGAGCCGATGGGGATGGTGAAGATGCGGAAGATGATGCTGATGTTCAGTGGCTCAAGCGCCTGGAAAGCAAAGTCGTGCAGCTCGATGGAGGCTGGGGTTCCGGCGGAGTCAAGCCTGATGCGCATCGACCCTGCGATCGGCGAGGTATCTGTCCCGGATTGCCCCTGAACCGTCAGCGTGGCGGTCACGCTCGACAGTGCGGGGTTGAGGGTCACATCGAAGGCCGGTTCAGCGAGCGTTGAAGTGGCGATCAGAAAGATGGGCCAGGTGACAAACGTTCGGCGGCATGACATGGACCCGTCTCCTTGGGAAGGCTGCGAAAGCGTTGTGATCGCGGAGAATTCAATATACCACACCGCCCCGAGCGGGCTCGCGGGATTCCGTCAGGGTGCGGAAGTCGCTCTCGGCGTGGAAATAGAATCGGGGCGGGACCAGAATCGGAGGTTTTTTCGGACTTTGGCGGGCAGCGGGGGGGTGTCGGCGTTTGGCTGCACGTAGAGGGCGGTTTCCGCGGCTGAGTGCGCGTACTTGACCATGGCAAAGCACACTGTTCGGCCTCCCAGCATCGGACTGATCGCCGAAGAGGTGACGGCTCCGACCGGGGGCTGCGAATCATCGGCGGCACTGAAGACGAGCGAACCGGTGACCGGCTGGCTTGCCGCGGCCGTGGCGGTTTCGAGGTCGAGCGCGATGAGCCGCTGCTTTGCGTGGCCCAGGGCATGCATGCGGGCGACGACTTCCTGCCCGAGATAGCACCCCTTGGTGAAACTCACTCGACTCTTGACCACTTCATCCCCGGTTTCGTGCGGAAGGTTAGTCGGGCCGTAGTCCAGATTGAAGAGTGGAGTGCCCGCTTCGATCCGCGCGACATTGAAAGCGTGCCACCCGATCCGGCGTGCGGGGCGATCCGGGGTTGCTTGACGGGTCGCGAACGCGCCCCCTTCCTGCGTGGGAGACTGGGGAAGGTCGGAAAGCGCTTCATATACCGCCGGTGCGGCGGCCGCGGCGCAGATCATCGACAGGCCGGGGTCGCCCGTGAGGTCCTGCCGGAACACCAGCGTGGGGATCAGGCCGATGCCAGTCGTGATGGCGACGATGGTTGCCCCACCGTCGGGAAGCTCAGCGACTGGCGGGCCGTCGAGCGGATGGCTGTGCGCAGCGAGCAGGGCAACCGCGGCGGGACCGTGGAGTTGAAGCTGGTGCGTGGCGTCGGTGAGGTCTTCGAGGGCGACATCGTCGGCGATGATGAAGGCGTTGAGCGTGTCAACCGTGTGCTGTGCCGAGTGTGCGTCAAGCTCCAGCAGGATGCCAGGGCCAGGCCCGAACGGAGCCGCCGCGGCTGGCGGCAACTGGGCGATGAGAAGATCGGCGTCGATGCGGCCCTTGCGGTTCAGCCAGAATGCGCGGCGAGTCGCTCGCGCGTCGAGGCCCCGGAGATCGCCGGTGACCATTCGCTGAAGGAACGCATGAGCATCGGTGCCGGTGACGCGGATGAGGCCGCGGGAAGGGGCATCGAACATCGCGGCGGCGGTGCGGAGAGAGGCGTACTCGAGCCCGAAGGGCGCGAAGCTCTCAACAAGGTGCACCTGGGATTCAGTAGGCCCGTAAGGAAGGAGCACAGCGCCGGCGGCGGTATGGAGAGGGAGGAGAGGGGTGATCCGCGCCATGGTGCTGTGCTGTGTGAGGGTGGTGAAATGAGAAGGTTGGCTGGGGCGATTGAAGAGTAGGGTCGCGTTTGCAGGCGCAGCGTGATAGCCTTGCATCCTCTGCCTGAACGGAGAGGTTATCGCGTCTGGATGGAGGGGTGGCCCAGGAGTGTCACGTGTCCAAGCTGAATATCGAGCTTCTCAAGCGTCTGTGCGAGACCCCCGGCGTCCCTGGTCGGGAAGAGCGTGTGCGGGCGCTGATTGAGAAAGAGATCAAGGGTTTGTTTGACGAGGTTCGTACGGACCCGATGGGGAACCTGATCTGCCGGCGCGCGGCGCGAGGCAAGAAGGGGAGCAAGGGCGGAAAGAACGGCCGCGCGACACGCGCGATGATGCTGTGCCACATGGATGAGATCGGGTTCTACGTCAAGGGCGTAGACGACAAGGGCTTTGTGCGTCTGCAGAACGCGGGCGGATTTGACACGCGGAACCTCTTCAGCCGGCGGGTGCTGGTGGTGACTGAGGACGGGGACTATCGCGGCGTGATGAACCCGGGCGGACGGCCGGTGCATATCGCCAGCGAAGAGGACAAGAAAAAGATCCCGGAGGTCAAGGAGTTCTTCGTTGATCTGGGCATGAAGCCCGACAAGGTGAAGAAGCTCGTGAAGATCGGGGACTATGTGGTCATGGACGAGCCGGCGATCGAGGTCGGAGAGAAGTTCGTCTCCAAGGCACTCGACAACCGGGTGGCGTGCTGGCTTGGCATCGAGGCGGTGCGGGCGATTCACGAGTCGAAGGACGCTCACGATTGCGATATTTACGTGGCGTTCACGGTGCAGGAAGAGGTCGGGCTGCGAGGGGCGCACACGTCGAGCTTCGGCGTCGAACCGGATATAGGCATCGGCATCGACACAACGCTCGCGTGCGACACGCCGGGCGTGCCGGATGACGAATCGGTCAGCAAGCACGGCAATGGCGTGGTGCTGCACGTGATGGATTCCTCGTTCATCTCGGATTACCGACTGATCCGCGAGCTCGATGAGCTGGCAAAGAAGAAGAAAATTCCTGCGCAGCGGTCGATCCTGGCCCGCGGCGGGCAGGACGGCGCGGCGGCGCAGCAGGCAAGGGCCGGCGCGCGAGCGGTGGGCATCACCGTCGGCACGCGGTACATCCACACGGTGACCGAGATGATCGACACCGGCGATCTCGCCGCGGCGCGGGACCTGCTGGCTGCCTGGATTCCCACGATCGAGTGAGTGGACTGGGCCGACGTGGCCGCGGGTTGAAGGTGGTATGGCGTGGAGTGAGCTCATGAAGTTGCTTGAAGGTAGAGTCGGGATGATCGTCGGAATCGCGAATGATCGGTCGTATGCGTGGCACATCGCCAAGGCGATCATCGAGGCGGGCGGACGCTGCGCCTTTACGCACCTGCCGGGCGAGAAGAACGAGCGGCGGACGCGGCGCGCGGTCGAAGAGCTGGGCGTATCGGATCCGTGGCTTTGCCCGATGGATGCGGGTAACGACGCGGATATGGATGCCGCGTTTGCGAAGTATGCCGAGTCGTTCAGCACGATGAACTTCCTGGTGCACTCGATCGCGTTTGCGGATCGGGACTGGCTGTCGGTCGGGAAGTTCGTGGAGACGCCGCGCGCGGCGTATCTGTCGGCGATTGATGTATCGGCGTACACGCTGGTGGGCATGGCCAGGCGTGCGCGGCCGCTGCTGGCGAAGGGCGCGGCAGACGGTGGAGCGAACGGGGGGGCGAGCGGTGGAGCAAGCATCATGGCGATGTCCTACTACGGCGCGGAGAAGGTGGTGCCGGGGTACAACGTGATGGGCGTGGCCAAGGCCGCGCTGGAGTGTTCTGCGCGGTATCTGGCGTGGGAGCTTGGCGCGGAGAACATCCGGGTGAACATCATCTCCGGCGGATACTTGCGGACGCTGGCGTCATCGGCGGTGGGTGGAACCGGCGAGATGGAGGCGGCGGTGGCCAAGCGGTCGCCGCTGAGGCGGAATGTGGAGGGCGAGGATGTCGGCCGCACCGCGGTATACCTCGCAAGCCCGTTGTCGTCGGGCGTCACCGGCGAGACGATCTACGTCGATTGCGGCGTCAACACCGTTGGTCTGTAACTGGCAGATGGGGGGCGGGTCCGACGGTGGGGTCCGACGGTGGGGTCCGAGGAGTTATTCCTGAGGAACTACGCCCAATAACGAGCGATGCGCCGGATCGTTTGATCTTCGGACCGCGGTTCGGTCGATCGGACCTTTATGAGCACGCTGGGGACTTCCGTTGCCCAATCCGTCGCGGGCATTTCGCAGGCCGAGCACAAGGCGGCGCGGGACATTGAGCGCGCCAAGCCCCCGGTACGTAAGTCGCGAACCGAGCGTCTGCAACGCGGCGAGGATGAGGTCGAGCTCAACCAGACGCAGTCGGTCGATGCCATCCGCAACCTGAAGGACAACACCGATCAGGAGACGGCGGATGACCGCGAGCGGCAGGACCACTATCGCCCGGAACAGACCAAGCCCGATGTCGCCAGGCCCCGGCTGGATGTCGAGGGCTAACCCGGCGAGCGTCGATCCCGGTGACGAGCAGGGTTCGCGGCGTCAAGCCGCTTCGGCCCGGCGGGGCAACTCATCGGCATCGATCCGCGCAAGTTCATCGAGAACATCGGCGAGCAGTTTGCGATCCTGATCGCGACCTTCGAGCCAGCCCGAGTGCTGAAGATCGTCGAGCACATCATCGCGGAGATAGTCGAGGCTGGATTGCGGCGTCGTGGCCCACAGCAGGCAGAGTCCGGCCGCGACTCGACCAAGCGTCAGGCCACTCGGTTCTCCGAGGGTGATCTCGGCCTGAATGAACGCGAGGGGGTCGGTTCCGCACACGGTGCCCCGGCTCCGAAGCAGCCGTCCTGCGGTCGCGAACGACGTGATCGCTGCGGCATCCTCAAAGGCGGCGATCTGGGCGGCACCCAGCCGCAGATGCGGCTCCGCTTCTCCGGGAATCAGATCCGCCGCGAGCTTGGCCAGACGGTGGCGCTCGTGGTGGATGGGCGGCGCACCGGGCTGGGTCTGCCAAGTCGTGATCCAGGCCGACAGCGCGCGTGCCGCGGCGAAAGCCGTCGCGGGCACCCGGGTCTCGCGGCGTTTGGCGGCGGCGACCAGATCTTCGAGCGTGCCGCCAAGTCTGAGCATTGCAACCTCGACGGCGGATCTGGCGAGCGATTCGTCGAGCGTGCCGCCTCGGAGCACCGAGCGAAAGCCCGTTGGCCGACGCGTCGGTCCGGCCGCGAGGGTCGCGGCGACAATAATGACATCCGCGGCAAGACGGCAGTGAATCGGATCGGCGAAATCAAGTCCATCGAGCCGCAGAGCGGCGGGGTCGACCCTGGCGGGGAATGTTGTTCCGAAGCCGGGAGCGGGGGGGGTGGACCAATCGTGCCACGCGGCGGGCTGGCCCGGGTGCTGCGGCAGAAAAAGGTGTGCATCGCCGGCGTTGGGATGGCCGCGGCCTTCGGGCTCTCGGCGGAGGAGCGCGTCAAACTCCAGAGCCTGGCGCGGTGCATCGGTCAACAGTCCGGCCTCCGCACGAACCCACTCGATCGAAAGGCTTGGAACCAGTCTCAAAGCGCCGGCGGAGCGGAGACGCTCAAAGTCTCGCTGGCAGAGGTCCAGGCCGATTCGTATCGCGCGGGGCGTGAGCGTCAACCCCGCCTGCTCGGAGAACCGCTTGACCTTGCGGCGGGCGAATTCGACGGACCGCGCGGGGACGCCCGAAAGCTCCATGGCGGTGGCGACAAGGTTCTCGCCCGACAACGAATCGCGGAACGGGAAGTGGAAGGACCTGGTCGCGGCCATTCGCCTGTGACCAGTCGCAGGGAGCGTGGCCATGCGGGATGCCCACAGATGGGTCACGCCGATGCCGGCGCCGATCAACCACAGGCCGAGGGGAAGTCCGAGCCATGGCGACTCGAGCCAGGTGGCCCCAAGGACGTAGGTTGTGCTGGCAAGGGCACAGCCGCAGAGGGTGGAGATGGTTCTGGGACCGAGACCGGAAGATGCGATGACAACGGTATCGCAACCGCCCATCTCGCTGTGCACGGAGTGGCTCATGGGAGACCGAATCGGTGATCGCGCGGGGTTAGGTGAGGGTGGTGCAAGGACGCCGCGACCCAGCGCGGCATGCTGGTCCGGCCTTGAGGATGAGGCAGATTCGGGCGGCGAGGGCGGCGCAGGCTCTGCGCGTGGGCGGCAATGAGGGGGAAGGCAGCAACTTTCCGGTCCGGGCAGACGCGGGAACGGCTCTGCCGTACACTGGGGTCGGAACTCGCAGACCGATCCATCCCTTGGCGAACCGGGACGAACGATGCAGAACAAGTTTGGACTCAAAGACTTCGTGCTGCTGGCGGTGATGGTGATTGTCGGACTTTCCGTCTGGCTGGGGATGTACCAGCGCGATGGGCAGAAGAACGACATGCAGACCGCCCTGAGCAAGCTGACCAAGCTCGAGGGGCAACTGGCGCGCCTGGAGGCGACAATCGAAGCTGGGGGTGGGGTCGCCGCGGCACCGGTCGGAGGCCCACGGGCAGAGCCCGGTGTTCGAGATCAGAACTGGGCTCGGCCCGATGTGGCGGTCCAGTGGCAGCCGGCGATGGCGTTTGCCCATGATCCTCGAGCGGATGCCAAGTTTCTGCCGGGAGGGGAGTTCACGGAGATCTATGAGGCACAGTTGGCGCGGCTGACGCCGTACATCTCCGCGGATGTGTATGGAAGACGAATTCAAGAGTTGACGATGGGCTCGTTGGCGATCTACGACCCCGAGACTCTGGAGATGCGAGGTCAGGTCGCCGAGGCCTGGCAGGTGGATCCTGAGGGCCTCTGGTTGCGTGCGCGGATTCGTGCCAATGCGAAGTTCAGCGACGGTCAGCCCATCACCGCCGAGGATCTCCGCTGGACGTTTCACGACTTTGTGATGAACGAGCAGATCGAGGCGGAACGAACACGATCGATCCTTCGCGATTCGATCAAATCGGTGACGGTGATCGATGACCGAACGGTTGAGTTCGCGTTTCAGCAGCGATTGTTCACGAACGTCGACAATGCATTGTCGCTGTTCATCCTTCCCAAGCATGTCTATGGCGCGCTCAACCCGGCGCAGATCAACCGCGGTACCGGGCTGCTTGTCGGCGCCGGGCCGTACCGGCTGAAGGACTTTGATGTTAACCGGCAGTGGGCTCCGCCTGCGGATGTTGTGCTGGAGCGCAACGAGCAGTACTGGGGCCCCAAGCCCGCGATGGATGCGCTTCGGATTCGCGCTGTGAACGAGGAGATCGCCCGCCTGAATGCCTTCAAGAAGGGCGATGCCGATATGATCACTCCGGCAGCCCCGCAGTTTGTGGCGATGCGGCAAGACCCGAACTGGCAGAGCCGGGCGCACTACCTCAACTGGGTGAACATGCGGTCGGGGTATTCCTTCATCGCTTGGAACTGCGGCATGCGCAACGGCAAGCCCACCCCCTTTACGGACAAGCGGGTTCGCCTCGCGATGACCCAACTGCTGGATCGCGAGAAGATGATCCGCGATATCTGGAGAGGGATCGGGGAGGTGGCCAAGGGCAACATGCCGCTCATCAGCGCGGGTTCCAACAAGGACATCAAGCCCTGGCCGTATGAGCCGCAGCGGGCGCTGGCTCTGCTGAAGGAAGCCGGTTGGGAAGACCGCAATGGCGACGGTGTGCTGGAGAGCCGCGAAGGCGTGCCATTCCAGTTTGAATATTCCTACGCGAGCGGCAGTGAGATCTCCGAGAAGATCGCGAGATTTGTGGTCGATGCGTGCTCTGCGCAGGGCATCCGCGTCACGCTGCGTCCGGCGGACTGGTCGGTCTACCAGGAGTTCATGAAGACGCGTGACTTTGACGCGATCACGCTGGGCTGGGGCGCGAGTGCTCCGGAGAGCGATCCGCGGCAGATCTTTCACTCCGACTCGATCAAGAACCAGGGCGACAACTTTGCCCAGTGGGCCAACGAAGACGCCGACCGCCTGATCGATGAGGGACGGAGGGAGATGGATGCGGCCAAGCGTGCAAAGATCTGGCAGCAGCTTGAGGCTGTGCTGCACGAAGATCAGCCATACACCTTCATTCGTGTGCCACCCTGGCTCCGCATTGTGAACATCGAGATCGGGAACGTTCACACGTACCCGAAATGGTTCGAGCACCCCGAGTTCTTCCGGGGCTCGTGGGTCTCGCCCACGCCCGCGAACTGAGCTTGTCCAGTTGCAGGATCGGGACGGAGCGTGCCGGCATCGGCATGTGGTTGAAGCCTTTGTAACCAGAGCCGCGAGCATGGTCAGCTACATCACACGACGATTGCTCCTCATGATCCCCACGCTGCTGGGAATCACATTTGTCGTGTTCATGCTGCTGGCAGCCTCGCCGGGGGGCATCGGCGCGGGGCTGCTGCTGGCCGGCGGCGGGCAGATGCAGTCGCAGAGCTCGATCGCGATTCAGAAAGCGAAGCTCGAAGACCGCTACGGGCTGAACGAGCCCGCGGTCGTGCAGTATGTTCGATGGCTCGGCCGGATCAGCCCGGTCAAGTTCGGCCAGAGAGACATGATCAGCCCCACCGGGGAGACGATCACGCGTCCGCGATCGGTTCCTGAGCCGCCAGTCTGGAAGTGGTTTGCCGACACCCTTCCCACTGCGTCGGCGCCCTCGCCGGAGTGGCTTGGCGAGCGGTTTGGTGACCGGGATCCGCAGCAGAAAGCGAGTGCATTTCGCGCTATCGAGAATGAATACGTCTCATCGCGTGCGCAGTACATCGCGGCGGAAGCCACCCTCCGTGATTCGCTGGTGCGGTACGCCGAGGCGACCGGTGCCGAGGGATTGCTGACCCGGAAGCGTGAAGCCCGCGTGTCCAGGATTGCCGCGCTTACCCCACAGAAGGAACTGCCGGAGTTCGCGGAGGTTGAGGGATACGGCCGCGCGGCGATCGATGCGTTCGCGGCAGCGGCGCAGCGACGCGAGGAGTTCGTCGCGGCGATGGGCCAGCAGCCATACCCGGCGGCGGGGATCCCGCTTCTCCCGGGAATGCTGAGCATCGCCTGGCCGGACATGGGCGTGTCGTTCAGCCGCGGGCGCCCTGTCATCGAGCTGCTGTCTGAGGCGCTCCCCGTCACCATCATGCTGAATCTCATCGCGTTCCCGATCATCTACATGGTCGCGATTCCCAGCGGATTGCTCGCCGCGACGCGAAAGGGCTCGCTGGTGGATGTCGGGCTGGGTGGACTCTACCTTGCCTTGTTCTCCATCCCCACGGTGCTCGCGGGTGTGCTCCTGCAGGGGTTCATGGCCAATCCCGATTACACCAACGCGTTCCCCGCGGCGGGTCTTTCCAGCAAGGCCGCGGAGACCTTCCGCATGCTCCCCGGCACTGATTGGACGGGCGTGTGGCATCGTGGCTGGCTGATGGACCGCGTTTGGCACGTCATCCTTCCGGTTGCGTGCCTGGTGTACGGCGGATTTGCGGTGCTCAGCAAGCAGACTCGCGCGGCGATGCTTGAGAACTTCAACGCGGACTACGTGCGAACGGCGAAGGCCAAGGGTGTTGCGCCCAAGGACGTGGTGCTGCGTCACGTTTTCCGGAACTCTCTGCTTCCGCTGATCACCATGTTTGTGACCGTGTTCCCGGCGATGCTGGCCGGGTCGGTGGTCATCGAACGGATCTTTACTGTGCCGGGGATGGGTTACCTGCTTATCGAGGCAATCAATCTTCGCGATCGGGAACTGATTCTTGCGAATACGACGATGGTGGCGGTCGTCAATCTGTGCGCGCTGCTTCTGGCAGACATCCTTTACGCCTTGGCCGATCCGCGGATTACGTACAAGTGAGTTGAGGAAGCCCACAGGACCATGGCCAACGCCCCCTCCAGATCGGATGTTCCCAAGACACCTGCCGCGGTGTCAGGGGTACAACTTGCGCGCGGGATCGGTGTGCAGATTTCCAGGGGGTTCTGGGCGGAGGCCTGGTCGCAGGTCATCAGGCGAAGGGCAGCTCTGATCGCGCTGACGTGGCTCAGCATCGTCGCGTTCTTTGCGGTGTTCGCACCATTTCTGGCGAGTGGGCATCCGCTTTGGATGTCGGCGGCCGATGGCAGTGGCGGCGGATCGCCCCTCTGGGAGCATCTCACCGCGCTGGATCTTGTGCTCTTCTGGTGCACGCTCATCGGTGTGCCGGTGATCGTGCTCGGCACAGGCAGGCACCGATCTTCGCGCCTCGGAGCGGTGCTGAGCGGAATCGTGCTCGCGATTCTGATCCTCGCCACCTCGCTGGTCATTGGCGGCAGTCTCGAATCGATGGCGATACAGGCGGGCCGCGAAGCGCTGCGCACGGGGACTGCTCCGACAGGAGTAGGAGTCATCGGGCGGCACGCGATGGCAGGGCTCATGGTCTCTGGCGCCGTGGCGGTGCTGCTGGGTGGAGTCATGCTTCTGCTGCCGATCGGCAAGCTTCCGATCCGCGCGGCGGTCGTGCTGGTGGCGTGCGTGATTGCGGTCTGGTCCGTGCAGGCCCGGTGGAGCCCCAAGCTCGAGCAGTTCAGCTATCCGCAGAAGGAAGTCGCCGGCGAGATTCAGGCAACGTACACACTCGTCCCGTGGTCACCGAACCAACGATTCAGCTCGCTTTCGCGAAAGCCGCCAGGAACGGAGTTTGCCGCGGCCCTGGATTATCCGCAGACTTCGCCGGTGGCCGGACGAACCTTCCGGATGGGGACCGATGCGTTCGGCGCGGATGTTTTCTCGCAGATCCTTCACGCGTGCCGCCTGTCGATCTCTATCGGTGTCGTCTCCACGGCGATCGCGCTGCTGATCGGCGTCACCATGGGTGCGCTGATGGGCTACTTTGGGGGCTGGGTCGATCTGCTCCTCTATCGAGTCGTCGAAATCTTCATGGCTGTGCCGGTGCTGTTCCTGCTCATCGTTTCGGTTGCCGTGCTTCCCAATGAGTTGAAGACGACTTACGTGATCATGGCGATCATCGGCTGCTTCACGTGGACGGGGATGGCGAGGTTCACTCGCGCGGAGTTCATGAAGCTGCGGAACCAGGACTTTGTGCAGTCGGCCCAGGCCAGCGGGTTGCCGCTCCGGTCGATCCTGTTCAAGCACATTCTGCCCAACGGGGTTGCCCCGGTACTGGTCGATACCTCGTTTGCGGTGGCCGCGGCGATCGGTATTGAGGCGACGCTGTCGTATCTGGGCCTTGGCCCGGTTGATAGCCCATCCTGGGGCCGGTTGCTCTCGTTTGCGATCAGTCAGGACGGTGAGTTCAAGTGGTGGCTGGCGGTGTTCCCCGGCATGGCGATCTTCCTCACGGTGCTCTCGTACAACTTCCTTGGCGAGGCCTTGCGCGACGCGATCGATCCGAAACTCAAGAAGGCCCGTGTGTAGTTTCTGTCTGTGGGCACCTGTATGGCAAAAGAGCATTCCCCTCACGTGACAAGCCGCAAACTGCACAAGGCTCTTGATGAGTCGCGGCCGCTGCTGCAAGTCGACAATCTTGCGGTGAGCTTTGACAACGGGAGCGGGCCTCGCATCCAGGCGGTCGACGGTGTGCGTATGACGCTGTATCCGCGGCAGACGCTCGCGGTGGTAGGGGAGTCGGGGTGCGGCAAGTCGGTGACGGCGATGAGCATGATGCACCTGGTGCCGCGGCCGCCGGGACGGTTTGATCGCGGCAAGGCGATGTTCCAGACCGATGCGGGTGTGCGGGACCTGCTCTCGCTTCAGGAGCACGAGATCCGGCGGATCCGCGGCAACGAGATCGCGATGATCTTCCAGGAGCCGATGACCTCGCTGAATCCGGTGTACACGATCGGCGACCAGATCATGGAGGCGGTGCTGCTGCATCAAGCGGTGACCCCGGCCGAGGCGCAGCAGATCGCGTCCGATGCGCTGACGCAAGTCGGGATCAGTGATCCGCAGAAGCGGATGAAGGCGTACCCGCACCAGTTCTCCGGTGGCATGCGGCAGCGTGTGATGATCGCGATGGCGCTGGCGTGCCAGCCGAAGCTGCTGCTGGCCGATGAGCCGACAACCGCGCTTGATGTGACGATTCAGGCGCAGATTCTTGAGCTTCTCAAGACGCTTCAGCGCACGCGGCAGATGGGGATCATGCTGATCACGCACGATCTTGGAGTCGTCGCGGAAAATGCAGATGTGGTGTGCGTGATGTACGCTGGCCGCGTGGTCGAGTACGCCAATGTGTTCGAGCTCTTCGCCAATCCCATGCACCCGTACACGCGAGGGCTGTTTGCGAGCATTCCGAAGGTCGGCGAGCTTCGCGACCGGCTGGTTACCATCGCGGATGTCATCGACAATCCGCTAGCCTTCAAGTCGCTTCCCGGATCCGACCAGGGGGTTACGCCCTGGTGGCCCTGGCACGAACCCCCGGCGGATCTGACACCTCGTGATGAACCTGCGGGCGATTACTACCTGCAGGAAGTGAAGCCGGAGCATTGGGTTGGTGTCTGGCGCACGGTTGCGGTGGAGCGACACGAGAGTCGTCCGCCGGACCTTCAGTATCGCATCGCCGACGATGCGACCCGGCCTGTGGCCGCGGCTTCCTGAGCGCGCGGGTTTGGGGCGAGTTTCCACACGCGGGAGCAGCAAGTCCAGAGTCAAGCGGGGAGCAATGCAGAGGAGGAGATGTTTGTCCTCAAGTGCTGCCATAAAATACTGATGGCACGATACTTACAATGATTGTCCAACGAACTCCGATTGCTGTTTGACGCGTCCATCGGGTGACCGTATATCTCCGGTTCTCCACAGTTTGTCCCCCGAAGTTGGTGGGGTTGCAGGCGGCTTTCATCTGAGGGATGGGAAGGATCTGCGATGCGGGCCGTGATCGTCGTAGACCGGGCATTTGGCAGAGCGGAAGCGTCGCTGCTGAGTCGCCTGGAGATCGGCCTCGCCGATGAGGGATATCGCGTGGTGCACGCGGTACCTGTCGCGACCATGTCGACCGAGCCCAGTGGCATCTATTCGGTCACGGTGGGCTATGTCGACACCGGGCTGCCACTCACCCTTCGCTCCCGTGTCGCAGCGCTGGTCGAGACTCTCAAGGCTCTTGCCGAGAAGCAGGGGGATCGGGGTCCGGTGAATGTCGTCCACGCTTGCGGCAGAGGGGCGTGGCCCGTGGGCCAGGAACTTGCGCGACAGGTTGGCTCCGCGGTGGTGCTGGAAGTCGAGCGTGCCTCGCTGATCGGCACGGTTGCGGCTCTCTCGCCCTCGGCCGCGGCGACCAAGGAAGCGCCGTCCCCGCTATTTTGTGTGCCGGATGAATCACTTCGAGCGGAGGTGCTGCGGCGAGCTCCGCGTGCAAGGACGCACCTTGTCAGGTGGGGCGTGCATGTTCCGCCCGCGCGGCATCCTCAAACCGGCGCTCCGGCGATGGTCATGCTCGTTGAACGCGGCGACTCGCGCACAGCGATCGCGGCGCTGGAGGCGCTCGCGTCGGTCGCTCGTGATTCTCCCGACCTCATGCTCTTCCTCGATATTGCCGACGGCCGCACGGCGACGCTTTGGCGGGCGGCACGCCGGCTCGGGTTGCTCGAGCGGCTCTCGATGGTGCCGGAACTTGAAGGGCGGCGCGAGCCGGCGCTGCAGATGGACGCATTGCTCCTGCCCGACGCGGAGGGGGTGAGCCACTCGCTTGTTCTGGATGCGATGGCCTGCGGGCTCAGTGTTCTCGCCTCGCCTGATTCGCTCGTGGAAACCCTCATCGACGGAACGACCGCAAGGCTGGTTGTGGCGCCGACGAAGCTTGAGTGGGAGAGGGCGATCCGCGAGACGGTGCTCAACGCCGAGCGATGGAGCTTGCTTGGCGCTTCCTCCCGCGAGTATGTGCGGGCGAACCGGTCGGTGAGCCGGCACCTGAGCTCAGTGCTCGAGGCCTATGCACTTGCGCAGCGGCTGCACGAGAACGACCTCGCGACGCGCAAGGCGATCGCCTGATCCTGCTACGCTCACGCTATGGGCAGGTTGCCGTTTGATCCTGGGCGAGTAGCCGGTGCGGAGCAGCCACAGGCGGCCTCGCCGGACCGATTGACCGTGACACAGCTGGCAGCGCTGATCGACCGGGCGGTGCGCGACCGGGTCCCCACGGGCGTGCGCGTCGTCGGAGAGGTCGGCCAGTTCCGGGAACGGACGCACTGGTACTTTGACCTCAAAGATGCTGGCGCGGTCGTCTCGTGCGCGATGTGGGCGTCGAGCGCCCGGAAGGCAGGGTTTCTGCCGCGGACGGGGATGCAGGTCGTCGTGACCGGGCACGTGGAGTTCTATGCGCCGCAGGGGCGAACCACGTTCATGGTGGATCGGATCGAGCCGGTAGGCGCGGGGGCGATGGAACTCGAACTCCGGCGGATGGTCGAGGAGCTGCGAGGGCTGGGCTGGCTCGACGAGGAGCGGAAGCGGAGGCTCCCCGTGTTGCCGCGCCGCGTGGCGGTTGTCACCAGCCGGAGCGGCGCAGCCCTGCAGGACGTGCTGGACACCTTTCGGCGGCGGTGCCGCTCGCTGCCCATTGCGCTCGTGGATGTTCGTGTGCAGGGGCCGAGCGCGGCGGCGGAGATCGCCACAGCGGTGCGGGGGTTGTCGGCGCTGCATGCGCGGCTGGGCATCGATGTCGTGCTGATCACACGCGGGGGCGGATCGATGGAGGATCTGTGGCCCTTCAATGATCGCGAAGTCGCTCGCGCGATCGTGGAGTGCGCGGTTCCGGTGGTCGCCGCGATTGGGCATGAAACCGATGTGACACTGGCGGAACTGGTGGCCGATCTCCGCGCGGCGACACCGACGCAGGCGGCGATGCGTATTGCGCCCGATGCGGCGGCGATTGAGCAGCAACTGGTCTCCGTGGGAAGAACGCTCTCGCTTCGCTGCGCACGTGTTGTCCGCTCGCGGCTCGATGAGATGGATGCCCTTGTGCGGCATCTGCGTGCCGGAGAGCGCGTGCTGCTGCAGCGATCGGCTGGGAGGGTGGATCGGCTTTCAGCGAGGCTTGAGCAGCACCGTCCCGCCGCAGTGTTCGCGGAGCGGGCATCGCGACTCGCCGCGGCCACCAACGGTCTGCGAGCGGCGATGGCAAGGTTGCTAGCAGGGAGGAGTGTGGCAGCGCCGGCCGAACGGCTGGGGCGGGCGATACGAAGGGCCGTGCACGACCGCGAGCTGGCGTTGCTTTCCGCGGCCAGAAACCTCGACTTGGTCGGTCCGAGCAGCGTGCTGCAGCGGGGATACTCGATGACGCTGCGGGCCGACGGCCGGGTGGTGCGGTCGGTCGGAGATGTGGTCGCCGGCGAAGCCGTGCAGACGAGACTGGCAGACGGCTCTTTCGCTTCGATCGTGCAGGGAGGGCGGGGTGCCCATGGACCCGTGCCCATGACCTCGCGAGCCGTGGGCCGCCGCAAACGGTCGGGCCTGCCAGTAGATCAGCCGGGGCTGTTTGGAGGCGATCCGCCTTCCGCACCGCCCGAGCAAGAAAGTACGCCGCGAAGTCCCGGGTAGGAGCTTCCGCGGCGTGAATGGGCGTTACAGGGCTCGAACCTGTGACCTCAGCTATGTGACAGCTGCGCTCTAGCCAACTGAGCTAAACGCCCGAATGGGCAGAGCATAGGGGGGATTTGCCGCGCTGTCACGGGGCAAGCTTTGACCCAGAATGGAAAACGCCCGGACCAGGGCGGTCCGAGCGCTGTCCCGTCAAGTTCCCTCGCCGAAAGGGTTTGGGTGGCTTATGGGCAGCCTGCGAACCAGGCTGACAGGAAGGCGAAGATGTCGGCGACAGAGACATCGCCGGATTGGTCAGCATCCGCCGGGCAGCTATCCGGCGTCGAATGGTTGCCGCCGAGCCCGACTCCGTGAGGGATGTGGTGGCGAACGCCGACGCGGAAGGCGAAGTTCCGTCCCGGGTACGACCAGTCCAGATCGGGCAACGGCGCGGTGATGCGGGTGACTGCGTCATTGCCGTGCGGATTGGGGCACTTGTCGCAGCCATTGGAGAACGCGAAGAACGCTGACGTCGTGAAGCTGCCGCCCGCGCGCGCGCCAAACTGGATCCAGTAGTTCCTGCCGGGGTCCAGTTCCAGGCGAATCCCGCAGAGCTGAATGCGGTGGAGTCGGTATGTGTATTGGCCGACCGTCCACGTCTCATCCAGGCGTTCAACCTTGGTGGGCGTGGCGGTGAAGATCGGAGCGTTCGGCAAACGGCAGTCGTTGTCGTAGATATGAATGAAACCGAGCAGCGGGTCACAGTTGGACCAGACGTATCCCTCGAGGAAGCAGATCGGGTCATCAGTGCAAGGAGCAATGACGAAGTTGTCGAACGACTGCGCGGTTCGCTCTCGGTAAACACCGGAGGGGGACCCACCGCGGCCGTCAACGGTGAGATCCGGACCGTTGTTGTCCCAGATGATCTTGCAGGAATCGCCGACGAGCTTGAACGCAAAGCCGACGCAGCCAACGCAGCAGTCCGAGATCGTGTCCCATTCGCCAAACGTGAACTCGCCCCAGTTCCCGCCGGCGATGCCGCGAGCCTTGCAGGGGACGTTGCCGGCGATGGGGTGGTGCTGCTGCTGATCGCCCGAGACGGCCCAGTAGGACAGATCGTTGGTCACATTGTCGGTGATGCCGATCAGGGAGAGCCAGTAGGTACCCCCGTCAAGCCAGAGTTCTTCATCGCAGAGGTCAAAGCGGTAGGTGACAAGTGTGAAGCCGTTGGGCGCAGGAATCTCTTCGATGATCTCATAGTCAGTGAGGGTCTTGAACGGCTCAGCTTCCGGCTTGCCGTTGCAGTCGCGGTAGAGCTCCAGCCGGGCGCGGCGGAGGCCGGGCCAGGAGTTTGTGAGCATCTGGCCGGTGAAGGCTGTCAGGCGGTGGACCATCCCGTCCATCAGGTAGAAGTCGTCGGCGGACTTCCCGCCCTCGGGTGCGCCACCACCAAGGTGGGAGAGCTGACCGTCGGGATTGACGTTCGCGTAGATGGCTCCGCCGTTGTCCCAGATGCACTGGCAGTCGTCGGGAACCCCGTCGTTGTTGCAATCCGCCGCGGAACCGTCGAGTATCTCACAAGAGTCCGGGATTCCGTTGCCGTTGCAGTCATTGGCGAGCACCGTGACGGTGGCCGTGCAGGTGTCAAACTCTCCGAACGAGTCCGTGACGGTCAGGGTGACAGGCGTGATGCCGATGGGGAATGGGCCAGTCGAGCTCAGGGAGAGCGTGATGAAGTCGCCATTGGCGATATCGGGATCAGTCGAACCGTCGTCAACATCGGCCGCGGTGATGGAGAAGGACGGGGGGCAGGTCATTCGTGCATCGATGACCACGTTGCGGCAACGGGCGATCGGCGGGCGATTGGTTGGTGTGACGTTGATGGTCACCATCGCGGTATTGGACTGTGCAGTCTCGCCATCGCGAGCACGATACGTAAACGTGACCGGGCCGACGAAGGGAGGTGCAGGGGGCGTGTAGACGAACGAGCCGTCGGCGGCGAACAAAAGCGTGCCGTTAGACACGGCCGATAGTTGCTCGGCGGTCAGTGGGAATGGCCCATCGACATCGGTGTCGTTTGCCAGGACGCCCGGCGCGGCCACCGTCAGCACATCCACGTTGCGGACCGTGAACGTATCGTTCACGGCGACGGGCGCATCGTTCACGGGTGTGACCGTGATGCTGACGGTCGCGACATTGGACTCCAGACCCGCTCCGTCACGGGCACGATAGCTGAAGCTGTCCGGACCGTTGAAGTTGGGATTGGGGGTGTAGGTGAAAGACCCGTTGGCATTCAAGGTCAGCGAGCCGTTGGTTGTCGTCGAGAACAGAATCGTCGTGAGGGGCAGGGGGCCGTCGATATCCGTGTCGTTGCCAAGGATTCCCGGCGCGGCGATGATCAGCTGGGTATCTTCCGGCGTGGAGAAGGCGTCATTCACCGCGACCGGGGCGTCGTTGACGGGTGTCACGCCGATGCTCACTGTTGCGATGTTCGACTCGCCGCCCGCTGCATCGCGAGCACGATACGCGAAGCTATCAGGGCCGTTGTAGTTGAGGTTCGGGATGTAGGTGAACGATCCATTGGCATTGAGCGTCAGCGAGCCGTTGGTCGTCGTAGAGACGAGCACCGAGGTGAGGGGCAGGGGACCGTCGATGTCCGTGTCGTTGGCGAGTATTCCAGGTGCGGAGACGACCAGCTGGGTGTCCTCCGGCGTTGTGTAGGCATCGTTCGCCGCGACAGGCGGATCATTGATCTGCGTGACGGTAATGGTCACTAGCGCGGTGTTCGCGGACTGCAGGTTGGTCGCATCCCGAGCGCGATACCGGAACGTATCCACTCCGCTGAAGTTCAGGTTGGGGGTGTAGACAAACGAGCCATCAAGGTTCAGCGTCAGCGAGCCATTGGTAGGAAGCACCGTCAGCAGTGCGGCGACCGGAATCGGGCCATCGGGGTCGGTGTCGTTCGCAAGCACACCGGGCGCGGAGATCACGAGCTGGGTATCTTCGAGCGTTGAGTAGAAGTCATCAACGGCCACGGGCGGATCGTTCACGGGAAGAACGGTGATGGTCACCGTTGCGGGCTGCGATGCCAGCCCCTCGCCATCGCGGGCGCGATACGTGAAGGTATCCTGTCCGTTGAAGTTGCTGCTGGGCGTGTAGGTGAAAGAACCGTTGGTGTTGAAGACGACCAGTGTGCCGTTGGTCGGGCCGGTGATCAGTTCTGCCGTGAGCGGGAAGGGACCATCCGGATCGGTGTCGTTCGACAGAACTCCGTTGGCTGCGTTGACCGTCAGCGTGGTGTCTTCATTGACGTTGTAAGCATCGTTAACTGCCAGGGGCGGGTCATTCACTGGGCCGACGGAGATCGTGACAGTTGCGATGTTCGACTCGGCGATGGCCCCATCGCGGGCTCGATACGTGAAGGTATCAATGCCGTTGAACCCGTTGACTGGGACGTACTGGAAGGAACCGTTTGCGTTCAGCGTCACGGTTCCGCTGGAAGTCTGGCTCACAATGACCGCCGTGAGCGGGAGCGGACCGTCGATGTCGGTGTCGTTGACAAGAACGCCCTGGCCAACCGCGACGGTGAGCGTGACGTTCTCCTCTGTAGCATAGGAATCGTTGGCTGCGACCGGCGGGTCATTCACCGGCGTGACATTGATGCTGACCGTGGCGACGTTGGATTCTGCGTTGGCTCCATCTCGCGCGCGGTACGTGAAGCTGTCCGGGCCGTTGTAGTTGGCCGCGGGGGTGTAGGTGAACGAACCATTGGCGTTGAGGGAGAGCGATCCATTCGACGGGCTGGAGACCAGGACCGCCACCACGGGGAGCGGACCGTCGACGTCCGTGTCGTTCACCAGGACTCCCGGCACGGCGATGACGAGCTGTGTGTCTTCGGGCGTGCTATAGGCATCGTTCACCGCGACGGGTGCATCATTCACGGGCGTGACGTTGATGGTCACCGTGGCGACGTTCGACACCAGGTTCGAGCCGTCACGGGCGCGATAGGTGAAGCTATCGGGGCCGTTGTAGTTGAGGTTGGGGGTATAGGTGAACGAGCCATTGGCGTTGAGCGTCAGCGACCCGCTGGACGCTCCGGCAACAAGCACCGCGGTCAAGGGGAACGGGCCGTCAATGTCCGTATCGTTCTCGAGAACCCCGGGCGCGTTGATGACGAGCTGGTTGTCCTCCGGAGTGGTATAGGCATCGTTCAGGGCGACCGGGCCATCGTTTGCCGGAGAGACGGCGATCGTCGCGGTCGCGATCTCGGAGGTGAGGCCGCCAGGATCCCTGGCGCGATAGGTGAACGAGTCGATCCCGAAGAAGTTCGGAATCGGGATGTAGGTGAACGACCCATCGGCGTTCAGACTCAGCGCTCCGTTGCTGGTGGTTGAGACGAGCAGCGCGGTGAGGGTGTCTCCCGGATTGGGATCGGTGTCGTTTGCGAGCACGCCGGCCGATGCGATGACCGTGAGCGTGACATCTTCCGGTGTCGTATAGAAATCGTTCGCGGCTACTGGTGGCATGGGCTCGCAAGCGTCGCCGATGCCGTTGGAGTTGATGTCCTCCTGACCGGGGTTTGCGATCTCGACGCAGTTGTCGCAGACATCGCCGACCCCGTCGTTGTCGACATCTTCCTGCCCGGGATTGAAGATGATGGGGCAGTTGTCGCACTCATCGCCGATGCCATCGTTATCGATGTCGGACTGGATGGGGTTGCCCAGGCCGCGGAACACGGGCGGATTGGAGATCGTCGGGCAGTTGTCGCATACATCGCCGACCCCGTCGCCGTCGACGTCGGACTGATCGGGATTGGCCGTACCGACGCAGTTGTCAATGAAGTCTTCGACCAGATCTCCGTCGATATCACCAGAGCGCTCAACCGAACCGATGTCGGAGTTGTTTCCGCCGGCGGCGGGCGGGATTGCGGGCTGGTTGAAGGGACGGACTGCTCCGCGCTGATCGGAAATGATTCCCGGTTCGGCCGCGCCCTTGTCGACCGCGGGGCTGCTCAACGGAAGCGCGTGCGAACGACCAAAGCCCCGGTAGTTCCCCAAGGTCATCAACTGGGGATCGGTGTTGTACAGCTCGGTGGGCAGGGCGGCGGGGAGATTTCCGCCGGTATTGGTGCCAAAGAGGTTGTAGCCGTCGCTGAGATACAGGCCCGGCGAGACGAGCCGGACGTTGAGCGCGTTCGCCGGCCCTGTGCCGCCGTTGTTGTTCGCAACGATGGTGTTCTTGATGCGCAGGCCGCGCTGGGCGAAGATGCCGCCGGCGTTGGCGACATTGTTGCTGGTCGCATTGTTAAAGGCGATGGTGCAGTTGGTGATGACGACTTCAGGGCTCAACACACGCAGGCCGCCGCCCGACTCGCCGGTGTTGCTGGAGATCGTGGAGTTGCGGATCGTGGTGGGGGCCGTGTCGAAGGCGTAGACGCCTCCGCCAAGGCCGCCCTGATTGTTCGCGACCGTGGAGTTGAACATGATCAGCTGCGCGCTGGGGCTGTTGCCCGAGGCGACTCCGCCGCCAAGCTGGCCGCTGTCGGTCCGGTTGTTTCGGATCTCACATGTATCGATCGTGAGCATGCCCTGATTCAGAACTCCACCGCCGTTGGTGAGCGCCGCGGCATGGCCACCGGAGATGGTCAAGCGACGCAGCACGCCCGCGCCACCGGGTGCAATCGTGATGACGCGGTAGTTCGGCGCGGAGCTGTCGCGGCGGATCTCGATGCGGGCCGGGAGTGCGGGCCCTTCGATCGTCACATCCGTCGTGATGGTGGGCAACGGGTTCGCGTCGACGAGCAGGATCTGTCCGGTGACTGCGAACTGAATCGTGTCAGCTTCCGGTGTGCTTTCCGCCAGCGCAATTGCCTCGCGCAGTGTCAGCACACCGTCTTCCGCGTCGACGACGTCGGAGAGACTTGTGACCGTGAAAACTTCTGCAGCGGCAGTGTGGCCAAAGACGAGAATCGTCATCGCCCAAAGCAGTCGCTTACCGGTGGCTGGGAACAATCGCCACATCATGTGACCGGCTCCTGAACAAATCGCCAGTTCCAAACACACACCTCTCGGCCGCGCGTTCCGTGCGCGGAGTCAGCAAGGTGGACAGGCCGGTTGCCCGGTTGCTGGGACCATTAGACTCGGGCCCGCGTCAAAACTCAAGTCCTATCTTGTGTGCACAACAGGTTTTATGGTATTTTCGGGCGTGGCCGATGCTTATTGGACCAGGCTTTGGCCGCACAGTCCGGAAACTCGGAACAGTCGCTACTTCTTCGCAGCCTGTTCCGGGTGGTCAGGCCAGAATCAGAAGGACCATGAACCCGATGGCCCCGAGTACCGCGAGCAGGAGCAGGATCGCGGCGAGCTTCATCATGAGTTGATTCTTCTGCTTCATCGGAGCCTCCGGCGGGTGATCCGTGCGATGGGTGAACTCGTCACTCTCCGGGAATATAGCTGATCACACCCTCCCATGGCGAGCTGGCGGATGCGTAGAGCTTCCGTGCGATCCGCCCTGCCAGGTACGACTGTCGCCCCGCGATGCACGCATGACGCATCGCGTGGGCCATGAGCGGGGCGTTTGTCGCGTGCGCAACGGCGGTGTTGAGCAGCACACCGTCGGCACCAAGCTCCATCGCGAGCGAGACATCGGATGCGCTGCCCACGCCAGCATCGACTATCACCGGGAAGGTGGGGTCTCCCTGCTTTAGGAGTTCAAGGCAGAGCAGGATGTTGTTGCGGTTGAGCACGCCCTGGCCCGAGCCGATGGGGGAACCCGCGGGCATGACGCTCGTCGCGCCGGCCTCTTTGATCCGCAGGGCAGCAATCGGGTCATCGCTGGTATACGCCAGCACGTTGAATCCGTCTTTCACAAGCTCACGGGTCGCTTCAACCGTGCCCATCGGATCCGGCAACAAAGTCTTCTTGTCGCCGAGTACTTCCAGCTTGACCCAGCTCGCGCCCGCATTGCCCAGCTGTTCGAGGAGTTCACGGCCAAGTCGAGCCACCCTCACCGCATCCTGTGCCGAAAAGCATCCGGCGGTGTTGGGCAGAATGGTGTAGCGGGACAGATCGATGAAAGACAGCAGAGACTCGTTGCGATCGTTGTACAGGCGCTCGCGCCGGACTGCGACGGTGATGACCTCCGCGCCGCTGGCGTCAAGCGATTCGCGCATCAGGTCGTAGGACTTGTACTTTCCGGTGCCCAGGATCAGACGGCTCGTGAATACCCGGCCCCCGATAACCAGGGGCGACTGCGCCGGATCGGCCGCGGCGGCTCGTGCGTCTGCGTTGCTCATGGCCAAGGGTACGGACTCATCCGCCCCCGACGAGCGACACAATCTCCAGCCGGTCGCCCTCGGCCAGCTGGTGGGTGCCGTGGCGGGCCTTGGGGATCAACTCCAGATTCACCTCGACCGCGCAGGCCTGGCGGTCCAGACCGAGTTCGCGCAAAAGGTCCGCCACGCTCAGTGGGGCCTGAATCTTTCGTGGGTCGCTGTTGATGTGAATCTGGATGGTGCTCACCTGTCGGATTGTTGGCATGGAATCGAGTGGAGGTGGGGGAGGTGTAGGGGGGGCCGTCAGGGAGACCGGTCGTGTAACGTTCGGCAGGCTTGCGCGTATGAGCCGGAGAACGAATGCTCTGGTGCGGTCTGGGCCGACAAGACCTTCGTTGGTTCGAGACGGAAAGTGGTGGAGTGGGGGAACGGCACTGAAGCTGCGATGAGGTAGCCCATGAATCGATTGCAGGTGTGGTTACTCGCGGTGATGGGGAGCGTGGTTGTCGCATGCCTCCATGGCTGTGACCGGCCCAAGAGCTACAGCCAGGACACGCCCAACGAGGTCATCTCCTCGGCGGTTCAGATGATCCGCGAAGGGCAGACCCAGCGGCTGCCGGATCTCATCGCCGCGGACAACGACGAGATGCGCCGAATGCTGGACCGGCTCGGGGTGCTCTTCGGAAACATGCAGAAGCTTGCGGCCGCGGCACAGGAGCGATTCCCCGAAGACATGGCCAAGATTAAAGCGCAGGCCGAGAAGGCCGCGGCATCCGGCGAGGGCAATCCCATTCTGGAAGCGCTGAGGTCTGGTCGTCAGCCCAGCGG
>ENA-ORBV01002713-ORBV01002713.1-microbial-mat-metagenome-genome-assembly--contig:-NODE-2713-length-36874-cov-22.708889_pt1 | contig 36874 bp, 29 predicted proteins | sample MGYA00237777_ERZ505514 | MGnify/ENA primary metagenome ERZ505514 (study PRJEB26160, sample SAMN06269048) | microbial mat metagenome | isolation source: Oligotrophic lake microbial mat | place... | reverse complement strand
CAGCGGAGGCGGCGGCGGAGGCGGAGGCGGCGGTCCTCCGTTCGGCGAGCCCGGCGACGAGCCCGAGCGCAAGACGCGCGAGGAACTGATCGCCCAGATCGTCGACATCATTCAGAACACCGTTGATTCGCAGGACGGCTGGGTGGATCTCGGCGGCTCGCCCGGCACGCTGCAAGAGCTCAACGGCAATCTGATCATTACCCAGACGGCCAAGAATCACCGTGAGATCGAAGGGCTGCTCACGCAGTTGCGGACGATTCGCGCACTTCAGATCAACATCGAGAGCCGCCTCATCAACGTGTCCCTTGAATGGTTCGAACAGATCGGGATCGACCTCGATCTGTACTTCAACACGAACAAGGACATGTACAGCAAGGCGCGGCAGGCTGACCCCAACTTCAACCTCAGCGACTTCTTCTACAAGAACCAGCCAGCGACGAGCCCGTTCAAGAACGGCACGCTCAAGAATCCCGTGATCTTCGACGCGTTCCCGGTTGGCGCAACGCCAACGAACGGCTTCTCAAACCAGATCGCGACCGGTGCACAGTTCGGCCAGCCGAACCCCAACGATCCGACGCAGATCCAATACGTGACCGGTCCTGTCGGTACGCCAGTCGGTCGTCAAGACGGCTGGGCGCCGATCGGCGTGAACCAACAGTCACTCGGACTGACAGAAACCCTCGCGGTCGCTGGCCTTGGCCCAGTGGGCGCGGCGGCTATTGCTGCACCCGCGATCAACATCGGCATCTCGTATCTCGATGACGTCCAAGTTGACCTGCTCATCAAGGCGACCCAAGCAGACCAGCGCAACGTCGTCCTGACTGCGCCTCGCCTAACGCTGTTCAACGGTCAGCGCTCGTGGATCTCGATCGCCAAGGCGGTCTCGTTCATCTCTGGCCTCACGCCGATCACGGGTAACTCCGCTGGTGCGTTCCAGCCGCAGATCAGCGTGATCTACGAGGGCTTCGTTCTCGATGTGGAAGCGGTGATCTCTGCCGATCGGCGCTATGTGACGATGACTGTTCAGTTTGGACTCAACGAGAACGTGAAGTTCCGTGACGTCAAGTTCACCGGTGCGGCCGGTGCTTCCGACATCGTTGGTCGTGGATCGAACACGTTCGAAGCATCGTTCCAGCTCCCCGAGCTTGAAGGTACGCAAATCGCGACGACGGTTTCTGTACCGGACAAGGGCACGATTCTCATGGGCGGACAGCGCAAGCTGACCGAATTCGAAGTCGAGTCCGGTGTGCCGGTGTTGTCGAAGATTCCGATCATCAATCGCTTCTTCACGAATCGCATCACCAACAAGACGGAGTTGACGACGCTTCTCTTGATTCGCCCCGAGGTCATCATTCAGCAGGAGAATGAAGACCTGCTCTACCCGGGTCTGCGGGACACGCTGGGTAGCGGCGCCGCTGGTAACTGACGAGCGAGTGGCTCTCGAACGAGGCGTAGCAGCTTCGGCATCGTCGACGACAACTGATTCCAAAGCGGCATCCTTCACGGGATGCCGCTTTTTCGTCACCGCGAATTTCATCGAGAGCGAAGGTCGCCGGCTCATGTTGCGTCGTTCGCTCGCTAGGACTAGGCTAAGCCTTTGGCGCTGGCCGATCTTCCGGCGGGCGCACCTGATCTTCCGGAGCGTGCTCTCATGGGTTCCGTCGCCTCGCGACTCAACGTGCGTGTCCAGAACGGAGTCACGCGCATTGAGTTCGTGGACCGCAACATCCTCGACGAGACGAACATCGCCCAGATTGGCGAAGAGCTCGGTCGCATCATCGATAGCCAAGTCAATCCGAAGCTGCTCATCTGCTTCAAAGCAGTCGAACATCTCTCTTCGGCTGCCCTCGGCACCTTGATTACCGTGAATAATCGCGTCCGAGCGAAGGACGGACAGTTGCGGCTCTCAGACATCGATCCGCAGATCTATGAGGTCTTCGTGATCACAAAGCTGAATCGTCTCTTTCACATTCACGAGACGGCCGACAAGGCACTCGCGAGTTTCAGCTGACCCGCAGGGCTCCACCGGATGGCACCGACTAAGAGCCGACCGCCTTCATCGGGGGACTTCTCCGAACGGCGTGTCCTCCGCGACCAGCGGACCGACATAGAAGACGCTCAATCGCTCGTCGCGAGCCACCTCGCCGCGCTCGGATACGAGGCTTCAGCGTGTTGGGCGATCAGACTCGCTCTCGAGGAAGCGATCACGAACGCCTTTCGGCACGGGAACAAGAACGATCCCGCGAAGTCAGTGCGATTCATGCTGCGCATCTCGGCACACCAGGCGTACTTTGAGGTCGAAGATGACGGCCCCGGATTCGATCCGACGACGGTGCCCGACCCCACGCACGACGAGAACATCGAAATCCCCTCAGGCCGCGGCATCATGCTGATCAAAGCGTACATGTCGGAAGTGGCGTATTTGCCGCCGGGAAATCGACTGTCGATGACGTATCGACGCGGGTGAAGCACTCTTATCACCACGTGTAACGCACGGTGTATTCGATCGTCGCGCTACCGGAGGCAGGCACGATCACACTCCAACTGATCGTGCGGGCATCGAGCTTTTGGAACGCTGCGCTCTTCGCAGTGATCTCCCAGTTCGACCAGCGATAGAGCGGCTCGCGCACTTCGACGGTCTGCGCGGTCGGCTTCGCGTTCTTCAAGGTGATCTTGAAGCTCTCGATCATCTCTTTCCGCCCGCTGTCGACCTTGAAATCGGTTTGCACGCGTTCACCAGTGACGTCGAACGAATCGCCGAGTTTGAGCTTGATCGTTTCGTTCTTCGGCGTGTGATCGATGATGTCCTCGCCGACGAATTCGACACTTCCGTCCGCGCCGCCCGACGCTCCGCCTGAGGTCTTGTAGACGCGCACGCGACCCTTCGGAAGTGGCATGCCGAGCTTGCTCGCCTCATCGTTCTTCAGCGTCACGAACACGCCAACCTTCTTGTTTCCGCCGCCGCCAAGATCGCGATCGATCATCACCGGACCGTCATATCCGCTGAACAGCGCTATGCCGACGTAAACGAGTTGCTTCTTCACCGTAACGCCTGACACTGGCGGAAAGAGCGCAATCTGCTGGCTGGTGTTCGCAAGCACATCGGTCGCGCGAGGCAACGTGTAGAGGTGATACTCAAAAAGCGCTTCTTCGTGAAACCCCTCGTCATCGCCCGCCGATGCGCCGCGCATCGCTTGCATGCGGCCAGACTTCGGCATCGCCTCGGGACGCAGCGTCTGCACGTCGCCAGCAATTAGCTTCAGCTGCGCGTTCTTGAATCCGGTGCCCGAGACGTTCATCAGCGTGACCCATGGCGTGAGATCAGCTGCGGTGTCGTCAGCATTCAGAACGAGGTTGTAGTCGGCGCGCCACGTCATACCTGCGGTTTGATAGCTCGTGCGAATCGTGTGGTCGCCGTCACTCTTCGCGTCGAGCTTCCACAGCAGCGTCGGCTTAGTGAGCAATCCGTCGGGCAGGGCAGGAAGCGAAACCCGCGCTTCCGCAGAGGGAATCATCGTGAGACCCTTGTCGTGGGTGATGACGAGCTGGCCTTGATTCGCCGACAACAGTGTGCCGGTCAGCACCCGCGTCGAGGTGCCTTCCTGTGTGACAACTTCGATCGTTTGGCCGACGTACTTTTCCAGCAACTTGGAAGGGCTCACAAGATCGAACTGGAAGTTCTGTTCGAGCACTTTTGTCTTCGCATCGGTGAGATCCGTGAACGACACCGTCGTCGGGTCGATGAACGCGGCGACGTCGCTGAACGGCAGATCGTTGGTACCAACCTTGAGCGGCACCGTGCGCGTTTCGCGAACGATGCCGAAGCCTGGCACTTGCCACGCAAACGTGGGGTCGTTGCCTAGGCGCTGCTGCGCCGCGAACTGCTGCGGATCGAATCCGCGCACGTCGGCGGTCGAGTAGATGGTGACGGACACGCTGGGTTCAGCAGCGAAAGCAAGGGCGACGACGAGGGATGTGGTGAGCATTTGGGGTCCTTGGGAGAGATTCGTGATCGGTGATGTTGTGATCGCGCGCGGTTCACGCGCGGGCGTGCCGTAACTCCACGATCTGCGCCACGGTCAGCACCTCTGGCCGCATCGTCGGATCGATGCCTTCTGGCCACGTACCACCGCGCCCGAGAATCGCGCCGAGCTGCTTGCGGCGCTTCGAGAAGATCGTGTGCAGAAAGGCTTCGAACGCGTTGAGCTCCTCAGCGTACGCGAACGGCCGTTCATGATGCGGCTCGATCGCGATCATCGAGCTCGTCACGTCGGGCGCGGGCCAGAAGCTGCCGGGTTTGACGACGGCTATCTCGCGAACTGTTGCGAAGAGTTGAAGTATCACCGTGAGCGGCCCGTACTCGCGAGTGTTAGGCGTTGCGCGGATGCGATCTCCGACTTCCTTCTGCACCGTCACGTATTGCCCCCGACATTCGGGATGACGCGACGCGAGAATCGCCATCAGCGGACTCGCCGCGTTGTAGGGCAAGTTTGCGATGAGGGCGAACGGTCGCCCGCCGAGTGCGTCGAGCAATTCACGACCGAGCGATCGCTTGCCGTCGAGGCAATCTCCGGCAACGAGTTGCACACGGTCGCCCATGTGCTCAGCAAGCCGTTCGCGCACGATTGCTTGCATGTCGATGTCGATCTCGCATGCGATGACTCTCGCGCCAGCGGCGACGAGTGTTTCGGTCAGCGTGCCAGTTCCGGGACCGATTTCAACAACGAGTTCACCAGGCGTGATCGCAGCAGCGTCGACGAGTTTCTTGAGCTGGTTGTGATCGTGCAGAAAATTCTGTCCGAAGCGATGCTTCGGACGAATGCCGCGGGCGTCGAGCAGAGCTTTGATCTCGGAGAGCGATTGCATCGCGTGAACGATCACCTCAGAACCACTGCCTCTTCTCAACGATGTACGTGCGGTAGAACTCCTCGTCGGTGCGCGTGAGGTAGATGATGCCTTCGCCGATGCCGATCACGTACATCACCGGGAAGCCGATGACAGTGCAAGTGAGAAGCAGCATTGTGATGCCCGCTCCCGTGTTCCCCAGCATGAATTTGTGAATGCCGAAGAACCCGAGAAGGATGGCGAGGATGCCCGTGGCGAGCTTTGTCCCGCGCACGCTCTGCGGGACCGTCTCGACGGGCGAAGGCGAGACGGGCGGAACGGTCCAGTTGGGCGAACCTGTCGCGGTCGCTGCGGTCGTCGGCGGAGCACCGGGCAGATTTGGACTGGACGGCGGCGTGTACTGACTCATCGTGATGGCTCCACGTTTGCACGATATCGCCACGGACTGCTACGGCGCGACGACGACTGAGCGGCGCAGCTCGATCGGCTCGGCCCAGAGCGCGTCGGCTGGCAGAATCGGGGTACCGTCGGCGTTCCACGTCAACGGCTGCTTCAGGGCGCCGTAGCCGCGAGCGACGAGCCACAGACGAATGACGAGTTCGCGAGCGCCGCTGCGGTCGGACACAACGTCGATCGTCGGTGTTGCTCGCCCTTGCGAGATGTCGAGCGTCCACGCACCAGTTGTCGTCGTTGCGAGGGAAGGCTCGGCGCCATCAAACCACGCGCCGACGAGATGGACCGTGACGCCGCACGCCGGCGGCAAGAGCGGCGCGACATGCTCGCCGTGAATCTCGATGCGAAGCGTTTCACCGGTCCTCACCGACGCGGGGAGTTCGACCTGTGGCTCGAACGACTCGCGCCGCCACCGAGCGATCTGTGCAGGTGTCGCATTGCCCGCTGCCATCTGAGCGAGTACCCATGTGTCTTCCGTGCCCGGGAGATTGAGTTGTGTCTTGCGAAGATCGAGGATCGCATCGAAGAGCGCTGTCTCTTCTTGTGCGGTCAGCGTGCGCTGTCCGAGTTCGGACCACGCTGTCATGCGGAGCAGGGGCGAGTTCGACCCTGTCGAAGTCGCGGCCCGGATAAGGCCCGTCGTCGGCTGCATTCGACGAAGCCAAGCACCGCCACCCATACTCCAGTGCCACATGAGCACGAGACCAACGATCGCGACGGCACCGCCTACGACGAAGAATCGAGGGCGCGACGGTCCACGATTGCGACGACTCGCGCCAGCCGCGCGCCACGCATTGCCGCACTCGGGGCAGCGCTCGCTCGACATGCTGCCGAACGTGGGATACGAGCACTGCTTGCAGACTCGCTCGGTACCGATCCATCCGCCGACGCCCCGACCCGCGAGATCAATGCCGTAACCCAGCAGCGTGCGCGGTACGAGCAAGAGGATCCACGACACGGCGTCCGTTGCGCCGCTGCGAAATCCGTCGAAGACGAGCGCGGTCGCGAAAAGGACGTACGTCATAAGGCCTGGGTGCCACGATGCCCAACTGGACGCCGCTGACGATGCCAACGATCCGTTGTGCGGCATGTCGCCAGCGCGAGCCGGATGAATCTCTCCGTTCTCAACGAGGGACCACCATGCCTGGTATTGCTCGCGCGACCACGACGTTGGCGCGTTCCCACAGCACCGCGACTGCGTCGACGATGTCGCTGGCGTTCCGAAGCAGTACGGACAAAGTTGTCCGTCGCGTGATTTCGCGTTAGGTACCGCCGAAACAATGCGGCGGAGGCGGCGGTTTACTCGAAAAACATAGCTCACGAATATGAGCGCGAAGACGGCGACGCTGATGAGAATCGGCATCGCTTCACGATGCATTGAAGGACGAGCGCGACTGAAGAAGGCGTAGCCGAGCCACGCGAAGGGCGCGAACAAGAACAGCGCCGACACGACAACCGCGCTACGACGAAGCCTCGTGCTCGGTTGAAAACCTCGTTCCTCGTTCATGCGCGTGTTCCCGGACTAGCTGGAGAGCGCTTGCCTCACAACGGAGTTGTTTATCGCGCCAGCGCTTCTGCGCGCACTTCGCGCAGCACCGTTACCTTGATTTCGCCGGGGAACGTCATTTCCTTCTCAATGCGCTCGGCGATGGCCTTCGCAATGGCGAACGTCTCTACATCGTCCACGCGTCGCGCGTCGACGATCACGCGCACTTCGCGACCGGCCTGAATCGCGTACGCCTCCGTGATGGCTGGGTGTTCCTTCGCAATCGCTTCGAGTTGTTCGAGCCGCTTGACGTACAGCTCCATCGACTCGCGCCGGGCGCCGGGTCGTGCCCCGGAGATCGCATCGGCCGCCATGACGATGGGCGTGTACGGCGTCGTTGCGGGAATGTCACCGTGGTGACCCGCGACTGCGTTGAGCACCGCCTCGCTCTTCTCGCCGTACTTCCGCAGGAACTCCATGCCGATTGCCGGATGTCCGCCCTCCATCTCATGATCCATCGCCTTGCCGATGTCATGCAGGAAGCCAGCTCGCCGCGCGATCTGGCCGTTGAGTCCAAGTTGATCGGCGATCATTTGCGAGAGGTATGCGACTTCGAGCGAGTGTCGCAGCACGTTCTGTCCGTAACTCGTACGGAAGTGCAGCTTGCCCATCGCCTCAATCACCTTCGGAGGCAATCCGCGAATGTTGCCTTCGACGACCGCTTCATTGCCATACTTGTTGATGCGTTCGTGAATGTCGCGCCGTGTCTGCTCGACGATCTCCTCGACGCGTGCAGGGTGCACACGTCCGTCGGCGACGAGCTTCTGAAGCGACTCCGCCGCGATCGCCTGACGCACACGGTCGAAGCACGACACGCTGATGACGCCGGGGGTGTCGTCGACCAGAATGTCGACGCCGGTCGCCTTCTCGATCGCCCGAATGTTGCGACCTTCGCGGCCGATGATTCGGCCCTTCATGTCGTCGGACGGGATCTTGATCGTGCGCACGGTCGAGTCGGCGACGTGCTCGGCGGCGTAGCGCTGGATTGACATGAGGGTGATCTCGCGGGCCCGATCCCGGGCACCACGCTCCGCCTCGTCGAGGATCTTCTGGTTCAGCGCATTCGCGTCGTGCTCGCTCTCAACGCGCACCTCGGCGAGGTAGATCTCCCGTGCCTCTTCGCGCGTCATCTGCGCCACTTTGGCGAGCTGAGCCTTGGTTTGGTCTCGGACCGACTCGGCTTCCCGAGCGGCGGCTTCGGCGGCGTCCTCGCGCTGTTTCGCCCGAGTTTCGCGCTGGTCGAGTTTGTTCTCGCGCTGATTGATCGACTCAAGCTTCTTGTCGAGCGATTCCTCGCGCCGATTCACTCGCGTCTGAGTCTCCTTGATTCCGGCGAGCGCCTCGGCCACCTCGCGATCGATCTGGGTCCGCCGCTCCGACATCCGCTTCTCGGTGTCGAGTTCGAGTTGCTTCGCGACGGTCTCGCCCTCGGCCTTCGCGGTCTGACGGATGAGGTGGGACTCTGCACGAGCCCGCTTGAGCGAACGACTGAAAAGCGTCGACATCACGAAGATGCCGACACCAACGCCAAAGAGGTGGGCGAGAATCAGCAGCCCGACGCCGAGCGGGGTGACGAGAAACGTCTGTTGGGCGGCTGCCGTCGCGAGGAACGACGCGGGCGTCAATGTGACGAACGCTGGGGCGACGAGAGCCGAGTTGGCCAGGACGGGTGGGGCGAAGCCAAGCACGGTGCACCTCCGAAAGCGGTCCGCCCATAGGGCGCGACGACAGCCGTCGCGAGCCTCAAGGCACCGCCGAAAAGGGCGACCGTGATTGTCGTGCGATCAGTTGCCGAGCTTCCCAGCGCCGTTGCTGCAACACAGTTGGAACGTACAGCCGCGCTCGTCATGGGGACGAGCGCACCGGGAACCGCTGGCATTGCGACACTGGGAGGGGTGCTCCATGAAGTCCCCAAGACGTGCCCCTCAAAAACTGGCCCCCCTGTGGGGCGAACGTAGTGAGGGTGAACTCCGATGAACTGCCAACTGATCAAACGTCAATCTATCGCGGCGTTCGGGTAAAGTCCGTTTGGATCAACTTCTCGCGAATCGAGAGCTGAGCGAGCGGGGCCGAAGGTCGCGGTACCGATCTCGACCTGAGCGAGGAGGCGGCACAGAAGAGCGGTCGTCCTTGGTCCGCTGGCGCGAGCGACTCATTCTTGAGCCGTGCGAGCCGCGGAACGGCGGGGACTCGGACCGAGAAATTTCCGGGGACCCTTCTCCAGCGACGGAGACTCAGGCTCCCGGTCGGCTCCAGTATTGCGGGACTGGCGTGGGTGTCAAGGTAGTATTCAGGCAGCGCCCTCCGGTCACGCCCGCAGCCACGGCTCAGCGCCGCCATCTCTATGCCCCCATTCGTACTCTGGGTTTCCCGTCTTCTCCCGACCAATCCGATCGTCGTGCGGCTGGTGCACGGTGGTTCGCGCCGGCTGCGCCATCTCTATATCCGGTCTGGGTACTTGGCGATCATGATGCTGATCCTGTTGTTCGCGCTGTTTGGGCCAGCGACGACCATGAAGCAGTTGGCCCAACGCGGCGCGAGCGCGTTCACCGTGATCTCGTTCGGGCAGGTCGGGCTTCTCTGTCTTCTCACGCCCGTCTTTATGGCGGGCGCGATCGCGCAGGAAGCGAGTCCCCGAACCTGGGACATTCTCCTGACGACGCCGCTGTCGAATCTACAGATCGTGCTGGGAACACTCTTCGGCCGTCTGTTTTTTGTCCTCGCGCTTCTCCTTTCCACGTTGCCGCTCTTCGCGACCACGCAGTTCTTCGGCGGTGTTCCCGGCGACTCGATCTTCCTCTCCTACGCAATCGCGGCGTGCAGCGCGCTCCTCGTGGCGGCGATTGCCGTGACCTTGAGCGTGACGCGATCGGCGGGCAAGCGCGCCGTCTTCGTTTTCTACATCACGGTCGTGATGTACTTGTTCGTCACCTACGCGATCGACCTCTTCGTTCGCTGGAACCAGCCGGTCTCGGGCACCGTCGGCGTTTACAACACGACTTGGCTGACCGCGGCGAATCCGTTTCTCGCGCTCGAGAGCCTCTTGATGGCGAACACCTACGTCGTGCCCGACGTGACCGCCGACGGCGGAGGTTGGATCGCTCGCATGTGGGTGGGTCGGCCCGTCGGCGCGTTCTGTTGGGCGTGCGTGCTGCTCTCGCTCGTCATGGTCGCGTATTCGACGCTGCGCCTCCGGATCATCGGTACCCGCGGCGCCACCGTTGCGTGGCATAAGCGGCTGTTCGGGCGCATTTCGAGCACTGGTCAGCGTCGTCTGCGCACGGTTGGAAATAACCCGATTGCTTGGCGTGAACGCACGAGCCGAGGCGATTCGTTCCTCGGACGCATGGGACGCTGGCTGTTCGTACTTGTCGGGGCCGCCGCTGCGCTCGTTGTCATTATTCTCTTCCACCGCGCGATCATCGGACCAGTCGCATTCCAAGGCGCGCTGCTGACGATCGTTGTTGCTGAGATCTTCATCGTCGTCTTGACCGCGACGAATCTCAGCGGAGTCGCAGTCAGCCGCGAGCGCGAAGACGGCACGCTCGACCTGTTGCTCACGACACCGATTCAACCCGGACCGTACATCGCGGGCAAGCTGCAAGGCTTGGTGCAGTTCCTTCTCCCGATGATTCTGGTGCCGTTCGTCTCGATGGGCTTGGCAGCGATTTACGTGTTGATCGGTTTCGGCAACAAGAATTTGAAGACGAGCATCATGGTGGGCACGACGCCGACGTCAGTGCCAGTGCTATTGCCGGAAGGCGCGATTCTTGTCCCGCTTGTGCTCGTAGCCTTCGTCTCGCTGTGCGTCATGATTGGCTTGGGCTGGTCGATCAAGAGTAAGGGCACGATTGGCTCAGTCATCGCGTCGTTCGGCGTCATGCTCGTCGTCGCGGGTGTGCTCGGGCTCTGCGCCGCAGCGACTGGCAGCAACGTGCCGGTGTTAGGTGCGGTGCTCAACGCGCTGAGCCCGGTGAACCTGACGCTCGCGACGATCTCGCCCGAGCTCGTGATGTCGGCGAGTCTTGCCGATCTCCCGTCGGCGCGAGTGAGCCTCATCGTTGGCAGCGTGATCGCAGTGCTGTCGTATCTCGGCATCGTGTTCGCGCTGCACGCGAACATGAAGCGCACGTTCATGATGACGGTGCGCAGGCTGGCGGGGTCGAACTGAGCGGGTTATCCACCGCACGAAGTACCGCAGCGCCGAAACGCGACCTTCGGACCATCGGCGCGGGAACGCGTTAGCGACACTCGATCGGTCACCACCGAAAGAGAGGAACGTATGCAAGTTCGTGCGTCTTCAATGGTCGCCGCTCGCTATTCGCTGTAGCCGCCGGTCTAATCTCGACCCCAGTATTCGCCGATCTCGTCGTTGTCGATCAAGCGACTCCCGGTTTCGGCAGCTTGGTTGGACTTGGCTTCGACGTCACGACGGGTCGTATTTGGGGCTACGCGAGCGTCGCTGCGGCGATCAAGAGCTTCGACGAAAACGGCGCACCGCTCTCGACCGTGCCACGACCGGGCGAAAGCGCGGACGACGTCGATATTGAGTTCGCGCCTGAAGCGATGACGCTTGGTTCGACCTTGATTCCCAAGGGAACGCTGTTGTTTATTGACGGAGAAACAGGTTCGGCGGACATCTATGCGGTCGACAAAACGACTGGCGCGGTGTTAGCGACGCTCGTTACGGGCTTTGGCGTTAGTCACGTGGTCGGCGGCGCATACCACGCAGGTCGCAACTCGTTCTTCCTCGTGCAAGACAAGGTTCCCGGGGCGCCGAACGGCAATCGCATCGCCGAGGTGAGTGCGACATCCGGCGCTGTGCTCAACACGTTCTTAGTGTCGTCGTTCTTCAGCGTGAACTACGGCGGCCTCGACATCAATAGTGCGAACGGCAATCTGTTTCTGGGCAGTAGCGACGAACCTCGCGTTGCCGAGGTCACACCCAGCGGACGATTTGTGCAGTACCACGCGCTTCCCTTGGGTGTTGTTAGCCTCAGCGGCATTGGCTTCACCGAAGCGTGCGGCGAGGCATGGGTCGGTGGCACCCGCGGTGCCGTCTGGAGGCTCAGTGGTTTTGGTGGCGGAACCGTCTTCGCCGACTTGAATGGCGATTCGACGGTCGACGCCGCGGATCTCGCGATCTTGCTCGGCAGCTTTAGCACCGACGATCCGGTAGCTGATCTCGATGACAACGAAACCGTCGACGGCGCGGACTTGGGACTCTTGCTTGGTGCGTGGGGAACAGGCTGCGCGTGAGCGAGCAGCGGCGCATCGACATGGATCACCGGAGCTGTTAGCCCGTCCAAGCGCCGAGCAGCAGCCCAAGATCCTGGGCATCGACAATTCCGTCGTTGTTGAGGTCGCCCGCTCCCGGGCCGCCCCAGCTTCCGAGCAAGATGCCGAGGTCCGCCGCGTCGACCTTTCCGTCGCCGTTCAGGTCACCGAGCAGCGCTGGCCTTGAAAGCTTGATCGTTGCGCTGTCCATATCAATCGGTGCTGACTTCCCGTTCGAGACCCAGAGGTTGTAGGCGGTCTGACCTGTCGAGTCGGTGACGTTCGCGTCGCGTAGGAACTCGATGTACTCCCTTGATGTCGTCTGGTGATAGAGCGTGACGACTGCGTGCGTCGCGTTCCTCGGGATCGCGAAGCTCGAGTCGTCCCAATACTGTCCGTCCGAGTACGAGGCCGCGACCGGCGAGGCTTGAATCGCGGCGAACGCCGCGTTCGTGAATCCGCGCGGCGGAATGCGGTTGTCCTTCGTGATCGTGTCATTCAGCGTGAGATGGAACTCGGTTCCAGCCGGGAGCCCGGTCAGCTTGCCAACCGCGGCGGAGATGGAGTGCTTGGTCTCCCAGATCTTTGCGCCAGTCTTGTTGAGAGTGGCCGTCGCGTTGTCGTAGCCGCCGATCTCTTGCAAGAGCACATTGCGCGCGTCGAAGAATCGGACGTTGAGCCACATGCGTCGACCCTCGGGGTACCCCGTCGGCAGCTTGTGCCCGCTTTGGTTGGTCACGCGTGCCACGAGCGCATTGCCGCGCTGCGAGACGCTCATGTCGGACGCGTCGCGAAGCATCTGCACGTTCCGCGCTTTCGCTGCGTCGACGCGCTCCTGCGTTACGCCGACGAAGTCTGCTTCCTCACCGAGTTGCTCGCGCACCGCTGAAATGACCCACGAGTTCACGCCTGAGAACGAGTGCTGCGGAACCGGCCGCTCAAAGAATGGTTCGAACTCGTAGAACGCGCACGCGCCGCCAGCGTTGATCGGCATGTGACAGTCTTGGCAACTCGACATCACTCCAGTTGGATGGTCGGGTCCGCCGAAGCGGTTGTCGGGATAGCTCACGCCCGTCGAGGCGAATTCGCTATTCGCCCACTCAGAGTACGTGCGCTGTTCCGGGAACATGTCGTGCGCGTCCTGTGTGGGATGCGGCGAGTTGAGTTGCCCCAGCGCGTATGTGCCGTTGCGCTGTTTGACGAAGAGTGGATTGCTTACATCGTGGCAGGTGCCGCAGAACTCACTCTTCGTGTGGAACGGCGAATCAATGAGCTTGACGAGTTCGCCGTTGAGTGAGAGTCCGTGCAGATTGTCGGGAACGTCCCCGAGGGGGCCGCGGCGATTGTCAGCCGGATCGACGACGTAACGAGCATTGCCTGGGCCGACGGGGAGAAGCTGCTGCGACGCGAGCGCCTTGAGGATCGGCGCGTCTGGGTTCGCGGGATCGCCGGGATAGCCGATTGCGCTATTCTCGCCGAGCACGGGATTCACAACGCGGTGGCAGAAGTTGCAGGTGACGCCGTCGTAATCCTCTGGTGTGAATTCCGCGAGCGTGCCGGTCGACGACCGTCCACCAAGCCACGCACCTTGGGCATGACAGCGGATGCACGTCTCGCCGCCGATGTTCGCGTCCTGATTTGCAATCGTGACCGCCGCGTGCCACACAGGGTCGCGAGCCGCCTGCCCCTTTAAGCTCGCGACCCACGAGTCAAACGGCGCCGACGACGGCAAGTAGTCAGAGTGGCAAAACGTGCAGTTTTGCGAGGGAACAATTGGGTTAAACGCAAGCGAGTCTGGGTTTGGCTGGGTTCCGGGCTGGAAGAAGTCAGCACCCGTCGAAGGGACCTTGAGCTGCCGCCCGCCTCGGCCGCCGCCCGCCATCACGCTGGAGACGCCTAGTGCGAGCGCGATCGCGCCGATTCCTCCCCATACTGCGATGCGAGCAATAGCGACACGTGACGTGCGCGGGGCACGAGAACCCTCAGCCGGATGTTTCACCATGTTGACTCCATCTCCGCGATACGCAGAGTCCTCTACCTTAGATCCTGATAAGGCGCCGTCAAGCTGACGAATGCAGTGTTTCACACAGTCTGATGCGCGCGTTCGGGACGCTCGGGATAGGTGGGGACCGAGGTTGGAGGACCGTCCGATACACTCGCGATATGGTCCGGTTGCCGCACGCCCTTGCGATCAGCTTCTGCATTGTGACGATCGGCGGATGCGAGAGCACGCCGAAGTCTGGGGACGGCATCGCACCGGTCGTTGTGACTATCGACCGAATGAACTACGCGAAAGCGTTTGATGCCGCGGTTGCACTTGCGAGCGATCGCGGAATGCCCGCAGATCTGCGCGATCGTGATGCTGGCGTCATCGAGACGCGAGCGAAAGTCGCAGGATCGGTCATTGAGCCGTGGGATTGGCCGCGCGGGGAAACAATTGCGAGTATCGAAGGCACCATTTCGTATCAGCGCCGCCGCGCCCGTTTCGAGTTCACACCGTCGGGATTCCGCCCCACGCTGCAAGCGGAGGACGCACCGCTCTTTGGCCAACGGACACCCGGAACGGTGACGAGCGACGCGAGTGGCGCGGTTGATCTCACCACGTACGACGGACCAATCGACCTTCGCGTGTGGGTCTACGTGGAACAAGCGTTTACGCCCGGACTCCAGCGATCGACGTGGACGTTTTCGCAGACATCGTTCTCAACCAATCCGTTGAAGAACGAACCGATGGGCGATGGCACAACCCGTGATCGCAGCATTTGGACGCCCGTCGAGCGCGACGAGGTAATGGAGCGGATGTTTCTCGAAGAGATCCAATCGCGATTAACGTCGTCGGTCGCGAAGGTTAGCTAGCTAGCTTCGATACGCGGATCGATGACACGGTAGAGCACGTCGACGACGAGGTTGAACAGAATCAACATCGTCGAATAGACGAGGACGACGCCCATGATCAGCGTGATGTCTTTGCCGAGGACGGCATCGACGAAGTGCTGACCGATGCCTGGCACGGCGAAGACCTTTTCGACGACGAACGAACCGGTCATTGCGGTTGCGGCAGCGGGTCCGAGGTAACTCAAAACGGGCAAGAACGCGTTTTTCAGAACGTGACGCATTGCAACGCCGCGGCGCGAAAGCCCCTTCGCTCGCGCGGTGCGAGCGTAGTCGGCGTTCATTTGCTCAAGCATCCCGTAGCGAACGAGTCGTGCGATGTACGCGGCGTAGGGCAGCGAGAGTGTGAGCGCCGGTAGCACGACATATGACGGTCCACCCCAACCGCCAACCGGGAACCAACGGAGATGCGCCGCGAAGAGCATGAGTACCGCGGCGCCGATCACGAACGACGGCAAGCTGATTCCGGCGAGCGCGACGGTTTGCGCGACGAGATCCGCGGGTCCGTTCGGTCGCAGGCCGCCGATGACACCTGCGGTCACACCGACCGCGAGCGCGATGAGAATCGCAGCGAGTCCTAGCGTGATCGAGACCGGAAGTCCGGTGGCGAGTATCTCGTTCACGGACCAGTCGCGCTGACGAAGGCTCGGCCCCAAATCAAAGGGCCGATCAGCCTTGCCGAGAAGCCAAGAGACGCCGCTCGCCTTACCGAGGTAACTCACGTAGAAACGGCCTGGATCGTCGAGCTGGTACTGCTTGCGCATCGCTTCGACGATCTCGGGCGGCGGCTGGCGACCGTCCGGCTGACGCATTGGATCGCCGGGAACCATCCACGCTAACACGAACGTGATGGTGTAGATCACCAGCACGATGAGTGGCAAGACGAGCAGGCGACGCGCGATGAAGGCCAGCACGACTGCGAGCGTATGGGGGGCTGTCGCGAGACACAACCGCTATCGCGACGAGGCTACCACCGAAGCGCAGAACAACCCGGCGGAACCCAAAGGCACGGACGACGCGGTAGCAGCGCGCTCAACGAACTCATGCTCCCGTTTCAAACAGCGCCGCCTCGCGCTCGGCTGCATATTGGTGCGTGTACAGCTCGAAGTAGCGTCCACGCTTCGCAATCAGTTGCTTGTGGCTGCCTTGCTCGACGATACGACCGCCGTCGATTACGACGATTAGGCTTGCTCTGCGAATAGTCGAGAGCCGATGCGCGATGACGAACGCGATCCGATCTCGCAACACCGCCTCAATACCAGCTTGGATAAGCCGCTCCGTCGCTGTGTCGACCGACGATGTCGCCTCGTCCATAATGAAAACTTGTGGATCACGCAGCACGGCCCGCGCGAGCGCGACGAGCTGCCGCTGTCCAGTCGAGAGCTTGTCGCCGCACTCGCCGACCTGGAATCCGTATCCGTTTTCAAGCGTACCGATCATGTCATGCGCGTTCACTTGGCGGGCAGCCGCCTCGATCTCGCTGTCGGTCGCGTCGAGCTTGCCGTAGCGGATGTTGTCACGAACCGTGCCGGAGAAGAGATGCGGCACCTGCTGAATGACACCGAGGTTCGACTGAAGCCAGTGCAGACTACGTTCGCGATAGTCAACACCGTCGAGCAGAATGCGCCCTTCGGTCGGCTCGTAAAAGCGCGCCGTAAGCGACACGATCGTTGACTTGCCGCCGCCGGTTGCACCGACGAGCGCAATCGTTTCCCCGTCGCGCACTGTGAGGTTGAAATCATGCAGCACCGGAACGCCGGGCTTGTAGGCAAACGTGACGTGCTCGAAGCGCACTTCGCGGATTCGAGCCGCAGCGCCAGCGGGATCGGCTGCGTCCTTGATTGCCGGTTCCGTCGCTAACAAAGACGTGACGCGCTCGGCAGCGCTCGACGCGTTCATAATGTCGGCGAATCGTTGCGCGAGTTCTTGGATCGGATGCTGGAAGAGCACCGCAAACTGCATGAACGTGATGAGCTTTCCCACCGACAACCCGTGCCCGGCCAGCACGTCGCTGCCGCCTCGCGCGAGTGCGATCGCCGCGCCGACTGCGCCGATCGTCATCACGAGTGGCAAATAGATCGAGCCCTGGACCGCGTTCTTCAGCATCCAACGCCGCATCTCGCTTGAAAGCCGCTCAAACTCCGCGAGATTGCTCTCCTCACGGACGAGCGCTTTTGTCGTCCGCACGCCGAGGAGCGCCTCGTTGAAACTGGCCGTCATCGCTGAGTTCGTGCGCCGCGACTGGCGGCTTGAGTGCAGCATGATGCGCTGGAACACCACACTTGCCGCGGCCAGCAGCGGAATGATTGCGCACGTCCAAAGCGCGAGGCGCCAGTCGATCACAAACATCGCGATCGTCACGCTCGTAAGCAGCAGTGCCCCCCAGAACACGTCGAGGATCGCCCACGGAAGAATGTTGGCGACGCGGCCGCAATCACTCGTGAGTCGAGAAGTCAACCAGCCAACGGGACGTGTGTCGAAAAACGAGAACGAGAGGTCTTGGAGCTTCGCGAACGAGTCGCGGCGTAACTCGAATCCCACGCCCGTCGCGAGTTCTCCCGCAGCCTTGATGAAGACGAATACACACGCCGCGAACGCGGCGAAGAGCACCACGTAGAGCGCGATGAGTGGTCCGAGTGCGCCGAGCGAGCCGTCGGTCACCGCTCGGTCGATCATGCGGCCGTTGATGATCGGGAGATATGCCTCCACCGCTGCGATAGTTACACCACCGAGCGCGAGGCGAGCGACTGCCCACCGGTAGCCGTTCAGATATTGCAACAACTTCCGCCACACGCGCGGATCGAACTTGCCTTTGAACTCGTCGTCGAGTGGAGTCAGCGACATGGTTCAACTCACGCTTCCGATCGCGACAGGCTCGTCGAGATCATCGAGATTCGTTTGAATCTCCCAGAGTGCGCGATACATCCCGGGAACAGCGATCAGAGTGTCGTGTGTTCCCTGCTGAATGACGCGCCCTCGGTCGAGCACTACGATAATGTCCGCGTGACGGAGCGTTGATAGACGATGCGCGACGATGATGGTGGTGTGCCGCGCCTCACGCGAGTGAAAGCCAGCGAGGATCTGGGACTCAGTGTGCGTGTCGACCGCGCTCAGTGCATCGTCGAGTAGGAGAATGCGTGGATCTTGGACTAACGACCGCGCGATCGCGACGCGCTGCCGCTGCCCGCCAGAGAGCGTGATGCCGCGTTCGCCGATCTGCGTCTCATACCGCTGGGGAAACTCCTCGATCGATTCGTGCACGCTCGCAATGGACGCAGCGCTACACATCGCGTCTTCGTCGTTCAAGTGACCCGCTGCCGAGATCAAGATGTTCTCTCGCAGCGTCTTCGAGTAGAGGAACGGCTGCTGCATGACCGTGCCGATCATGCCGCGAATCTCGCGCCGCGGAATCGTCCGCAGTTCGCGGCCATCGACGGTGATCGAGCCGCTCGTGTAGTCGTACAGTCGGAGGAGCAGTTGCGCGACCGTGCTCTTTCCTGCACCTGAGGGCCCTACGAGTCCAAGCGTCGCTCCCGCTGGCACGCGAAACGAAACGCCGTTCAGGACTGGGGGCGTGCCCTCGAGCTTCGAGAATCCGAATACGACGTTCTGGAAAACAATCTCTGCACCGCCGAGATTCTTTGCGTGGGCCATGACGGATGCAGGTTCCGTCGGCTCGCCGACGTGTTCGTCGGGCGTGTCGAGGATCTCGCGAGCGCGCTCGATCGCTACGAGCGCCTTACCGAGATCGGCAAGAATGCGGCCCATCATGCGTACCGGCCAGATGAACATCGTGACAGCGGTGATGCAGTAGAAGTACTCGCCGACGAGAAGCGAGCCCTGCGTCAGCAGCCACAATCCCGTAGCGACGACGATGATCTGCTGGAGAAAACAGAGGAGGTCGGACGTCGCCCAAAAGGTCGCGAACAGGCGGAAGAGCCGCATGTCCTCGTCGCGGAACGCGCCGCTGGTCGACGCGAACTTCGACTTCTCAAACTCCTGCCGCGCGAACGCGCGGACGACACGAATGCCCGTCAGGTTCTCAGTGATCGTCGAAGTCATTTTGCCTTCGGCGGCTTCTTTCGCGAGAAAGAGCGGTCGCATGCGCCGAAAGAAGACAAGTGAGAAGCCGATGATGATTGGCACGATCGCGACGGAAGCGATCGCCATGCGCCAGTCGAGCAGAATGATGAACGGGATCGGCACAATGAGCATCAACAACGCGCGGCCGATTTCGACGACTTGCGAAGCGAAGAACGCGCGAACGGTTTCCACGTCGGACGTGCAGCGCTGCAACAGATCGCCGGATTCGCGCTTGTCGAGCGTTGGGCAGGGGAGCCGTTGAATGTGGTCGTAAAGGCGGTCGCGCAATCCCTTAGCGACTGCTTCGCTCGCGCTCGCTGCGAGGCGCGTGCGAACGTGGGTACAGATCCCGGTGACGGCGGCGATCGCGACCATCACCAGACCGGGAATCCAGAGGCGCGTCTGAAGAAACTCCGTGCCACCCATCGCGTCGATCATGCGACGCGTGAACGCTGAGGCCCGTGTTCCACCATCGACGAGGACGCCGTCAAGTACGGCTTGCGGCACTAATGGCACGAGATAGCCGAGGGCCACCGCTGCGACGAGGGAACCGAGCGCGGTTCCGTAACGCAAGCGATGACCTTTGGTGAGGTCCCAAATCGTCGCGGTCGCATTCGGCATGAAGTTAGATGGGAGTCTTGAATCCCATCGCGCGAACGACGCACCAGCCCGAGAGGCCTTCAAAGATCCCGAATAGTCCCGAGACGATGGCGACGGCGCCAACAATCGCGGCCCACGGCGGCATCATCCCGACGAACCAGAGCGTCACGAGGAGAAGCCCGATGCCCTCGATGATCGCGCCACCCATCAGGCGTACCGCCTTGCCCTTGGAGTCGATGTTGCACTGCATGAAGATCCTCGTTTCGTTAGAAGTCGCAGCTCTTCGGAGCACGCGGAAAAGGAATGACGTCACGAATGTTCTGCATACCGGTTGCGAACACGACAGCGCGCTCGAACCCCAGTCCGAATCCGGCGTGCGGCACAGTGCCGTACCGGCGAAGGTCGCGATACCACCAGTAGTCGGCCTTATTGAGATGCATTTCGTCGAGGCGCTTGTCGAGCCGATCAAGACGCTCTTCGCGCTGCGACCCACCGACAATCTCGCCGATGCCCGGCGCGAGAATGTCCATTGCAGCGACGGTTTTCTCATCGTCGTTCATGCGCATATAGAAGGCCTTGATGTCCTTCGGATAGTTCAAGACGGCGACTGGCTTCCCGAAGACCTGCTCCGAGAGATAGCGCTCATGCTCTGACTGCATGTCGATTCCCCAGCGCGGCGTAAATTCGAACTTGTGGCCCTTGGCGATTGCCTTCTCAAGCAGTTCGATTGCTTCGGTGTAGGTGATGCGCTCGAACTTCGCGTCGACGAATTTTTCCAGCCTAGGCACGCAGTCCTTGTCGATGCGCTCGGCGAAGAATTTCATGTCGTCGGCGCGTTCGTTCAAGAGCGCGCGATACATGTACTTGAGAAGTGCCTCGGCGAGATCCGCATCGGCGTGAAGATCGGCAAAGGCGATCTCCGGCTCGATCATCCAAAACTCCGCAAGGTGTCGGCTGGTGTTCGAGTTCTCAGCGCGAAACGTCGGGCCAAACGTATAGACCTTCGACAACGCCATGCACCACGATTCGACGTTGAGCTGTCCTGAGACCGTGAGATGCGACTCCTTGCCAAAGAAGTCCTGCGAGAAATCAATCTTCCCTTCCGGCGTGCGCGGCAAATTCGTGAGGTCGAGGGTTGACACGCGGAACATCTGGCCGGCGCCTTCACAGTCGGAACCGGTGACGATTGGCGTGTGAATCCACGCGAAGCCGCTCTCGTGAAAGAAGCGGTGAATCGCCATCGCGAGCGTGTGCCGCACGCGACCGATGGCGCCAAACGTATTCGTGCGCGAGCGAAGGTGTGCGACTTCGCGCAGATATTCAAAGCTGTGCTGCTTCGCGGAAATCGGATAGGTATCGGGGTCGTCGACGAAGCCATGCACTTTGAGATGCTTGACCTGCATCTCGATGCCCTGTCCCTTGCCCTGACTCTGGACGAGCGTCCCAGTCGCTTCCACCGAACAACCTGCCGTTAGCTTGAGCACATCACTCTGATAATTGACGAGCTCTGCGGGGGCTACCAACTGAATGGTGTCAAAGCACGACCCGTCACTCAGCGCGACGAACGAAAGACCAGCTTTGGAATCGCGGCGAGTACGGACCCAGCCTTGGACCGTCACTTCGTGTCCGACAGCGTCGGCGGGTATTTTGAGGGCGTCGGTGATGCGAACGACGGGCATGTGCGGTCTCCAGAGGAATCGAGCAGTATCGGATTCGGCGACGAAGCCACAAGCCCGCTCGCCGTCGGTCGCGGCTCGTCGCCCCCAAGTCGGCGGGAGCAGGCCGTGCCAATTTGGCAGTAGGACGACAGCGATCACGGTCGCTGTCAGCGGCCGGCCTCGTGCGGGATGGGTCTCGACCGTCAGTGCGCGGCACGGAGTTGGGCTCCCGAGGGGGATCGCGGGTGGCACGCTCCTTCGAGAGTCCATAGTTGCGAGCGGCACGGAAGTTGCCATGCCCGCACTCTCCGTGGCATTCCGTCTCCATCAATCCGACCCCTCCCGCGACCCCTCACCCAAGCCGGGTCAGCCTCAGGGCGAGCGCGCGCCACGGCCGCGACTCACGCTGATGGTGACTTCTGGTGGCTGGCGCGACGGCGACTTCGCCGATCAACTGCCAGCGCTTCTCGGACCGCTGGGGATCGATTGCCACCGGTGCCGATCCGGAGTCGAGGCGACTGAGTTCCTGTATCACGCGCCAGTGCATATCGCGATCGTCGACCTGTCGATCCCGATGGAGCCTGATTCCGCGCATCCCGCTCCCGCAGGCCCGCGCGTGTTGCAACTCCTGCGTCGTCTGGAGCAGCCACCGCCGACCGTCGTCGTCCGTCCCCCCCAACCGTGTTTTCGCGATAGCGCTCGCGGCCTCAGCGACGCCCTTCGCGAGGGCGCATTCGCGGTGATCGACGGGCCCGTACGACTTGAAAGCATGCTTGAAGTGTTGCGTCGCGTGGTGCGACGCCACTATCGCGATCACTGGCCCGCGGCCTGAAATTGCCCCGTCGCCAGTTTTTTCTCTTTCGTATCCCCCAACGAGTTAGCAGGAGCACTGAACCATGAAGGTCCGACCCCTCGGAGACAAGATTCTCGTCAAGCGCGATGAAGCCGCGACCAAGACCGACTCCGGCATTTTTCTGCCGGAATCTGCCAAGGACAAGCCAAAGCAGGGGAAGGTCATCGCAGTCGGCGACGGCATCCTCAATAAGGACACTGGTCAGCGCATCCCGTTCTCCGTCAAGAAGGGCGACTCGATCATCTTCAGCTCGTACTCGGGCACAGAAGTGAAGATCGACGGCGATCCGTATCTCATCATGACCGAAGAAGACATCCTTGGCGTGATCGAGTAACTATGGAACGTGGCCCGCTCCTCAAAATTCTGACTGAGATGAAGGGCACGAACAAGGAGCTCGACCTTGTCATTGTCGGCACCTCAACGCCAATCGAAATTCGAAACGTCGTCGACATCGACGACCTTCGCGGCGGTGGGGTGATCAAGGTGACCACTCGGCAGAACCACATCTGGGTCGAGGCGGCCCATGTGGCGCTCGCGTACCAAGTTCGAACGGACGGAGGCTGATCGATGCAAGCCGAGCAGGTCCGTAAGGCGTTTCGTGAACTCAACGGACTCCGCGATGTGCGGATCGAGTTCGACCACGCGTCATCCTGCATCGTGAAGAAGGCGCTCCTCATTCCTGAGGAGGGCGACGGCCTCGTCAAGGTCACCGACGGTTCGCACGTATACATCATCGACGCCGAGCGGGTGGCGTGGGTCGAAATTGGCTAGCCCGAAATTGGCTAGCCCGAGATTGGGCTAGCCCGAGATTGGGCTAGCCCGAGATTGGGCTACGCCGCGCAACCGAACGAACGCAAACTCAATTCAACATAGGAATCAACCATGGCAGCGAAACAAATTGCATACGACAACGACGCGCGCGAGCGCATTCTCCGCGGCATTCAGAAGCTCGCGAAGGCAGTCAAAGTAACTCTGGGTCCGAGCGGCCGTGTGGTCATTCTTGAGAAGAGCTTTGGCTCGCCCACCGTCACGAAGGACGGCGTGACCGTCGCGAAGGAAATCGAGCTCGACGACCCGTACGAGAACATGGGCGCGCAGATGGTGAAGGAAGTCGCGACCAAGGCGTCGAAGGACGCTGGCGACGGCACCACCACCGCGACCGTGTACGCCGAGGCGATCTATCAAGAAGGCCTAAAGAACATTACCGCTGGCGCGAACGCGAATGCGGTAAAGCGCGGCATCGACAAGGCCGTTGACGGCATCGTCGAAGAGCTGAAGCGCATGTCGAAGCCGGTGAAGAACTCGACCGAAATCGCGCAGGTCGGTTCGTGCTCTGCGAACCAAGACATGCAGATCGGCAAGATTATTGCCGAGGCGATGGACAAGGTCGGCAAGGACGGCGTCATCACCGTCGAAGAAGGCAAGAGCCTTGACACCGAAGTCGAGCTGCTGGAAGGCATGCAATTCGACAAGGGTTATCTCAGCCCGCACTTCGTGACGAATCAGGCCACGATGGAGTGCGTGCTTGAGGATTGCTACGTCCTCGTTCACGAGAAGAAGATCGGCTCCGCGAAGGACATGCTCCCGATTCTCGGCAAGATCGCTGAGAGCGGAAAGTCGATTCTCATCATTGCTGAAGAACTCGAAGGCGAAGCACTCGCGACTCTCGTCGTCAACAAGCTCCGCGGTGTGCTGAAAGTCTGCGGCGTGAAGGCCCCGGGATTCGGCGATCGTCGCAAGGCGATGCTCGAAGACATCGCGGTCTTGACCGGCGGCACGGCGATCATGGAAGAACTCGGCATTCAGCTCGAGAACATCACGATCGGCGAGCTCGGTCGCGCGAAGAAGATCACGATCGACAAGGACAACTGCACGATCGTTGAAGGCGCTGGTAAGACGAAGGACATTCAGGGCCGCATCGAGCAGCTCAAGGGACAGATCGAGAACACATCAAGTGATTACGACCGCGAGAAGCTCCAGGAGCGTCTGGCGAAGCTCGCCGGTGGCGTCGCGCAGATCAACGTTGGCGCAGCGACTGAAGTTGAGATGAAGGAGAAGAAGGCTCGCGTCGAGGACGCGCTGCACGCGTGCCGCGCTGCGGTCCAAGAGGGCATTCTTCCGGGTGGCGGCGTCGCCGTGCTGCGCGCTCGCAAGGCGCTGGAGAAGGTGCGCAAGAGCTTGGTCGGCGACGAGAAGGTCGGCGCTGACATCATCTGGCGGGCGCTCTCAGCGCCAGCGAAGCAGATCGCCGCGAACGGCGGCCACGACGGCTCTATCGTCGCGCAGAAAATCGAAGACTCGGACGACGTCAACTTTGGCTTCAACGCCATGACGGGCAACTACGAGGATCTCGTGAAGGCTGGCGTGATCGTTCCGACGAAGGTCGAGCGCGTCGCGCTCCAGAACGCCGCGAGCATCGCGGGTCTCCTGCTCACCACCGACTGTGCGATCACCGAGATCAAGGAGAAGAAGTCCAAGACTCCGGCTGGCGCAGGCGCTGGCATGGATGACATGGATTACTGATTTCGTCGCGCACTCATCAAAGAAGCGAAAGCCCCGCGTCACAGGACGCGGGGCTTTTTTTTTTTGATGCAATCAGATGTACGAGCGTGCGGCGTTAGGAGCACGGCCCCCACGCATAGTGTCGCGAGATCGAATCCGTCATCAACGAAACTCTCACGTCGGAAGAGCGATTCCTCAGACTCGCTCACGTCGCGACAGAGCGCATCGTGACAACACCGTTGGCCAAGTCGGCGAAGTACGCCTCAACTTCGACACGCGAGGACATCGCCCGCACGGCTTCCGCCGCAGTTGCGAGGTCGGCCTCTTGCCGAGCTCGGATGTTGGCAGGGCTCACGTGAAGGCGGTGCAGGTAGAAGCCGCAGTTGGAATGCGCAATCAACACAACCCGATCAAGCGCGTGCGAGTCGATCAAGAAGCGAAGCTGGTCGCGCAGCGAATCTTCTTCGCGCATCGCTTCGATGTGTCCGGCAAGTGGTGCCGAGCCGCCGGGAATGGCCAGGCGGTCGTAGCGCGGCAAACCGAGCGCGCCATGGAGGAACTCGTCGAACTGATCGCCGTAACGACCGTCGCTGCAATACAGCGCGACTGCACCGATTCGCTCGGCTTCGAATGGAGTTGGTGCGCGCCAGTCTTGCGGTGCGGACGACATCTCGGTCGATCGTAACTCGACGCTGCGTTGAGCGCCGTTGACCGCTACAGGAATCGCATCCAACGCAACCCAAGCCATGCGCATTCGGCGATGACGGCAAGCGTGAGAGCAATCGCAATCGAGGTCCACAGCCGGCGCCGTTTGACCCTCGGAACGTCGACCCAACATCGTCCGTCCTCAAGTTGGCGGATCAAACCGCTGCGGACGCCGGGCGCAATCTCGTGCGGCCGGATGATCTTCGCGGTGGTCGGCTTCATCGCGGTGTCTGGAGATATAGCACCAGCTTGCATCAACTTTCCGACTGGGCCCGGGGGCATCTTGCGCATGGAGAGCATGAGCGAGAGCACCATGACGAGTCCGCCGAGCGCGCCGAAGCCGCCTCCCATGCCGCCGGGTTGACTAGGCATCTGACCGAGAATCATCCCTGCGAGAATAGCGGGAGAGTGAGTTACGTTCAGGGCGCCCATTCGGTGTTTCGCGCGAACAAAAAGAGAGAGACGCGCGCCGAGGGCGGGCGCGCGTCTCAATGGTTTTGACCTGACTTCGAAATCCCCTGACTTCGAAGCCCGAGGCTTTACTTCGCGCCAATCGTGTCACGGCCGAGGATGCCGTTGGTGGTCGCGATGTGGTACGAGCTGTCGACGAGGAAGTCGTAGCTCTGCGCGCCGTAGTATCCGTCGGCACCCCAGACGCCGCGGTGCCAGAGGCCCTTTTCGGCGAGACCCGGCGTGTTGTTGTTGGCCGACTTCGAACGGCTATCGGATTCCATGGCGTCAGCGACGCTCATGATGCCGACGTGTCCGTCGAAGAAGAGGGTTGCCGGAGCTGAGTTGTAGCCGTGGTTGAAGTACCAAGGCTCATTGCCACCGGTGAAGTTGGGGTTGACCGCGGACTCGGCATTCTGGAGCCACGAGTGCTCGAGCATGCGCGTCTTGAGGTCGGGGAAGCGTGACTGGCCGACTGCTGGGCTGCGGTAACCGCCAGCGAGCGTGTTCGGGTTCTTGTAACCCTTGTCGGAGAAGATCTCGGTCGCCCACATGGCAGACGGGCTGAAGCAGTACGTGCTATAGGAGATCTCAGCGCCGTTCGCGTCGAATTGACCCGGTGAAGAGAAGTACTTCTCAGCGATGTTGAGATTGATCTTGTCCTTCGGTGCCCAGAAGACGGGGTCGTAGAACTTATTGTTGACGTAGCCAGCAAACGACTTCACGTTCGGCATGCGGAACGAACCGAACTTGTCGTTCGGGCCGCTGAGTTCGATCGGCTTGTAGACCGACCAGTTCTGACCGCAGCTGCCAGGGAATGAAGCGCACAGTCCGCCGCCGAGGAAGTAGCCCCACATAGCGCCGGTTGCCGACCAACCCAAGAGTTGCTGAGGTGGGCAGGCGATTGATGTGACGTAGGTCGTGCAGTTGCCGGCGACGAGGCCAGCGTCGTCAGGTGCAGCCGTGAACTGCCGGTCGTTCCAGTCAGCACCGTACGCGGCGTTGGCGGCGCTCATGTTGCGCAGGTTGCCGAGACTCTGGGTGACGAGTGCGGCGTCGCGAGCCTTGCCGATGGCGGGCAAGAGGATCGCGATGAGCAGCGCGATGATCGAAATGACCACAAGCAGCTCGACGATGGTGAAGCCCCCGTTGACCTTGCCGCTTGCAAGCGGTGTGGAACGAGTGCTCGAACTTGGGAGACGCGTGCGCATGGCATGCATCACTTTCTGCGGCCAATTCAGCCGCACCTGATCCGTGAGCGACAAAGTTTGCCGCACACAGCCCGCAGCCAGTGCGGCTGCGGAATCGACCCCGGTATAGCGACAAATTTGCTCAAACCTGCTCGGTGAAAACCGAGCTGCTGCTGCCCAACATCTCGCGCGACCGGGTCCGAAATTCGACGGAGGAGACTCCGCCGTGTGCAGGTCCTCAGACATGAAGCCGAACCTGCGAGTGTGGAGGCGGTCAGTCGACCGTCGGCACCAGCATTCTGGCACAGGATTGGGGTGGGATGCAAGTCCGATTCTCGAACTCAGGAAGGATTCCCAAGGTCCGGGAACGGGAGAGCTTCCGCAGACAAAGTGACGACACAAAAAAACAGACGCGCGCCGAGAACGGGCGCGCGTCTGGTTTGGTTGCATTCGGACCTACACCCTACAGGGCCAAGGGCGCTTACTTCGCGCCGATGGTGTCGCGGCCCAGGATGCCGTTCGTCGTGAGCGTGTGATACGAGCTGTCGACGAGGAAGTCGTAGCTCTGAGCGCCGTAGTAACCGTCCGCACCGAAGGGCTGGCGGTGCCAAAGGCCTTTCTCGGCGAGACCTGGGATGTTGTTGTTGGCCGACTTCGAACGGCTGTCCGATTCCATTGCGTCAGCGACGCTCATGATGCCGACGTGTCCGTCGAAGAAGAGGGTCGCGGGCGCCGAGTTGTAGCCATGGTTGTAGTACCAAGGCTCGTTGCCGCCGGCGAAGTTGGGGTTGACCGCTGACTCGGCGTTCTGAAGCCACGAGTGCTCAAGCATGCGAGTCTTGAGGTCGGGGAAACGCGACTGGCCGACGGCTGGGCTGCGGTAGCCGCCGGGAAGTGTGTTCGGGTTCTTCCAACCCTTGTCGGAGAAGACTTCGGTCGACCACATGGCTGCTGGGCTGAAGCAGTACGTGCTGAAGGAGATTTCCTGTCCGACCGTGGTGAACTGGTCGGGCAGTGAGAAGTACTTCTCAGCGATGTTCAGATTGATCTTGTCCTTCGGCGCCCAGAAGACGGGGTCGTAGAACTTGTTGTTCACGTAGCTCGCGAACGACTTTACGTTCGGGATGCGGAACGAGCCGAACTTCGAATCGGGGCCAGAGAACGTGATGGGTTGGTACACGGACCAGTTGTCCGCGCAGCTTCCCGGGAAGCCAGCGCACAGCCCGCCGCCGAGGAAGTAGCCCCACATCGCTCCGCTTGCGGCCCAGCCGAGCAGTTGCTGAGGCGGGCACGCGACGCTGGTGACATAGGTTGTGCAGTTTCCGCCGACTAGCCCGGCATCATCCGGGGCGGAAGTCCATTGCCGGTCGTTCCAGTCAGCGCCGTACGCGGCGTTGGCAGCGCTCATGTTGCGCAGGTTGCCAAGACTCTGGGTGACGAGGGCGGCGTCGCGAGCCTTGCCGATGGCGGGCAAGAGAATCGCGATGAGTAGCGCGATGATCGAAATGACCACGAGCAGCTCCACGATGGTGAAGCCCGCGCTTGAGGCGCGCTTCGCAAGGTGGACGGAGCGGGACCCGACGCAGGAACCGGAATGTGGGAGACGCGCGCGCATGCAAGCATCCCTTTCTGCGGCCGATGTGGCCGCATTTGCCGTGCCAGTCGCCAGCGCCGTTGCTCGGAAACTCCGGTGTCGAATCCAGTTTAGAAGTGCGCGTCACGAAACGCCCGCTACCGGCGCTCGGACAGCGTCCGCGCCGGTCAACAAGCCCCTTCGGTGGTCGAATCCCAAACTAGCTCGGAAGCGGAAGCCCGGGCAGAGCCCAAGCGAAAGGCAGGAAGGCGGAGCGAAACTCCGCCGCGTGCAGGCCCCAAGACATGGAGCCGAACCTGCGATGTTCAGGCGACCCTATGGTCGTCGGCTATCGAGCATTCTTCCACAGGCTGCGTTCTGTGGCGCCGCCAAAATCGTGAATCTCTCCTAGAAACCAAAAAATAAACGAACCGGCCGAGGGTAGGATCGGCGCTTCTAAAACTAAAAAAAGGCCCACTCTTTCGAGCGGGCCCCTTGAGTGCGGTGCGAGTAAGTCGCGGCTGTTGGTTCCAGCCGCTTCGGAAATCGCTTACTTCGCGCCAATCGTGTCACGGCCGAGGATGCCGTTGGTGGTCGCGATGTGGTACGAGCTGTCGACGAGGAAGTCGTAGCTCTGCGCGCCGTAGTATCCGTCGGCACCCCAGACGCCGCGGTGCCAGAGGCCCTTTTCGGCGAGACCCGGCGTGTTGTTGTTGGCCGACTTCGAACGGCTATCGGATTCCATGGCGTCAGCGACGCTCATGATGCCGACGTGTCCGTCGAAGAAGAGGGTTGCCGGAGCTGAGTTGTAGCCGTGGTTGAAGTACCAAGGCTCATTGCCACCGGTGAAGTTGGGGTTGACCGCGGACTCGGCATTCTGGAGCCACGAGTGCTCGAGCATGCGCGTCTTGAGGTCGGGGAAGCGTGACTGGCCGACTGCTGGGCTGCGGTAACCGCCAGCGAGCGTGTTCGGGTTCTTGTAACCCTTGTCGGAGAAGATCTCGGTCGCCCACATGGCAGACGGGCTGAAGCAGTACGTGCTATAGGAGATCTCAGCGCCGTTCGCGTCGAATTGACCCGGTGAAGAGAAGTACTTCTCAGCGATGTTGAGATTGATCTTGTCCTTCGGTGCCCAGAAGACGGGGTCGTAGAACTTATTGTTGACGTAGCCAGCAAACGACTTCACGTTCGGCATGCGGAACGAACCGAACTTGTCGTTCGGGCCGCTGAGTTCGATCGGCTTGTAGACCGACCAGTTCTGACCGCAGCTGCCAGGGAATGAAGCGCACAGTCCGCCGCCGAGGAAGTAGCCCCACATAGCGCCGGTTGCCGACCAACCCAAGAGTTGCTGAGGTGGGCAGGCGATTGATGTGACGTAGGTCGTGCAGTTGCCGGCGACGAGGCCAGCGTCGTCAGGTGCAGCCGTGAACTGCCGGTCGTTCCAGTCAGCACCGTACGCGGCGTTGGCGGCGCTCATGTTGCGCAGGTTGCCGAGACTCTGGGTGACGAGTGCGGCGTCGCGAGCCTTGCCGATGGCGGGCAAGAGGATCGCGATGAGCAGCGCGATGATAGAGATGACGACGAGCAGCTCAACGATCGTGAATCCCGCGTTCGCGGGTGCAGCCGAGCGTGCTCTAGAACTTTGGTGACGGGTGCGCATGCAAGCATCGCTTTCTGCGGCCAACCGGGGCCGCACAGAGGAACTCGATCGAGGCATCCAAGAGGCGGCGATCGCCGCCAGCCAACGGACTGGGTCCGGGCAGGCTCAATCGCAGGCCAATCGGTCGGGCCGCGAAAAAATTCCGGAGAGACGGAGAAGAACTCCGTCAGCGTGCAGGTCCTGAGACATGGAGCCGAACCTGCGATCTGAAGGCGGTCGAGCGACCGTCGGCTGCACTCTAGTTCGCACGAATAGCCCTGTTAGTGATGGGAAACTTCCGATCGCATCAAAAAAGAGTTGAACGATCGAAGCTGCGAACGCCGAAACGGAAAACGCCCGCTCAATCGAGCGGGCGTTCCCGTCGTGCCTCAGAGGGTGCTGGGAACCAGCGTCTGTAGCTGAGGACGGCCTATAACGGCATCACACAGTGACCTACTTCGCGCCAATCGTGTCACGCCCAAGGATGCCGTTGGTCGTCAAGACGTGGTACGAGCTGTCGACGAGGAAGTCGTAGCTCTGCGCGCCGTAGTATCCGTCGGCACCCCAGACGCCTCGGTGCCAGAGGCCTTTCTCGGCGAGACCCGGCGTGTTGTTGTTGGACGACTTCGAACGGCTGTCCGATTCCATGGCGTCCGCGACGCTCATGATGCCGACGTGTCCGTCGAAGAAGAGGGTTGCCGGAGCCGAGTTGTAGCCGTGGTTGAAGTACCAAGGCTCATTGCCACCGGTGAAGTTGGGGTTGACCGCTGACTCGGCGTTCTGGAGCCACGAGTGCTCAAGCATGCGAGTCTTGAGGTCGGGGAAGCGCGACTGGCCGACTGCTGGGCTGCGGTAACCGCCAGCGAGCGTGTTCGGGTTCTTGTAACCCTTGTCGGAGAAGATGTCGGTCGCCCACATCGCCGCAGGGCTGAAGCAATAGGTGCTGTAGGCGATCTCGCTGCCGTCGCTGGAGTCGAACTGCCCGGGTGAGGAGAAGTACTTCTCAGCGATGTTCAGGTTGATCTTGTCTTTCGGCGCCCAGAAGACTGGGTCGTAGAACTTGTTGTTGACGTACCCGGTGAAGGCCTTCACGTTGGGCATGCGGAACGAACCGAACTTGGCGTTCGGGCCGGTGAGCTCGATCGGCTTGTAGACCGACCAGTTCTGACCGCAACTGCCCGGGAATGCGGCGCACAGTCCGCCACCCAAGAAGTATCCGACCATGGTGCCAGTTCCCGACCAACCCAAGAGTTGCTGAGGTGGGCAGGCGACCGAGGTGACGTAGGTCGTGCAGTTCCCGGCGACAAGACCTGCGTCATCCGGCGCGGCGGTGAACTGTCGGTCGTTCCAGTCGGCACCGTACGCGGCGTTCGCAGCGCTCATGTTGCGCAGGTTGCCGAGACTCTGGGTGACAAGGGCGGCGTCGCGGGCTTTGCCGATGGCGGGCAAGAGAATCGCGATAAGCAGGGCGATGATCGAGATAACAACGAGCAGTTCGACGATTGTGAAGCCTCGACTAACACATTCCTGAGGTGTACTTCTCATGAGTTCCTTTCTGATCGACGGACGCAGACGTGGGGAAGACAGAACGAAGACCAAACGACAACCCGAACTGGTGTGCCCCCGAAAAGCAGGCACCAGCCCAAGACAGTTGCTCAGGTAGACAGCGTGACGCGATTCGAAAACCGAGCGGTCAAACCCGACTGGTCAAAACGGGACCAGAACAAACGGTAGATTTGAGGCCCATACCGCCAGCCAGTACCTACACCGACAACGCACGGAGAGGTGGGTGGCCGCGCCTCCGGCGACGGAGATCAACAGGCACTCCGTACCGCCAGCATGACTCGTCCTACATGATCCGCATGGTTCGGACCGATTGATGCCGAGTTTCGTAAAAGACGTCAGCAGTCAGCATATTTTTCTAGGCGGGGCAACGAAGTCGGTTGCGAAGAAAGCCGCAAAGAGGTGGAGTGATTCGTGTAGCGCGCGGGCAACGTGAACTCACGATCGGCTTGTACGATCGTCACCTCGTATAGGACGCGCGTTGGGACCTCACTTCATGCCGATCATCGTCTCGACTTGGTCTTTCTCCGCCCGCGGCAACAGTGCTGCCTGGCAGCGTCTCGCGTTAGGTGGTACGTCACTCGATGCCGTAGAACTGTGTTGTCAGGTGGTCGACGCGGCGCCGGATGTCGATTCCGTCGGCTTTGGCGGCTTGCCAGACGCGAGTGGACGCGTGAGTCTCGATGGCTGCATCATGCTGTCACCAGCGCGTTGTGGTTCAGCGTGTGTTCTGCGCCGGCATCTCCACCCGGTTTCGGTGGCGCGGCGGGTCATGGAACGGACGACCCACGTCATGCTCGCCGGATCCGATGCCGACGAGTTCGCTGACCGAGAGGGGTTCGCGGCGGCCGAGCTACTTTCACCGGACGCGCGACAGGCGTGGGAACGCTGGCGCGCCAAGCCAACGGAGGTCGATCAGAGTCGAGATCAGCGATTGACTGGTCTTCGGCCAGTCGATGGCGGCGCGACGTCAGACGGGCGCCTGTTCCTCGGAAGAGAAACGACGGGTGAGGCCCGCTGGAAGCACCACGACACGATCGGAACTCTGTGTCTTGACGCATCGGGCACGTTGGCTGGTGCTTGTTCAACCAGCGGAACGCCATTCAAAGTACCCGGTCGCGTCGGCGACTCTCCCATCATCGGCCACGGCCTCTATGTCGATCCGTCCGCTGGTGCGGCGACCGCCACCGGCGCGGGCGAACTCATCATGGGTGTTTGTGGCAGCTTTCTTGCGGTCGAATGCCTGCGGCACGGCAAGTCGCCCCTTGAGGCGGCAGTGACGGTTATCGATCGAATTCGCGGCGCGTACGAACTACGACCGCATCACCAAGTAGCGATGATCGTCATGCGACCCGACGGCGCGTGGGCTGCGGCGGCACTGCGTCAGGGGTTTCTCGCCGCTGTCCGCAACGACCAAGGCGAGCAGCTCGTGGCACCCGATGCTGTACTGATTCCCGACGATCGAGCTGGCGACAACTAACAGCGTGTGCGAGAAGGCATCCGATCCGCGACGTACGGCGAAGGACACAAGCATGAAGCTCTACACGCGGACTGGCGACGACGGAACCACCGGACTCTTCGGCGGCGGACGCGTGGGCAAGGACCATCCACGCATCGAGGCGTATGGCACCGTGGACGAGCTCAATGCCTGCATCGGCGTGGTAGTGTCGGCGTGCCGTGCGAGCGATCCCTATGAGCGACGGCTCATCGAAATCTTCGCGCAGATTCAGTCGCGGCTCTTTGACATTGGAGCAGATCTCGCGACGCCAGAAGGATCGAAGAACGAAGCGAAGATTGTGCGCATCGATGAACCATACGTGTCTGAGAGCGAATCATGGATCGATGAGATCGACGCGAAGAACGCGCCGATTCGAACCTTCGTCATGCCCGGTGGCACTGAACTGGCCGCGCGTTTGCACGTCGCACGTACCGTGTGTCGGCGCGCGGAACGCTGCATGATTCACCTCTCGCACGGGGAACCAGTTTCATCCGGTGCGATCACGTGGATCAATCGCCTGAGTGACCTGTTGTTCGCGATGGCGCGGCAAGCAAATCAGGTTGCGGGTATCGCGGATGTTCCGTGGGTTCCAGCCGAGAAGCGAACCTGAACGAAGCGTCGGAAGTGTTCGCTACTTGCCCTTCTTCGCAAGCTTCCCCCGCTGAGCCCCGATCGCGCTCGTTCCGCCACTGGAGAGACCCTTCCGCAGCATGCCGATCGTCGCGATGCGCTCCCACGCGCTCGTCGCGGTACCTTCGCCAAACTCGATGGTGATCGATCGTCGCTTCCATGCTCGCGCGACGGTGCTCGTTGTGCCGCTGCCGCAGAAGGGATCGAGCACGAGGCCGCCTTCGTTCGAGCACGCGCGAATGACCCGCTCAAGATAGACCTCGGGGAGCTGATTGTGGTGCTGGTGACGGCGCTCGCCGTTGTTGCCCTGCACGCGTCCCCAGTATGGGCCGTACCAGACGTCCATCGGCACGCGCATGCCTTTGTTCTCGTCCTTCGCTTGTGTGCGCGGATCGGCGTAGATGCTGGCGCGATCCGACTGCTCAAGAATCTCATTCGGATTCCAGATGCGATTGTCGGGATCTTTCGCGAAGTACAGCGCGTGCACCTTGCTCATGATGAACGAGCTGTCGCGATTCTGTCCGAAGCGGAAGTGCCAGACACACCAGTTGATCATCGTCAAACCGCGCCGCTTCAAATGCATCACGATCTCAGCGGCGGTGTCATCCGGGATGTTGACCCAGAGCGAACCGTTCGGCACCAACGCCTCGATACAGCCATCAAGCCAGTCAAACGTGAAGCGCTCATACTCGGCTCGCGGCATGCCGTCTTGCCACTCGTCGTAGGGAACTTCCCAGTTGAAGGGAGGGTCAGCGAAGATGAGATCGACACAGCCTTTGTCGGGAATGCGAGCTAACACATCGCGGCAGTCGCCAATGTACAGTCGCGTGTCAGGGTCGCCATCGGAGAACGCGGGCTTGATCTTCGCCTTCGCGGGCTCATGCGACGGAACCGTGTCACCAAACAGCGTGATCGTCCCTGGCTTGAGCAAATCCTTGCGGGCCCGGCGCTGCACTTGCGTCGCGCCCTTTGGCATGGCGTAGCCACCGGGACGATCGAATTCGAGGTTCTTTTGTTCAGCCATGGAAGTAAGGCAGCGTAAGCCAATGCCACTGAGCGCGAATGCGAGCCCTGCCTACACGACGTTGAAGCAGGATTGCGCGCATGCATCCGGCAGGTGAAGATCTCAAGTTTTTGCAACCTCGATGCGCCCGTGTGCCGGAAGTCTGCGGACCTTCCGCGTCGAGTATGACGATTCCCGGAGGTGGGACCATGTCTGTCGCACTGTCGCTCTCATGAGCGCCCTACGCGCGCTTAGCCCGTGCGTGGGCCAGTCGTGTCCGCCGCCACCTGAGCAGGTGCCGCGGCGATACCACCCGCGGCCTGTGTTCCGCGTCGGTGATCAAACGAGTACTGAGGTCGCGTGGTACGCATCGACCGTGGCGCCGACGCCTAGCGATGGACTCCCCGACGGCTTGGGCGCTCTCTCGATGAATGCACACGGCGACGTGGTGGGCACCTTCATTCTTTCGGTCGGTGGCGTGGACGTACCGCGTCCGTTCCTCTGGCTGCAAAGCGCCAACTTCGGATTGGCGCCCGGTGTGTACGACCTTCTCACCAAGGTCAATCCGAACGGACCGCTGACCGCAATCGGTTATGCGTGGGATATCTCCGACGGAGGAATCGTTGTCGGCGGCACTGGCGGTAGGCCTGATCGAAGTGGCCCGCCGTGCCGCGCGACTGCAAGGGACTTGACATCATTAGGTCCCAACGGCTCGAACCCGCTCGTTCAACTTCCGCTCGATCCGACCAGCGCCCAGAATCCCAGCCCTTACCTCTGGTCGATGGCGCTTGCGATCGAGCCGATTCCTGACGCGCCACATCCGATCGAGATCGTCGGAACCGGCGCGCAAGCCTGCTACGCATGGCGCAAACCTGCCCATTTCGAAATCGGAGCACCGCTCGCGGCGCAGTTGCCGTGGGATCAACCGGGCTTCTCGAACTATGACGGCAATCACACGCAATCGTTGCGTCAATGGGCCTGCGACATCACCAACGGTCGCAAGCCGGCAGTTGGGTCATACGACTCTCCCGAAAGCGACATACCTCTCCCGCCAAACCCCGAAAAGTGCCCGGGCGTGCCGATCGACAGCCTCATTTGCAGTTCGGCCATGATCGTCGGGGCGGCATTCAAGGTGTCACCGACGACTTTCTATCGTCGCGTGAGCGATCCCGACGTCGATGCAATGAATGCTCAGTGGACCGGCGTTCGTTCGATCTCGCGCGACGGCCAGAAGTTGGCGGGATATGTCAAGCCATCATCTGGTGGGCGTCCAAACACTGCATCGACTTGGAACTACACCGATCCAAACAATGCGCAGCTCCTTCCCTATGTGGATGGATATAGCAAAGGACGGCGCAACGTTGGCGCGACATCACATCGCCGTGCGGCACCGAAGTCGTCGTTGGGTGGTCGGTGGCCCTAGGAGGCACCGGCGCGAAATGGCTCGTGTGGGATCGATGTCCGACAGGCGGCGGCACCTGCGCGACTCTTGCGAACAATCTATTGCCAGGCAGTGGCGTCGGGTATCCCGTCCTTCAGCTTTACGAGGTGCTCGGTACTGGCGAGATGCTAGGTTTCATTTACAACGTCGCAACGCAGTCGACGCTACCGCAAGGAATCTATCTCGCGATGCTTGCGCTGGCTGGTGACTTCAACCACGACTCGAAAGTCAATGCCGCCGACCTCGCCATTCTGCTCGGCGCTTGGGGCATATCGAACAGCATCGAGATTGATCTGAGCGAAAACGGGACTGTTGAGTCTGCTGATCTCGGGCTCTTGCTTGGACTCTGGAGCGGAGACTTACCGTTGTCGTTGAAGCTCCCGTGCTCAGGCGAGTTGTGTCCGCTCCACCAAAGCCATCTTCCATCCTGATTTCCCCGCCGCCACACTCGCGGCATGAAATCACATCAAGAC
>ENA-ORBV01002712-ORBV01002712.1-microbial-mat-metagenome-genome-assembly--contig:-NODE-2712-length-36881-cov-6.332790_pt1 | contig 36881 bp, 38 predicted proteins | sample MGYA00237777_ERZ505514 | MGnify/ENA primary metagenome ERZ505514 (study PRJEB26160, sample SAMN06269048) | microbial mat metagenome | isolation source: Oligotrophic lake microbial mat | place... | reverse complement strand
TTTTAATGATACGGCGACCCCCGAGATCTACACCTCTCTATTCGTCGGCAGCGTCAGATGTGTATAAGAGACAGATCAATATCGGACTGTCTCTCAAAGCGCTCCCCTGATCGCCCGACCTCAATAAACGGCATCACGAGGTGCAGGCATCATCCAGAGGGCTTTGAAGATTTGAGCGGCCCGACGACAACGATGTGCCGCGCTGGGTGTGCGACAACGCTTCGATACTTTCTGTAGGTCTGTCGCATGTTCGATGTTGCCTCAAAGGTGTCGCGTTCACCCGCCAGACCGAAAGTCAGGCAATCGTGATCAAGCCTCTTTTTCGCCAACATCGGCAACTTGTTCCCTAAGCCACCTGTGCCCTTCATCTTGTTGGCTGCGTTCATGCCAGAGCATGCGGTAGCCGAAGCCCGGGATCTCAAAGGGGGCGGGGAACGTGGCGATCCGGCCGGTCTGGACCTTGTTCCACGTGGCTGCCATGGTGCTGGGTCTGGTGCTTCTGGTCAGAGCGCAACAGCCGGTATGGCTGGAGCAGGCCGGGAAGTCGGTGTGGCGCAAGGCACGCGGCTGGGTCGGCATGGGCGGGAAGGGCGCTCCGCTGCTGCTGGGTACGGTCTGGGCATTGTTGCCGTGCGGCCTGTTGTATTCGGCGTTGTTGGTAGCGGCGATGAGCGCACAGGCACTGGATGGTGCCATCGTCATGGCCTTGTTTGCCGCGGGTACCAGTGTCTCGATGATGGCCGGACCGTGGTTGTGGCTGCGCTTACGCTCCTCAGGCTCGGGTCAGTGGGGTGTGCGCCTGGCCGGCCTGGCGCTGGCGACGAGCTCGGCCTGGGCGATCTGGATGGGCCTGTTTCACAACACGGCACCCTGGTGCGTGTCGGGCTGACCTGACGCCCCGTCGCCTGCCGGCACACGCATTGGCTGCATTTACGGCGCCATGCTCCAGTTGATCGACGACAGGTACCACAGGATCAGGGTCGGTATCAGCACGGGCAGGGCCAGACCGACGAAGGTCAGGGCGGTCAGCAGGAAGGTCCCCATGTCATCGATCCAGACCTTGGCCAACTCGGTCAGGTCGACGTCCCAGAAATTCTGTTTCATGTCGGACTCCTCGGCACGACGCCATGTGCAAACCCTGTGTGCCAAATTGTCTTATACACCCCCTTGGCGATTCCTGGACTGCGCGCAGGCAATGACCCGGCCATCAGACGATGTCGATGGCGTGAAAGCCCAGCGCGCCACTGCGGCGATCCGCGAAATAGTGCTCCAGCGTTTCCTTGACGGTCCGAAAGGCGATCTCGTCCCACGGGATGTCGGCTTCGGTGAACAGGCGCGCCTCCATCGTCTCGTGACCGGGATCGAACCGGTCCCCCAGCAGGCGCGCCGTATAGAACAGGTGCACCTGTCCGACACGCGCCACATTGAGCACGGAGAACAGCTTTTCCATCTCGAACAGCGCACCCGCTTCCTCCACTGTTTCACGCGCCGCACCTTGTTCGGTGGTTTCATGCAACTCCATGAAACCGGCCGGCAGCGTCCACTTGCCTTTGCGCGGCTCGATGTTGCGTTTGCACAGCAGGACCAGATCACCCAGGTGCGGCACGGTGCCAACGACGTTCAGCGGATTTTCGTAGTGGATGGTGGCGCATTGCGGGCAGACGGCCCGCTCGCGCGTATCGCCGTCGTCCGGCACGCGGTAGACCACGGCGGCACCGCAGTTGCGGCAATGTTTGATCGGGGTGTGGAACATGGATCCAGTGTAGGTGGAACCAGCCTGGCGCAGAGGCGGGCCGGCTCCAATCCCCTGGTTCAGACCACCTTGACCCGAATGCTTTCAAGCCCATCGACGCCGCCCACCATGGCGTCACCGACGACCACCGGTCCGACGCCTTCGGGCGTGCCGGAGAAGATCAGGTCGCCGCTCTGCAATTCCCACGCCGCGGACAGATGTTCGATGGTCTCGGCGATGTTCCAGATCAGCTTGCCGATCGTGCTGCGCTGGCGCTCCTGGTCGTTGACCAACAGGTGGATGGTGGCCCGTTCGATATGGCTGGTCCGATCAGCTGGCGTGATCGGACCGATCGGCGCGGAGTGGTCGAATGACTTTCCGATACACCAGGGGCGGCCCTGCTTCTTCATCTCGCCTTGCAGATCGCGCCGTGTCATGTCCAGGCCGGTGGCATAACCGAAGATGTGTTTGTGCGCGTCGGCGGCCTTGATGTTCTTGCCGCCGGTGCCGATGGCCACCACCAGTTCGATCTCGTGGTGCAGGTTCTTGGTCAGGCTGGGGTAGGGCATGGTGGCGGTCTGGCCTGCAGGCACGATGACCAGCGCGTCGGTGGGCTTGAGGAAAAAGAATGGAGGCTCGCGTCCGGTGAAGCCCATCTCCTTGGCATGTTCTTCATAGTTGCGACCAACGCAGTAGATGCGGTGGACGGGAAAACGCGCCTCGGAACCGACGACAGGGACGGAAACGGTGGGTGCCGGCTCGAAAACAAATTGCATGAAAACCTCGGGTTTTGGGGAATGAGGATCGGAAAAAGGAAGCGGGAGCCTCAGCCAAGGCAAGCCGTCTGTCGCGGGCGGGTGCGGGTTCTTATTCGGAACGAATCACCAGTTCGAAGTGCTCGACGCTGGGCGCACCATCGAAGAACGGGCCCACGATCGCGCGCCATTGCGTGAACAACTCGGACTGCCGGAATCCCACGGTGTGGTCTTCCAGCGTTTCCCAGAATATCTGCAGGATATAGCGCTGCTCGCTTTCAATGCCTCGATTGACCTTGAACCCCTGAAAGCCCTTGGCCTGGCTGATGACGGTCGTCAGGCCGCGCGCTATGGCCTCCTCGAATGCGGCATTGCGGCCGCTGTGGATGCGGATATCGGCGAGTTCAAGAATCATGTCGTGCTACTTCTGGGTTTGGGTTTGAATCTGCAACTCTTCGTTGCTGCCATCGGCCTGGCTGGCGAAGCGCCGTGGCGCCGGCCCGTGGGTGGGCGCATCGTCGGGCCAGGGCCAGCCGCCAAAACGGGTGCGTTGGTAATCGGCAAACGCCTGGTGGATTTCGGCCTGGGTATTCATGACGAAGGGGCCGTATTGCGCCACCGGTTGTGCGATCGGTTGTCCCTGCAGCACGAGTATCTGGGTCACATGGGGGCCGTTGACAAGTTCCAGATCGTGCCCGCATTGCAATTGCAGTGCGGCGTGCTGGTCGACCTCCTGGCCGCCAATCGCGAGTCGGCTTCCCTCGAAGAAATACAGACAGCGCCGTGTGCCTGTTCCCGTAGCCCGAGGCAAGGTCCAGCGTGCACCCGGATCCATCCGGATGGTCCAGATCGCGACATCGGCCTGCGGCTGCGACGCCCACGAGTCTGGCGGCGGTGCCAGCGGGGCAGCGCCGGGCGCATCGCGCAGCGCGCCTGCGATGCAATTGACCGTGGTGCGTGCACCGTTGCCGTCTGCGAAACCATGGCGCGGAATCTTTTCTGACCAGAACATCGTGAAATGGGGGGCGACCATCTTGTGGCTCGTCGGCAGGTTGAGCCAGATCTGGAACAGTTCGAGCCGGTTGCTGCGGTCGCGTTGCAGCAAGGGGAACATCTCCGAATGCACGACACCCCGCCCCGCCGTCAGCCATTGCACATCGCCGCCACCGAAGCGCGCCGCAGCACCGAGTGAGTCGGAATGGTCGATCAGCCCTTCACGCACGATTGTCACGGTCTCGAATCCGCGGTGCGGATGGGCTGGAAACCCGGGAACCGTCGACCCGTGGTACATGCGCCAACCGTCCTTGCCGGCGAAATCCTGACCAATGTCGCGTCCGGCCAGTGAGGCGTCGGGACCAAGCGCCGCGTTACCGTGCGGGTAGGTGTCGTCGTGGTGGACACAAAACAGGAACGGATCGATCGCCGGCCACCGCAAACCGAGTGCCTGTACGTCAATGATGGGGTTGGTGGCGGACATGGCGTCTGGTTCGTAGCGGAAACGGCAATAAGTCTACGACCAAAAAGCGGTGCGATCGGAGCTGTCGCCCAAAAGCCCGCCGATTGGCGATGCTGGGTTTGGTTGGTCTCGTCGTTACCGGCAGCGAACGCTCAGGCTCTATCGGGTTTGGCCAGGGCCGGACAAGGGCGGTATCAGACGCGGCCAGAGACCGACATGGCCTTGCGCAAGAAGGCTTTCTTGCCGCCGGCGTCTTCGATCTCGTTGGCCAGCAAGGAGTACAACTCGTGCTCGCTGTGGGCCTTGCCGGCGGCCCGGCGCACGATGGCCTTGGCCACGGCGCCGATGTATTGCGCCAGTTCGGCTTCAGCCTTGGCCAGCAACGCGGGATCGAAGGTCGTCTGCGACGGATACAGCCCCGTGGGAAGGATTTCGCTGCGCGAGCTGGGCCGGGAACGCTCGCCGCGCGTCGCGTTTGGGCCAGCGGGCGCATGTTTCTTGATGAAATCGGTGCGTGCCACCCGGTCGGCGATGTCTTCGGACAGTGTTCGCACCAACGCGTCCAGACCCACACTTTTCTTGGCCGCCGACTTGACGACGATGTTGGCGACCGGTCCCAAATGCGCTGCCAGGTCTGCCGCAAGTGCTTTCAACGTCGCGGGGTCGAAACCCGTGACCACTGTCGTGCGGTTGGTCTGGACGTTGGGGACTTCGGCCACCGGGGTTCGGCCAATGAACACGGTTGTTGCATCGGCATTGGACAACTGTTGGCCCGACTCCACCAATTGGCGCAGTTCCGATACCGATTGCGGGCGCCTCTTCTCGGACGGCGACAGGGCCCAGTCGATGGCTTCGAGCAGCGGACGTCCATAGTGGGTGGCACTGGCCGCCTGCACTGCCGGCTGCATGCTGTCGTCCGGCACACGGGCCGTTGCGTCCATTGGCTTGGTGCCAGTGACGAGCCAGTACAACACCGCGCCCCAGGCATACAGATCGGTCCAGGGTCCCTGGTTGCCGTGCGAATGGTATTGCTCGAGCGGCGCATAACCCGGGGACACAATCGCGGTGCGCTCGGTGTCTGCCGCTGCGGTGCGCGCGGAGCCGAAGTCGAGCAGTACCGGAGTGCCATCGTCGCGCAGAAAAATATTGCCGGGTTTGATGTCGCGGTGCAGGAAACCGGAGTTGTGGATCACCTCGATGCCTGCGAGTAGCGCCAGCGACATCTCCGACAAGAACTGTGGGTTGATCGGGCGGCGTGTCCGGACCCATTCGTTCAGCGGTTTGCCGGCAACGAACTCCATCACCATATACGCGGTCTGATTGGCCTCGAAGAACCGCATGACACGCACGATATTGGGATGCCGGAATGACGCCAGCGTCCGCGACTCGTCGAGAAAACGCGAACGCCCCCAGTTGAACTTCTCCAGCGTGTGGTCGGACTTGGACCGGATGGACTGGTCTTCGCAACGTATCGCCAGATCGCTGGGCAGGTATTCCTTGATCGCGACCCGCATGTTCAGGTTGCTGTCGGTCGCCAGATAGGTCAAGCCAAATCCGCCGACGCCCAGCGTCGACTCGATCCGGTATTCCTGCAGCGTGTACCCGCTGGGTAACGCGATGTCGTTGTGCACGCCCAGTCCTTGCGCGTTATTGGTCGTCGATCAGGCTGATGGCTTTTTCCAGGCTTCGTCGCATCCGGTTGAACGACTTGCCAAGCAGTGCCACTTCGTCTTTTCCGGCTTCGGACAACTCTGGAACATCCATTTCACCCACGCTGATCTTGTCGGCCGCCGCCGACATCATCCTGATCGGTCGAACGATCAGCACCGACAACATCATGTTCAGGATGATGAACAACACGGCGAACACACCTGCCAACGACGCCATGAAAACAATGAAAGCGCTATTGGCCTTCGCGATCGGCAGCGACATGGGGACCGATACGATCTGGGCACCGATGGTTTCGTTGAGCTTCCAGCCGAAGCCGTTGCTGCTCCCATAGAGTTTGATCATCGAGGCAGGGGCCATCTCGGCCGTCGTGTGGCAGGCCAGGCAGGCGGGGTCTTTGATCTGCAACGGGCGCGCCAGGTACATGGACAAGCCGCTGGGCGTGGATCGAATACCGGAGAATTCGGCGCGGTCCTGGTTGTTGCGGAAATCCATGATGATGTCCGACTCCCAGCTAACCGCGCGATCGCGTGGGTTGGTCGGGTTCAGTGCCGCTTCCTTGTACCCGTAGTCGGGGTATTTCCGGTGCAGATGCCCCATGATTTCCGTGGCTGCGTAGGCTGGGACACTTTGCGGGAAAAACTCCTGATCCTGTTCCCGCAGCCGGGGCCGCACCTGGGTCACTGTATAGGAGCGCATGGCCAGCGCTGCTTCCATCATGACGCCGGCGGTGCGCAGCACCTCTTCGCGCGCGTTCTTGTGCAGCAATTGGTAGGAGACATAGCCGGTGACGGTCAGTCCGAGTACGAACACCAGTAGCAGCACCAGATTGAACTTCAGCCGCAATCCCATGGTGTTATCTCCTCAAGCGGCTCAGGCCATTGTGTTCGACGCAGATTGGCAGCAGGCTGCCTTTAAAGTATACGCGGCACCGGCCGTGAGCCGCACGGCGGGCCCGCTGTGCTTGTACGTGGCCGTGCGCTGGGTTATCGTCGGGAACATGATCGATATCAGCACGCTTGGCATGGCCGACATCATCCGGTTGCAGGGCATGCTGCAGCAGGAGCTGACGCGCCGATTCGAGCATCCGATGACCTTGGCATTCTCTGACATCGTGGCGTCCACGCCCTATTTCGAGCGCTTTGGTGACGCCGCCGGGCGCCAGTTGCAGCAGCTGCACCTGGATTTGCTGCAGGGCAGTCTGCCGGCTGACGGCGGGCGTATCGTCGAAACTGCCGGTGACGGCGCCTTCCTCGCTTTCCCGGATGCGAACGCGGCACTGGCGGCCATGATCGCGTTCGAGAAAGACATTTCGAGGGTCAACGCCGCGCGCGCGCGCGAACACCAACTCAAGGTGCGCATCGGCCTGCACCACGGGCCGGTGCTGACCGATGGCAAGGTGGTCAGTGGCGATTCAGTCAACCTGTGCTCGCGGGTTGCGACATCCGCCAAGGCGGGCGAAGTGCGACTCACGCGTGCGGTGTTCCAGGAACTGACCCTGGCGCACCGGCTCAGTTGCCGGTCGATCACGACGGAAGAGCTTAAAGGTGTCGCACGGCAGGTTGACATGCTGGCCTTCGATTGGCGCGACCATTCGATTTTTCCGACCCGCGTGCGTTTCGAGGAGACCAGGCAGGAACTGGAACTGCCACTGCAGGACATCATCAGTTTCGGACGCTTGCGCGAACACGAAGGTACCCCGGCCAATGACGTCGTGCTGACACCGACCGATCCGGCTCTGGCGCGCCATATCAGTCGTTGGCATTTCGAGTTGCGTCGCCATGCCGACGGCTACCGACTGCGTGCCGTCTCGGACGGGGTGACCGAGGTCGACGGTGCGCTGGTGGGCAAGGGTTCCGACGTTGCGGTCAGGCCGGGCGCGACGATCCGAGTCGCGCGCATACTGACTCTGTCGCTGGTTTCGCCGCAGCGGGTGGTACCCGAGGATTCCGCGGCGACGCGGTTGGTTACCTGACAAGAGGACTCCCCATGCACAAAAGCAGAACGCTCCATTGGTTGCCAGGACTCATATTGGCGGCGGCCGGCGCTGCGACGGGAGCCGAACTGACCGTGGTGTTGCAGGCCGCCGGTCCCAACGGCCCCGGCGCCGACCTCGGCTCGGTGCGGATGCTGGAGTCAGGCTACGGCTTGGTGCTGTATCCGGCCCTCAAGGGTTTGGCACCGGGCCAGCATGGGTTCCACGTGCATGAGAACGGCTCCTGCGCACCGGGCACCAATGCGGGTGTCCTGGTGGCCGGACTGGCCGCAGGCGGGCATTACGACCCGGCTCGGACCGGGCGCCATGGTGAACCCTGGGGCGACGGCCATCTTGGCGACCTGCCGGTCCTGGTCGTTGCGGCCGATGGCACTGCCACCATGCCGGTGCTTGCGCCGCGCCTCAAGCTGGCAGATGTGCGTGGGCGGGCCTTGATGGTGCATGCCGGCGGCGACAACCACTCGGACCATCCGCAGCCACTGGGTGGTGGCGGGGCGCGAATCGGCTGTGGCGTGATCAGCCCTTAGCGGGCGGCCTGCTCAGAGGCCCGCAGAACAGTGTCGGTTTGCCAGCGCTGCAATCGGGTGTCCGGTGCGCCCGGCGGACCAATGGGACGGGTTTCGAAAGATGAAGCGTGAACACCATGGAAATGCAGATCCGGCTGGACGATCTCAGCGACCCGCGCATCGCCGCCTTCCTGCAGGAGCACATCCGTGACATGCGCGCGGTGTCGCCGCCGCAGAGCAAACATGCGCTCGATCTGGAGGGACTCAAGCGACCGGAGATCCGATTCTGGAGCGGCTGGATCGGCCCCGAACTGGTGGCCTGCGCTGCCCTGAAGCAACTGGACGCCACACATGGCGAGCTCAAGTCGATGCGCACCTCTTCCCGCCACAGGCGCCAGGGACTCGCCCAGGCGATGCTGCTGCATGTGCTGGAACGGGCGCGCAGCGCCGGCCTGCGCCGTGTCAGCCTGGAGACCGGCTCCATGCCCTTTTTCGAGCCGGCCCGTAGGTTGTACCAGCGGCACGGCTTCGTGCCATGTGAACCGTTCGCCGACTACAGGCCGGATCCGAACAGCGTATTCCTGACAAGGGTGGTGTAGCGGGCGCTGGCTTGGGTGGTCTGTGCAGATCGCGCCGCTTCACGGACGAGGAGCCATCGGCGCATCAAGGCAACGATAGACCTGCGCTACGACGATTTCGCCGGAATTCGGCGCATCCTCGCTTGCCCTGCTGATCTACACCGTCATCCGCACGACTTTCTCAGGGCTGGGTGGCGCGCAGGATGCCGCGCATCGTGTTGCGGCTGTGGGCACCCAGCCGGGCCAGCAGATCCGCGACAAGTGCCTCGAGTGCAGCACGTTTGCCCGGCCCCAGTTTCTCGATTTCGGCCGACAGGTCGATGCCAGCCTCCTTCACGCCGAAGTCGAACCCCGGATCGGACACGAACGCCGCCGGCATGGTTGCGATGATCGTGTTCACGGTCCGTTCGCTACTGCCGAAGGCCTCGAAAGCCACGACGTCGCGCGCATACAACGCGGTCCAGGTCGGGTAGACCACATCCAGTTCGATGCGCCGCAAGGCCCGCTCCAACGACGAGTCGGCGTTCGCCCTGGCGTTGGCCACCATGGCCTCATTCTGGAACTTTTCCAGTGCCAGGTGGCGGTTCGACAACAGGACGACAAAGTCGTCACGTCGCCGCGGAAACCCGGCCATCGACAGGATGTTGGCACCGATCAATTGAAATGTCGACTCGCCCGGGGCCAAACTGGCATGGTAGGGCTGGGTCAGGTCCTGGATGTAGTGCAGCGCCAGACCGGAGAATCGCCAACCCCAGTAGGGATGGCCGGTGCGAAAGGCCAGCGCCGCCAGGCCGGTGTATTGCTGGACCCGCAGCAATGGATAGGTCCGCTGCAGGAAGGGTGCAGCCTTGTATATAAGCCAATCCTGATGGTAAAAGCCCATGTGAAACGGCGCCTGGGTCGCGTAATACAGCGCCGGGTTGCCGAACGGGATAGGTCCGAAACCGTAGGTCTTGCCCCACGGCGACGGGCTGTCATCCCACAGGTTGATGTCCAGCCCGAAGTCGGGTTCGTCCGATGCGGATGCCAGCACCGCCAGCGGCGCCACCCGCTCGCCGGGCTCGATGCGGATGAAGCGGCGTTCGTCGTTGGGCTGTTCGGGCAGGAAGTTCACTTCCTGGTGCGGCATGCGCCGCGCCAGATCGGGCGTCGTGCGCAGATCGGGTTGCAGGTACAGGGCAAACTTGCTGAGCGGTGAAATGCGCAAGGCGGCCAGAAAGGCTTCGCGCCGCGCGGCGTCCGTTCGTGCCGGGTTGGCCTTGAAGTCGAGGTTCGCGGCGCGCGGCGCATAGTGCGGCATGTTCGCGCGTGCCCATTGCTCCTGGCTTGACAACAGTTGCGCGATCGGGACTTCCTGCGCTTTTAGAAAGGACTCCAGCGGCTCGACCCGCACGGCTGCTGCCTTGGACACTTCGGGCATGGTCTCGAACGCCCGGTAGGTGACCAGCGTATGGTTGCTCCAGGCGTGGGCCGGAAGCGCAACCAGTGCGAGAAGTGCGAGTAGTATGTCCGCCACCAACCGCGCCGCCAGGGCGGTGCCGCCGCCCGGTGGGAAGGGGTTCACCAGCCGGATTGGCCGTTGCCGGTATGTTTGCGCAGACGCCGGAAGCGCCATCGGTAATGACGGCAGGCAGGCGACGAGGAGCAGAAATGGGTGGCGTTTCATGGTTGAGTAGATCCAGAATGTGGCAACAAGGGGTCGAGACTGGTGCCTGGGGCCGCTATTGGCACCCCGATCGCGGGTTCTGCGCGCATCCTGGTGCGATGCTAGCCGATCCGGGTGGTCGATGGCCCGGCAACCATGGGTTTGCGCTCGGATGAAAGATCGGAACTCCAGATACGACAAACAACCACATGCGCAACACCGAATCCGAGCCAGCCAGTACCGTACTCGACTGGTTGGGCCAATGGCGTGACAAACCGGACCACCGCCTGCCGGCACGGGTCGCGCGTTCGCTGGCGGATCTCGATCGCAAGAGCGAGATCCTGATCGGCTGGGTCCAGGCAGCGTTGATTTCCGTCCTGGGCGGCCTGTATCTGGTCGCCCCGGGAACCGCGCCTGCCGACGCCAGTTTTCATCCGGTTCCGTGGGCGCTGGGGTCCTACGGCGTGTTTACGCTGCTGCGGCTGGTGCTGGCCTACCGCGGTCATCTGAACGTCCCGTTTCGGGTGTTGTCGGTGCTGGTGGACATCAGCATGCTGATGGTGACGATCTGGAGCTTTCACCTGCAATACGGCCAACCCGCGGCGTTCTACCTGAAGGCGCCGACGCTTTTGTATGTCTTCATCTTCATCGTGTTGCGCGCGTTGAGCATCACCCCGGCCTACGTGCTCTTTACCGGGCTGGTGGCGGCAGCCGGCTGGCTGGCGCTGCTGGCCTACGCGTTGATGGCGCCGGGCGGGGCGGAACTGGTCACACACGATTACGTGCAATATATGAACTCCACCCGGATCCTGATTGGTGGCGAGATCGACCGGGTGGTGTCGATCGTCATCGTGACGCTGGTGCTGTCGGTGTCCGTGGCGCGGGCGCGACAGCTCCTGTTCCAAGCGGTGGGCGACCAGGCCGCAGTGTCGCAGTTGTCGCGCTTCTTTGCGCCTGAGGTTGCCCAGCGGCTGTCGTCGGCTGACGAACTGCTGCATTCGGGAGACGGTGAACAACGCCAGGCGGCCGCGATGTTTGTCGACCTGCGCGGTTTCACGACGCTGGCCTCGCAACTGCCGCCACGCGAACTGATCGACATTTTGCGCAAGTACCAAGCCATCGCCGTGCCGATCATCCACCGCCACCATGGCAGCATCACGACCTACCTGGGTGACGGCATCATGGTGACGTTTGGCGCCTCCAAGAGCTCGGACACGTATTGCGCCGACGCGTTGCGCTGCGCCCTGGAGCTGCTGCAGGCCCTCGGCCAGTGGCATGCGCAGCGCCTTGCGGCCGGTGTTCCGGCGCCCGGTGTCGGCATTGGTGTGGACTCAGGCACGGTGACCTGCGGCGTGATCGGCGATGAAGGCCGGCTGGAGTACGCCATCATCGGCAACCCGGTGAACCGTGCGGCCAAACTGCAGAACCACACCAAGGTCGAGCAGGTTCGCGGACTGGCCAGCGGCGAGTGCCATGCGCGGGCCCTGGAGCAGGGTTACCGGTCGGACCTGTCCGAGCTGCACTTGCAGGCGTGCAACGTTGCCGGCGTCAGCGAGCCGATGCAGTTGCTGGTCCTGGGTGAAGCGCCGCGGCAGCACGAGCCAGAGCTGATCGCCACGACGGCAATCCCGCGCAGTCAGTCTCTGGATGCCCCTGCCGGGACGGCAGGCGGCAAAGGCCCTGTGGCGGCCGGCGCCACTGGCCTTGAGAAGGTCGGCGGCGCGATCGGGTTCGGAAACGGTGTCTGACCGGTTGGAAGCCCCGTGGGAAGCGGTATCAAGGTGGGCCCCGCGCTGTTGGTGCTGCCCAACGTTCCCAACTCCAGCGTGATGGACGCGGCTCCGTCAGCCGCTGCCAAAGTGGCGCTGCGCGTCGTCACCCGATCCAGCCGGTAGGTCTCGCCGATCTTGCTACCCACGCGAAAGGGCCGTGCCGGCTGGCCTTCCAGCGCAATCAAGGCGATGCCAGCGTTCTTGCGGCCGGTGACAACACCTAGCAATTGCATCTTTATGCCGGGATCCGGGACCTGCGGGGTACTTACGATCGGGCTAGGCCCGGCCTGTATGCCCGGACCCAGCACGCGCAACAGGTCGGCCGTGTTGACGGCAGGTGTCGGAGCGGCAATGGCATCGGCGCGTACCGGCGTCTCGGACAGGCCGATGGTTTTCATCAGCCAGAAGCTGGCCGACAGTGCCGCCAGCATCCACAGAAAAAAGGCCACAACCCGTGGCGGCCATTGCGAGATCATGGCCGATTATCATCCAGCGTGGATCCGTCCGAGCGCGGCGGCACAGAACCAGAGACTGCCTTCATGACACTGAAATTTTCCGATGCTGCAGCCCACCGCGGGCCTGCAGTGCGTCGCGGCTTCACGCTGATCGAGTTGATGGTCGTGCTGGTCATCATCGGCGTACTCGCGGCGCTGATCGTGCCCAATGTGCTCAACCGCGCAGACGACGCCCGCACGATGGCCGCACGCACCGACGTCAACAATCTGGTGCAGGCGCTCAAGTTGTACCGCCTGGACAACCAGCGCTACCCGAGCGCCGAACAAGGGCTCGCTGCCCTGGTCAGCAAGCCGACCACCGGGCCGATTCCCCCGAACTGGAAACCGTATGTCGACAAGTTGCCGAACGATCCTTGGAACCGTCCCTACCAGTACCTCAATCCGGGTATCAAGGGGGAGTTCGATGTGATGTCGTTCGGTGCGGATGGGCAGCCAGGTGGCGAGGGCAACGATGCCGATGTCGGTTCCTGGCAATAGGCCTGGCCCTAGCGCCAGCCTGGCCGGTTTCACACTGGTCGAGTTGCTGCTTGTGGTGGCGATTGTTGCCATGGCCGGCGCCGGCGTTGGATTTGCGTTGCGCGACCTGGGCCAGACGGTACTGGAGCGCGAGGCGCAGCGGCTGATCGCCATGCTCGAATCCGCCCGCGCGCGCTCGCGTGCCAGCGGCATGCCGGTGGTGTGGCGCCCGACCGAACAAGGCTTCGCGTTTGTCGGGTTGCCGATCAATGCGTCGGATGGCGATGGCGGCGGCTCCGGTGCGAGCCAATCGTTCGCCAACACAATGGCGTGGTTGAACGAGGGTGTCACGGTTCGCGGTGGTGCCGAGCTGAGCCTGGGACCGGAGCCGATCATCGCGCGCCAGGAGATCGTGCTGCAGCAATCCGATGCACAGTTGCGGATCGGCACCGACGGTCTGCGCGCGTTCTCGGTATTGGGCGCCGGCGTGCCGGACAACACACCGTGATGGATGCAGCGGCCGGGCCCCTGGATTGGGGGTGTCGGGCGCGCAAAGTTGGTGCGATACTGTTTCTCAGGTGACGGTCGCGCCGTCAGATCCCAACCTCTTGTTCAACTATCAGCATCGCATCATGAAGCACTTGCATTCCTTGCGCCGTGTCCTGGCCTTGACCGTTGTATCGGCCGCCGCACTGCTTGCCGCCTGTGGTGGTGGCGAGACGGCGCTGACGCCCGCCCAATCGTTCGTCGCACGCATAGCGACGGAAACCCCGTTGGTCGGCAAGCTGCCGGTCAACGCCACCGTCGCAAAGCGGGCGGCTGCGGCTGCGATCGTGATCACCAATGACCAATTGTTCCAATGGGTGCAGCTGCTGTTCCCCGAGCTGCTTGGTTCGGCGGCGCCCAATGTGTTTGCGAACGTGCCGTATGCCGGCAAGCTGTTTGATGTGCGTGAGTACCCGGGCAGCGCCTACCTTGCGATTTCAGACGGTCGCGTCTATGCCCTGGGCCCCTTCACAAACGGCGACTTGGTCGACCTCGGCTTCGTGCAGAGCTATTCGGCCCAGGTCTGCAGCCTGGTCAATTGCGCGGGTGGCGGTAGCACGGGAGGGGGCAACGGCACACTCAATGGTTGCTCGCTGCCAGCCAGCCAGGGCTTGGTCATCGGTAACCGGTATACGGCGGTATACACCAGCGTAACTTTCGCGCCACAGGCTTCATCGGGTGAATACACGACCGAGGGTGTTGTCGAAGGCAATGTGACTTTTGAAGGGCAGTCGGCGATCAAGGTGTCTAACCGCGTCCAGGGCACGCAGCAAGGGCAGACGATCGACGCAACGTCGAACGCGTTCGAGCAGGTTGCGGAAAACGAACTGACCCGCTCATTGGGTTCGGAAACCGTCGTTTCTTTTGCAGGAATGTCTCTGACTTCTCGTACCGTCAACAATCCGGCGGTCCTGAACAGTGAGTTCACGTTGCAGCCGGGGCAGTCGATAGACCAGACCTATTCGTCCACGACCACCTTCATCAATGCGCCGTTCGAGCTGCCACCGACCACCGGTTCGAGCACCTCGCGTATCACATACGAAGCACGCGAGACCATCAGCGTGCTGGGACGCAGCTATGACACCTGCCGATACAAGAGCACGTTTGCCGGTGACGCCAACACCAGCAGCTACGCGTGGTACATCGTTGGCAAGGGCTTCCCGGCACGGATCGAGTCGCGCAATAGCGCCGGAACCGTATTGGGGCTCAACGAGCTCAAGTCCGCGACCATCAACGGCGCGGGTATCTGATTGCGCGCCAGTCCTGCACTCGGGGCCAAGCGCCGTGACGCGCCGACCGGGTGGCTTCACGCTGATCGAGGTGCTGGTTGCATTGGCCATCGTTGCGGTCACGCTGGTCGCGGGAATGCGCGCGACGATGTCCCTGAGCAACAATGCGCAACGCCAGGCCGATATGCTCGTGGCGCAGGTGTGCGCCGAAAATGAACTTATCCGGCTGCGCCTGACACGTCAGTTGCCGGCCATGGGTGGCTCTGACTTTGCGTGCGAGCAGGCCGGCCGGGTCTTCAGCGGGCGACTGAATGTGTCGCCCACCCCGAACCCGATATTTCGCCGCGTCGATGCGCAGGTGCTCGATGCTGACTTCGTCGTGTTCCGGATTGCGACCATTTTCGGAAGCTTTCAGTGACTGCCGTGCCAATTGCAGTCCGGCGCGTTGGCTCAGGGCCTGTACGCCGCCGCCGCCTCGGCGGCTTCACACTGGTCGAACTGTTGGTGGCCTTGGCGGCGATGGCCATGCTCAGCGTGATGGCCTGGCGGGGCATCGACGCGATGGGTCAGGCCCAGCAGTCGACCAGGGCCTATGGCGAGGACGTGATGGCTCTGCAGGCGGCGCTGACCCAGTGGGGCGTGGATCTGGATGGCTTGGCCCCATCGCCGAGCGTGACCGCGCTTGACTTCGACGGACAGGTCCTGCGCATCACGCGCCAGTTCCAGTACGACGATGCGCCAGCCGCAACGGCCGGCTCGCCTGCGGCTGGCGGCGGATTGCGAGTGATCGCCTGGGGCACGCGCGACGTGGACGGGCGGCGCATGTGGTTGCGCTGGCAATCTGCGATGCTGACAACGCGCGCCGAGTGGGCGCTGGCCTGGCAACAGGCGGCCTGGTGGGGCCAGAACCCGGACGCGCAGCTGCGTCGCGACGAAGTCGCCATCGTGCCGGTCGACCAATGGCAGGTGTTTTATTACCGCAACAACAGCTGGACCAGCCCCTTGTCCAGCGCGGCCGAGGGCGAAGTCGTCTTGGGCGCCCAACAGCGCCTGCCCGATGGCGTGCGGGTGGTGTTGACACTGTCGCCAGGCCAGGCGGTGACAGGTGTTCTGAGCCGCGACTGGGTTCGGACGACGCTCGGTCCGGGTGGGTCATGATGTCGGTCGGCACCGATGTCGCCAGAACGGGGGGACACGCCGTACGCCAGCGCGGCGCGGCCTTGCTGCTGGCCATGATGACCGTTGCGCTGGTGGCCACACTGGCTGCCACCGCCTTGTGGCAGCAATGGCGCGGTGTGGAGATCGAGAGCCGGGAGCGCGAGCGGCTGCAGGCCGGCTGGATCCTGGTCGGAGCCCTGGATTGGGCCCGCCTCATCCTGCGTGAAGATGCGCGCAGCGGTGGTGCCGACCACCTGGCCGAGCCGTGGAGCATCGCCTTGCAGGAGGCCCGCCTGTCGACTTTCCTGGCCATGGATGCGTCGAACACGGCCTTTGCCGATAACGCCTTCCTGTCGGGCCAGATCACCGATGCCCAGGCACGGCTGAACGTTTCCAACCTGATTGTGGGCAACAAGGTCTCGGAACCCGACCTGCAGGCATTCGAGCGCCTGTTCGATCTGTTGGGTGTTGATTCCGCGGAACTCGAACGCATGGTTGCGAACCTGTTGCTGGCGCTCGACAGCGCCACGCCGACAGACAGTACGCGCAGCGTGCCGATCCTGCCCCAACGTGTCGCGCAGTTGCGCTGGCTGGGTGTGTCTGCCGCCGCATTGCGCCGGCTCGAACCATTTGTGGTGATTTTGCCGACCCGCACGCCGGTCAACCTCAACACGGCACCGGCCGAGGTGATTGCGGCCCGTATTCCCGGAGTCGACCTGGCGCAGGCCGCAAGCCTGGTCAGTGCGCGTGCGCGCGCGCCGTTTCGCACGCTGGTTGACGCACAAAAGGTGCTTGCGGCCTCCATCCCGGCCCTCAACGCCAGCGAGGTCGGCGTGGCGTCGCGGTTTTTCGAGGTGCGCGGGCGCCTGCGCCTGCAGGACACCGTGGTACTGGAGCGTTCGCTGGTACAGCGCAGTGGCATGGCGGTCACGACCGTCTGGCGCGAACGCTCGGCGCACGATCCGAGCGATTCGGCGCCTCTGGTTCGATGAGCGCCGCGCCGGGCCGCCCCAAGCAAGCTCGCACCGCAGCACGCAGTGCGCAGGTCTCAGTCAGCGCCGCGCCGGGCCGCCCCAAGCAAGCTCGCACCGCAGCACGCAGTGCGCACATTACCGTAAGACACTGCGGCGGCTATCTACAATCCGCCGATGACGACACTGACACTCGCGTTGCCTCTGGCTGCGCCCACGAATGCGACCGAGTTCGGCTATGTATTGTCGTTCGACGGGCGCAGCGCGAGCGACCACGGCACGGCGCCGCTGGCATTGTTGCCGCGTGCCGATGTGCTGGTGCTGGTGGTGCCGGTGCAGGCCCTTTCCTGGCATCGGGTGCGGCTGCCGCCGGTGGCCGCAACGCGGATGCGCGCGGCCCTTGACGGCCTGCTGGAAGAGCAGTTGCTAGACGATCCGGCCCGGTTGGCCATGGCGCTCGGCCCGCGGCAGAGGGCCGATGCCGACAGCCTGGTGGCCGTCTGCGACAAAGCCTGGTTGCAGTCGGTGCTGGTCTTTTTCGAGCAAGGCAAACGTCCGGCCCATCGTGTGGTCCCGGCGTTCGCCCCCGATCCGGGCTTGGAGCACGGCGCTCCCCGGATGCAGGTTGTGCAGACCGCCCAGGGTGCCAACCTGGTCGTCGTGGAGTCCGATGGTGTGACCAGCCTGCCGCTGGAGAGCGCTGTCGGCGCGTTTGCCGGCAAGACCAGTACGCAGACCGAGGGCCCGGTTTTCGCCGAACCCGCGCTGGCGGCGCTGGCCGAGCAGCAGTTGGGGCATCCGGTCGTGGTCCAGACACTGGCGCAGCAATTGCTCGAGGCGGCCGGCAGTGAGTGGGAGCTGGCGCAGTTCGATCTGGCGATTTCCGGTGGAGGGCGCCTGGCGCGGCGCTGGCAACAGCGGGCGCGGACCTTGTGGCAGGCGCCGAACTGGCGCGCGGCGCGTTGGGGCCTGGCGGGGCTGCTGCTGGCCAATCTGGTCGGCCTCAACGGCTGGGCCTGGCAACTCGACTCGGCGCTGCGCAGCAAGCAGCAACGCGTCAACGCCCTGCTGGTGCAGACCTTCCCGGGGGTACGGGTGGTCGTGGATGCGCCGCTTCAGATGCAGCGCGAACTGGCGCTGTTGCGCCAGGCCAGCGGTTCCGTGGCCAACGATGCGCTCGAGGCCATGCTCGCTGGCGTGGGTGCATTGTTGCCGCTGGGCACCCACGCCAGCGGCATCGACTATGGCTCGGGCGAGCTGGCCATCAATGGGCTGGGGTTGACCGGTGCGTCCTTCGACACTGTGCGCGACCGGTTGCAGTCGCAAGGCCTGACTGCCAGGCTGGACGGCGAACGACTGGTGGTACGCACGGGAGTCGCACCATGAAAAATTGGTCGGCCGTGGGCGAGGTCTGGCAGCGGCTAGCGGTGCGGGAGCGGCGACTGGTGTCGTTCGCACTGGCGCTGGTGCTGTGTGCACTGGTCTGGGCATTGGGTATCGCGCCGGCGCTCGGAACCCTGCGCGCGGCGCCAACGCGGCTGGCGCAACTTGACCAGCAACTGCAGGCCATGCGTTCGCTGGCGGTGCAGGCGCAGGAACTCCAGGCGCGGCCGCCTGTGCGGCGCGAGGACGCCTTGCGAACATTGCAGTCCAGCCTGGAGCAGCGCCTGGGCAAACAGGCAAGGCTCAGCAATGCGGGCGACCGGGTCACCGTCACGCTGAGCGGGGTCGCGCCGGAGTTGTTGACGCAGTGGCTGGGCCAGGCGCGCAGTACGGCCAGGGTCGTGGTGCAGCAGGCCCGGTTGAGCCGCACGCCCGACGGCTGGGATGGCAGCATCGTGCTGCTGCTGCCGGCGCAATGAATGCGTGCGCCGTGGCCGCAGGCCGCGATGTCTGATCTGCGCTGGTCCCTGATCGGGCTCGTGCTGGGCACGTTCATCGGCGTGGTGGCGTTTGCGCCTGCCCGCTGGGTCGCGGCGCTGCTCGCGCAGGTCAGTGGTTCACGCGTGTTGTTGTCGGAGCCGCGTGGCACGGTGTGGGGAGGCGACGCGCGCCTGGTGTTGTCCGGCGGCGCGGCCAGTCGTGAGGCCGTCGTGTTGCCGGGCCGGATATCCTGGCGCCTGGGTCTGCTGGGGCCAGGACTGGTGTTGCGGCTGGGCGCCGACTGTTGCACGACCGAGCCACTGGTGCTCAGTGCCCGCATGCGCTGGGGCGGCTGGTCGCTGGCGTTGGCGGACAACAGCAGCCAGTGGCCGGCGGCGGCGTTGGCCGGGCTGGGGGCGCCCTGGAACACCTTGCAGGCGCAGGGCCGGATGCTGATTTCCGTACAGGGCTTGTCAGTAGAATGGCGCGACGGTCGTTCCAGTGTGATTGGCCGTGCCTCGCTCGACGCATTGGAACTGTCGTCCCGTCTGTCCACGCTCAGGCCGATCGGCAGCTACCGGCTGCGCCTGATCGGCAACGGCTTGTCGGCCCCGCCCCAACTGCAACTGGAGACGCTGCAGGGAAGTCTGAAGCTGTCTGGTCAGGGTCAATGGAATGGCGCGCGCTGGAGCTTTCAGGGTGAAGCCAGCGCGGCGGCGGAGAACGAGTTGGTGCTGGGCAATCTGCTCAATATCGTCGGACGCCGCCAAGGCGCCACGTCGGTCATCGCGCTGGACTGAAATGGCGAATGGGACTCTTAACGTGAAATTTCCTTCATGATGCGGGGTGAAGAGTGGGCATCGTGAAAGTGTGGGATGGATGGGGCTGCGATATGAAATTCAATGGTGCGGTGGTGTCGGCGCTCGTTCGGATAGGGCTGTGTTGCCTGTGCCTGGGGGGTGTTGCACAGGCCCAGAAGCCCGGTGAGCCCATCACCCTCAATTTCGTGGGCGCAGAGATCGAGGCGGTTGCCCGCACCATGGGTGTCATCACCGGTCGCAGCGTGGTCGTGGACCCGCGCGTGCGCGGCACGATCACCCTGACCAATGAAAAGCCGCAGTCACCTGCGGCCGCGTACAACCAGTTCCTGACGGCACTGCGTCTGCAGGGCTACACGGTGGTCGAGTCGTCCGGCATCTACAAAGTGTTGCCCGAGGCCGAAGGCAAGTTACAGGGCAGCGCCGTGTCGATTTCGCCCGACAGCCCGACCGGCAACCAGATCGTCACGCAGATATTCCGGCTCGACCACGAGAGCGCCAACAACCTGGTGCCGGTGTTGCGGCCCCTGATCAGCCCCAACAACACCATCAACGTCAACCCGGGCAGCAATGCGCTGGTGATCACCGATTACGCCGACAACCTGCGCCGGCTCGGACGCATCATTGCGGCGATGGACATGCCCAATGCCACCGACGTCGATGTGATACCGCTCAAGCATGCGCTGGCTGCCGACCTCGCACCGCTGGTGTTGCGGCTGATCCAGCCAACCGCCGCTGCGGCGGTTCAGGGGCAGTCCGACACTTCGTTTCGCACCGCCGTCATCGCCGAGCCGCGCAGCAATGCGGTGATCGTGCGGGCCGCCAATCCGGCCCGTGTCGCGCTGGTGCGCTCGCTGGTGGCACAACTCGACCAGCCGAGCTCGGCCGATGCGGCTGGCAACATCCATGTCGTCTATCTCAAGAACGCCGAGGCTGTGAAACTGGCGGCGACGCTGCGCGCCGCGATGGCGGGCGCGGGCAGCACCGGTACGCCGGCAATCACCGGCCAGCCAGGCCTTGGCCCGGCTGCGGCAGCGGCGGCAGCGGCCGCCTCGGCCTCGCAGGCGACAACAGGCGGTCAGATCCAGGCCGATGCGGCAACCAATTCGCTGGTGATCACGGCACCCGAGCCGCAATACCGGCAAATGCGCGCGGTGATCGACAAACTCGATGCGCGCCGGGCGCAGGTGTTCGTCGAATCCCTGATCGCCGAGGTCAATGCCGACAAGGCGGCCGAGTTCGGTATCCAGTGGCAGGGGCCGATCGGCAAAAACGGCGACGGCACTGTCGGCATCCTGGGCACCAATTTCGGCGTTGGTGGCAACAACATCATTTCGCTGGCAGCCGGTGCGGCCAGCGGTGCAGTGTCGCCTGGCGTCGGTCTGAACGTCGGCGTGCTCAACCGGACCAACGGCATCTATGTGCTGGGTTTCCTGGCGCGTTTCCTGCAGCAAAACGGTGATGGCAATGTGTTGTCCACGCCCAATCTGCTGACACTCGACAACGAAGAGGCCAAGATCGTGATCGGGCAGAACGTGCCGTTCGTGACCGGCTCCTACACCAACAACAATGCTGGCGGCGGTGGCACTGTCAACCCGTTTCAGACCGTGGAGCGCAAGGACGTGGGCCTGACGCTACGCGTGAAGCCGCAGATCAGCGAGAACGGAACGGTGCGACTGGCGATATTCCAGGAGGTCTCGTCGGTGCTGCCGTCGTCGGTCAACTCGCCCAATGGCTTGATCACGACCAAACGCTCTATTGAGACCAATGTGGTGGTGCAGGACGGCGCGATCGTGGTGCTCGGTGGCCTCTTGCAGGATGAGTACGCCGGCAACGAGGACAAGGTTCCAGGGTTGGGCGACATCCCACTGTTCGGCAATCTGTTTCGCAGCGAGACCCGGTCGCGCCGCAAGAGCAATCTGATGGTGTTCCTGCGTCCGGTCGTGGTGCGTGATTCCGACGCGGTCGATGCGTTGTCGATGGGGCGCTACGACACCATCCGCGCCGGTCAGCAGGCCTTTGTGCCACGGCCCAGCAATGTGTTGCCCGATCTGGGTGTGCCGCTGCTGCCCGAGTTGCCGCAGCCGCCGAAACCCATGCCCACAATCACGGCCCCGCCGGGCTTGCGCGCCCCTGAGCGCTGACCCGTCCATGCGGTTCCCGCTCCCGTATGCCTTTGCGCGCGCCAACCAGTTGCTGCTGGAAGAGGAGGGCGGTGCGCTGACGCTGGTGGTGCATCCCCAGTCGACGCGCGCGGCGCTTGGTGAGGTGTTGCGCAAGTACCCGGGTGCGGCCATCGCGGCGATGGACGCCGAGGCACTGGTGCAGCGCATCAGCGTTGCCTATTCGCAGGGCGAGTCCAGCGCGGCGCTGGTTGCCAGCGAGGTGGCCTCGGACGTCGATCTCCAGCGCATGATGCAGGAGCTGCCGGCGGTCGAGGATCTGTTGGAAGCGGCCGACGACGCGCCCATCATCCGGCTGCTCAATGCCTTGCTGACACAGGCCGCGCGCGAAGGCGCCAGCGACATCCACATCGAACCCTACGAGCGCCACAGCAGCGTGCGCTTTCGCGTCGACGGCACATTGCGCGAGGTGGTGCAGCCCAACCGCGCCTTGCATGCCGCACTGATCTCGCGCCTGAAGATCATGGCCGAGCTCGACATTTCCGAGAAACGGTTGCCGCAGGATGGCCGCATCAGCCTGCGCATTGGCACCCGGGCGGTGGATGTACGCGTCAGTACCTTGCCCAGCGCGCAGGGCGAACGCGCGGTGTTGCGCCTGCTCGACAAGTCGGGTACCCGGCTGAACCTCGAGGCGGTGGGCATGGAGGGCGATACGCTGCGCCGCTTTGAGCAGCTGATCGCGCAGCCGCACGGCATCATCCTGGTGACCGGCCCGACCGGCTCGGGCAAGACCACCACGCTGTATGCGGCGCTGAGCCGGCTCGATGCGGTCGGCACCAACATCATGACGGTCGAAGACCCGATCGAATACGAACTGTCCGGCATCGGCCAGACCCAGGTCAACGCCAAGATCGACCTGAACTTCGCCACCGCGCTGCGCGCCATCCTGCGTCAGGACCCGGACGTCATCATGATCGGCGAAATCCGCGACTTCGAGACCGCGCAGATCGCGATCCAGGCATCGCTGACCGGTCACCTCGTGCTCGCCACCTTGCACACCAACGACTCGGCCAGCGCGGTCACACGGCTGATCGACATGGGCGTCGAGCCGTTCTTGCTGAGTTCTTCCCTGCTGGGCGTGCTGGCCCAGCGCCTGGTGCGTAAATGGTGTCTGTTTTGCGCCGGCAAGGGATGCGAGCGCTGCGGCCACACCGGTTATGCGGGGCGCACCGGCGTCTACGAACTGCTGGTGGCCGACACGGCGATGCGGGCGCAGATCCACAACCGGGTGTCCGAGGCCGACATCCGCGCCGCTGCAGTTGCCGGTGGCATGCGCCTGATGCGCCAGGACGGAGAGCGTCTGGTGGCCGCTGCTATCACCGGCGCCGAGGAAGTGCTGCGCGTGACGCGCGACTGACCACCATGCCAGCGTTCACCTTCGAAGCGCTCGATGCCCAGGGCACGGTGCGCAAGGGCACGCTCGATGCCGATACCGCGCGCGCCGCACGCAGTGCACTACGCGCGCAGTCGCTGGTGCCGCTGTCGGTACAGGTCGTCGGCGGGCCGTCCGCCGGCACTGGCGAGCCGGCGCGTTCGGGTTGGTTCTCGGGCCGTGTGTTCGACGCTGGCGCACTGGCCGTGTGGACGCGCCAGCTGGCCGGCCTGGTGTCCGCCAGCCTTCCATTGGAGCGGGCATTGACGGCGCTCAGCGACGAAGCGGAAGATCCGCGCCAGCGCAGTCTGGTGGCGTCGCTGCGCGCCGAGGTCAATGCCGGAAGCAGTTTCGCGAAGGCGCTGGGGCAACACCCGCGCGAGTTCTCGGCCATATTCGTGGCCGTCATCGGCGCTGGCGAGCAAAGCGGTGACCTGGGCCTGGTGCTGGAGCGGCTGGCCGACGATCTGGCCGAGCAGCAGACGCTCAAGTCCAGGTTGCTGGGTGCTGCCTTGTACCCGGCCATTGTGACGGTGGTGGCGATCGCGATCGTGATGTTTCTGGTGGCTTATGTCGTGCCCCAGGTCGCCAACGTGTTCGCCGGAACCAAGCAGGCATTGCCCTGGCTGACGGTGGTGATGCTGGGCCTGAGCGCCTTCGTGCGCAGTTATGGCGCCGCGGCGCTCGGTGTGCTGTTGCTGGCCTGGCTGTTCCTGCACCAGGCGCTGAAAAACGAGACGCTGCGCGAACGTTACGACGCCGGCTTTCTGACGCTGCCCTTGGTCGGCAAATTGGCGCGTGGTTACAACGCCGCGCGTTTTGCCAGCACCTTGGCGATGCTGGCGTCGGCCGGTGTGCCGATATTGCGGGCATTGCAGGCCTCGGCCGAGACCTTGAACAACCGCGCGATGCGCGCCGATGCGCTGGCCGCGCTGGTGCTGGTGCGCGAAGGTGCACCATTGGCCTCCGCGCTGGGACGGCATAAACGTTTCCCGGCCATTTTGGTGATGTTCGCGCGTCTGGGCGAGCAGACCGGCCAATTGCCCAACATGCTGCAACGCGTTGCCAGCCAACTGGGCAACGATGTGCAGCGCCGTGCCATGCAGTTGGCAACCATCCTGGAGCCGCTGCTGATCGTGGCCATGGGCATGATCGTGATGCTGATCGTGCTGGCGGTAATGTTGCCGATCATCCAGCTCAATACGCTGGTTCGGTGACGGCGTTGGGCGAAGCCCATCCGTGCTCGGCATGCACGTGGTCGACCGAGACCCGGCCGCTCACGCTTTCAAGACTCGTCGATCCGCAACCAATCCCAGCGCGCGCGGTAACTTTCGGCCTTTCTACGGAACAGGTCGCGGTGGTCGCAGCGTGGGTTGGGCCGCAACACCCCTTCGTACAACTCGGTCAGCCCATATGGCGCGTATAGCGTGGGAGCACCGCCCGGCGTGGGCTGCAGGCCGACGCAGGTGCCTGGAACCAGGAATCGGTCGATGCCGTCGCGTGAGTCGACCAGTGCGGGGTAGGAAAAGCCGAACCAGTCGCGGTACCAGGTATGCACACGCGCCTGGTTCTTGGCCTCGACGGTGATGCCCAGATCGCCAAAACAGGCCTGGACCCTTTGGCCGACGCTGGTTTCTGCCTGTTCCGACAGGTCATCGCCGTCGAAATAGAACAGGTCGTAGTCCTTGATGCCGGCGGTTGCGTCCCGCCCTGAGCGCAGGTTCCAGACGGTCTGGAACAGGCAGCCCGCCACCAGCAAGGCATCGGGCAGGTGCAGTGCGGGCAGCCGCTCCAGGATCAGCCGGTTGTTGTCGTTGCGCAGGGCCTCGTCGATGAAGCGGGCTGCCTGCGCGTCCAGGGCCGCCATTGACAGGCGTGACCTGGATTCAGATCACCTTGGCGATCGATGCGCAGACGTAAGCGATGTTCTTCTCGTTCAGCGCGGCGACACACATGCGGCCGGTGTCGGTGCCGTAAACACCGAACTCGCTGCGCAAGCGCACCATCTGGTCCTTGGACAAGCCGGAGTAACTGAACATGCCGACCTGGCGCGTGATGAAACCCATGTCCTGCTGCACGCCGGCTGCCTTGAGGCCGTCGACCAGCTTCTGGCGCATGGCCTTGATGCGCACCCGCATCTCCCCGAGTTCCTTCTCCCACAGGGCCCGCAATGCGGGGTCAGCCATTACCGCAGCCACGACGGCGCCACCGTGGGTTGGCGGGTTGCTGTAGTTGGTGCGGATCACGATCTTGAGCTGGCTCAGCACGCGCGATGCCTCGTCCATGTTGTCGCACAACACGCTCAAGGCGCCGACACGTTCGCCGTACAGGCTGAAACTCTTGCTGAAGCTGGTCGAGACCAGGAAACTCAGGCCGGCGGCAACGAATTTTTGCACCGCAGCACCGTCTTCGGTGATGCCGGCGCCGAAACCCTGGTAGGCCATGTCCAGGAAAGGCGTCAGCGCGCGCGCCTTACAACTGGCAACCACCTGGTCCCATTGCCTGGGCGTGATGTCGTAGCCGGTCGGGTTGTGGCAGCAGGCGTGCAGCACGACGATGGTGCCGGCCGCCGCCGCGTCCAGTGCCGCCAACATGGCGGCGAAGTTGATCGACCGGCTGGCCGCGTCGTAATACGGATAGGAGGTGACCTTGAAACCGGCGTTGGTAAACAATGCAAGGTGGTTCTCCCAGCTAGGGTCGCTGATCATCACGGTCGCCGTGGGGCTGAGTTTCTTCAGGAAGTCGGCCCCGACCTTCAGGCCGCCGGTGCCGCCGACGGCCTGGACCGTGGCGACACGGCCGGACGTGACGGGCTCGGAGCCGGCGCCAAACACCAGATTCTTGACGGCGGCATCGTAGGCGGCGATGCCGTCGATCGGCAGGTAGCCGCGGGGTTTGGGCGCCTCCATCATGGCTTTTTCCGCCGCCTGTACACACTGCAGTAATGGCAGTTTGCCGTTTTCGTCGTAATACACGCCCACGCCCAGGTTGACCTTGGCCGGATTGGCGTCCGAGGCGAATTGTTCGTTCAGACCCAGGATGGGGTCGCGGGGGGCCATTTCAACAGCGGTAAACAAGGACATGGTCGGCTTCTTTGCAATGCAGCGGGAATTGGGGGTAGGGCTTGGACCGGCAGGCAGCGAAGCGGTAGTCCTGCTTCTGCGGTACGCTTGTCGGTTGCCCACGATTTTAGCCACCGCCTTGGCGCGGTGCGACCACAGACATGACCCAGACTGCCCTGACCGTCGTTGCCGATGACACAAGTGACGGCGTGTTAGCCGACGGGTTGAGCGCGCAGGGCGTGTTCGTGCGGTTCCCGGACTCTCCGTTCGAGTTGTTTCAGCCGTATCCGCCCGCCGGCGACCAGCCCGAGGCGATCGCCAAGCTGGTCGAAGGCTTGAGAGACGGCGAGGTGTTCCAGACGCTGCTGGGCGTGACCGGTTCGGGCAAGACCTTCACGATGGCCAACGTCATTGCCCAGATGGGCCGACCGGCGATCGTGTTCGCACCCAACAAGACGCTGGCGGCGCAGCTATACAGCGAGTTCCGGGAGTTTTTTCCGCGCAACGCGGTCGAATATTTCGTCAGTTATTACGACTACTACCAGCCCGAGGCTTACGTGCCGCAGCGCGACCTGTTCATCGAGAAGGACTCGGCGATCAACGAACATATCGAGCAAATGCGACTGTCCTGCACCAAGAGCGTGCTGGAGCGGCGCGATGTGGTGATCGTCGCCACGGTGTCCGCGATCTACGGCATCGGGCAGCCCGAGGCTTACCACCAGATGGTGATGACGCTGCGGGTGGGCGACCAGATGGGTCAGCGCGATGTGATCGGCCAACTGGTGCGCATGCAGTACCAGCGCAACGAGGACGATTTTTCGCGCGGCAAGTTCCGGGTGCGGGGTGACACCATCGACGTGTTTCCAGCCGAACATAGCGAGCTGGCGATCCGGATCGAGTTGTTCGACGACGAGGTCGAGACGCTGCAGCTGTTCGACCCGCTGACCGGCCGCATCAAGCAGAAGATTCCCCGTTTCACGGTGTATCCGAGCAGCCATTACGTGACCCCGCGCGACAAGGTGCTGGCGGCGGTGGAAACGATCAAGCTCGAACTGGCCGAACGGCTCAAGCAACTGACCGGCGACGGAAAGCTGGTCGAGGCGCAGCGGCTGGAGCAGCGCACCCGCTTCGACCTGGAGATGCTCAGCGAGGTCGGGCACTGCAAGGGCATCGAGAACTACACCCGGCATCTGTCGGGCGCGGCCCCCGGCGATCCGCCGGCGACGCTGACCGACTACCTGCCCAAGGACGCGCTCATGTTCCTGGATGAGTCGCATGTGTTGATCGGGCAGTTCAGCGCCATGTATAACGGCGATCGCTCGCGCAAGACCACGCTGGTCGAATATGGCTTTCGGCTGCCCAGCGCGCTGGACAATCGGCCGCTGAAATTCGAGGAGTTCGAGGCGCGCATGCGCCAGGCGATCTTCGTGTCGGCCACGCCTGCGCAGTGGGAGAAGGACCATGCCGGGCAGGTGGTCGAACAGCTGGTCCGCCCGACTGGACTGGTCGACCCGCAGGTCGAGGTGCGACCGGCAACGCACCAGGTCGACGACGTGTTGCAGGAGATCCGCATTCGCGTCGAGAAGTCCGAACGGGTGCTGATCACGACCTTGACTAAACGCATGGCCGAGCAGTTGACCGATTACCTGACCGACAACGGTGTCAAGGTGCGATACCTGCACAGTGACGTCGATACCGTGGAGCGCGTCGAAATCCTGCGCGATCTGCGTCTGGGTGCCTTCGACGTGCTGGTGGGCATCAACTTGCTGCGTGAGGGTCTGGACATCCCCGAGGTGTCGCTGGTGGCCATTCTGGACGCCGACAAGGAGGGCTTCCTGCGCTCCGAACGTAGCCTGATCCAGACCATCGGCCGGGCCGCACGCAACCTGCAGGGTCGCGCCATTCTGTACGCCGACCGGATAACCGATTCGATGGAACGGGCGATAGGAGAGACCAACCGGCGTCGCGAACGCCAATTGGTACACAACCTGGAGCAGGGCATCACGCCGCGCTCCATCATCAAAAACGTGCGCGATCTGATCGACGGTGTCTACAGCGAAAAGACCGGGCGCGAGATGGAGCGTTTGGAGCGGGATGTGGCGCAGCGCGCGCAGCTTGAGGAAATGAGCGAGAAAGACGTGGGTCGGGAGATCAAGCGTCTGGAGAAACTGATGCTAGAGCATGCCCGCAACCTGGCGTTCGAACAGGCGGCCCAGGTGCGGGACCAACTGGCGAATCTGAAAAAACGCGCGTTCGGGGCCTCGGGCTCGGATTCGATCGTGCAACTGGGCGCCAGGACGCCCTGACCCGCGAAGGTCGGCGTTGGCTGTCATTCGCGCCGGCTGCTGACAAGGGCCGGTCGACGGCATCGTGGGCACGCAAGTGCGATGGCGGCCCGGCGCAAAGATCGTCTCGGCCATCGGTCGATGCCAAGGTGACTGTTGAGGCTCAAGTCGTCGCAGCAGCGACGAAATGTGTCGTATTCGCCATTGAAAACCCAGAAGAACTATTTGTGACCGTCCAGTCTATTTAGTTGAGTAAAACAATAGGTTTTCGGTTATAGTCGAACCAATTAGTCAACAACCTGTCGTACCAAGCGTGAGCCACCACTGCCAATTTAGTGGTGGGTCATGGAGGTCTCAGGCCGGGAGCCCACAAGGTGTACCGGCAAGGTGATTGAACGGTTTCCATCCAACAAGGAGTTTGTCATGCGTCTTACAACCAAAGGTCGGTTCGCAGTGACCGCGATGATTGATCTGGGTCTGCGCCAGAGTAATGGCCCGGTCACGCTGGCCGCGATCAGCCAACGCCAGCAAATCTCGCTGTCTTATTTAGAGCAGCTATTTGGCAAGCTGCGTCGGCACGAGCTGGTGGAATCTACCCGTGGTCCGGGTGGTGGTTACACGCTGGCGCGCAAAGCCAGCGACATCACTGTCGCCGACATCATTGTGTCGGTCGATGAGCCGATCGATTCGACGCAGTGCGCCGGCAAGGAAAATTGCCTCGGTGAGGGCACTCGTTGCATGACACACGATCTGTGGGCTTCGCTCAATGTCCGCATGGTCGAGTTTCTCGATTCTGTGACCCTGCAAAAACTGGTTGACGATCAACTGGCCAAGGGTTTGCAGATTGAAGACAAACCCCATGTCAAGCGCGCGATTTCGGCGATGCCGATGAATAAACCCATGCGGGTCAACGCCCCCAACTCGGTATTCGCGCTGGGCAGCGCCATGTTGAAGTCCTGACCGGGTTGGCGGTCGCGCGAGGAGCGCGGCCCGCCTGCATAGCCACGATTCGATACTAACCCCACGCCTTTAGGACCAAGAGAGAGCCATGGACACCACGCCGCATTTCCCGATCTATATGGACTACAGCGCCACCAATCCGTGCGATGAGCGGGTGGTGGACGCCATGGTGCCATGGTTGCGCCAGCATTTCGGCAATCCCGCGTCGCGCAGCCACGCCTGGGGCTGGGAGGCAGAAGCCGCAGTCGAGGCCGCCCGCGGCCAAGTGGCGGCACTGGTAGGTGCCGATCCACGCGAAATCGTGTGGACGTCCGGCGCGACCGAGTCGAACAACCTGGCGATCAAAGGTGCCGCTGGCTTCTACAAGACCAAGGGCAAACACATCATTACGGTCAAGACCGAGCACAAGGCGGTGCTCGATACGTGCCGTGAGCTGGAGCGCCAGGGCTTCGAGGTCAGTTACCTCGACGTCCAAAGTGACGGCCTGCTCGATATGGAAGTATTCAAGGCGACGATCCGGCCCGACACGATTCTGGCCAGCGTCATGTTCGTCAACAACGAGATTGGCGTGATCCAGGACATTGCTGCCATCGGCGCCATCTGCCGCGCCAAGGGTGTGATTTTCCATGTAGATGCGGCCCAGGCGACCGGTCGTGTTCCGTTCAGCCTGGCCGACCTGCCGGTGGATCTGATGAGCCTGACCGCACACAAGACATACGGCCCCAAGGGAGTCGGCGCCTTGTTCGTTCGGCGCAAGCCGCGTGTGCGCATCGAAGCGCAGATGCATGGCGGTGGGCATGAGCGCGGCATGCGCTCGGGTACCTTGCCGACCCATCAGATCGTCGGCATGGGCGAGGCGTACCGCATTGCCAAGGAAGAAATGGCGCAGGAGAACCTGCGCATCAAGGCCCTGCATGACCGCATGATTTCCGGGCTGCAAGGCATCGAGCAGATTTTCATCAACGGTCACCCGGACAAACGGGTGCCGCACAATCTGAACATCAGCTTTAACTATGTGGAAGGCGAGTCCCTGATCATGGGAATCAAGGGCCTTGCAGTGTCCAGCGGGTCTGCCTGTACGTCAGCCAGCCTTGAGCCGAGCTACGTGTTGCGTGCACTGGGGCGCAGCGACGAGCTGGCGCACAGCAGTTTGCGCATGACGATCGGGCGTTACACCACGCAGGAAGAAATTGACTATGCGGTCGACACCATCAAGCTAAACGTGGCCAAACTGCGCGATCTCAGCCCGTTGTGGGAGATGTACCAGGACGGCATAGACATCAGCACGATCCAGTGGGCAGCGCACTGAGCGTCCATATTCGATACAGAGAAAAGAGGTAACACCATGGCATATTCTGAAAAAGTCGTAGACCACTATGAGAACCCGCGAAACGTCGGCTCCTTTGACAAGGGTGACGAGGCCGTCGGAACCGGCATGGTGGGTGCGCCGGCCTGTGGCGATGTGATGAAGTTGCAGATCAAGGTCAACCCGCAGACGGGCGTGATCGAAGATGCTCGCTTCAAGACCTATGGTTGCGGTTCGGCGATCGCCTCGTCGTCACTGGTGACCGAATGGGTAAAAGGCAAGACCCTCGACCAGGCGGCGGCGCTGAAGAACAGCCAGATCGCCGAGGAGTTGGCTTTGCCGCCAGTGAAGATCCACTGCTCCATCCTGGCCGAAGACGCGATCAAAGCCGCGGTCGACGACTACAAGAAGAAGCACCAGCACTGAAATGAAACAGCCCCCACGCTCACTTCGTTCGCTGCCCCCAGAGGAGGCCATCAGCACCTTCGGAACGGTCGGGCGGTCCTGACATGGCCGTTACGCTCTCAACGGCCGCCGCGCGGCACGTCAACCGTTACCTCACCAAGCGCGGCAAGGGAGTCGGCGTGCGTCTGGCAGTCAGGACCACCGGCTGCTCGGGGCTGGCCTACACGCTCGAATATGTGGACGAACTGGCAGCTGAAGACCTGATCTTCGAGGAGCATGGCGTCAAGGTTCTGGTTGACCCGAAGAGCATGGCCTATATCGACGGCACCCAGCTTGATTACGTGCGCGAGGGGCTCAACGAGGGCTTTCGGTTCAACAATCCGAACGAACGCGACAAGTGTGGCTGTGGCGAGTCGTTCCGGGTGTGATCGGAACCGACCGACGCAAGGCGGGGTGTCGCCTTGGCTGATCAATTGTTGACCCTGGCGGCCAACGATTTCGCCTTGTTTGGAGTTCCGCAGCGGTTTGCACAAGACCGCTCGACGCTGGACGCCAGATGGAAGGAGTTGCAGCGAGAGGCGCACCCTGACCGTTTCGCGGCACAGTCGGCGGCCGCACAGCGAGAGGCGCTGCAATGGTCGGTGCGTATCAACGAGGCCTACCAGCGCCTCAAGGACCCGCTGCGGCGTGCAGCCTACCTGTGCGAGTTGGCAGGCGCTCCGATTGACGCGCATGACAATACCGCCATGCCAGCCGAGTTCCTGATACAGCAAATGGCGTGGCGCGAAGCGCTTGAAGACGCACAGCAGGAAGCACAGGTGCTGGCCTTGCAGGATGAAGTGATGCAGGTTCGCAACGGCCTGCTGGCGCGTTGCGAGGAGTTGCTCGACCGCGAGAGCGATCCGGTGCAGGCAGTGGGGCAGGTGCGCGCACTGATGTTCATCGAGAAGTTTTGCGCAGATATCGATGCATTTTTTGAAACATTGCAGTCGCATTGCGCCGTGTCGGCGGCAGCCCGACCAACGGCTGCCAGAGACTGAATCCGGGCCGATGCCCCTGTAGAGACATGGCGCTATTGCAGATTTCCGAACCCGGCCATTCGCCCAATCCGCACGAGCGGCGCGTGGCTGTCGGCATTGACCTGGGAACCACAAACTCGCTGGTGGCCAGCGTACGAAGTGGGGTGGCAGAGTGCCTGTCCGACGAAGAGGGCCGGGTAATCCTGCCGTCGGTCGTGCGGTACCAGGCTGATGGCAGCCGTCAGATCGGCGCTGCCGCGGTGGCGGCGATGGTGCAAGATCCACAAAACACGATTGCGTCTGTCAAGCGTTTCATGGGCCGCAATTTGAAGGACGTGGTCGACAGCGGCACGCTCGCCTACCGCTTCGTGGACAAACCCGGCATGTTGGCGATTGCGACGGCCGGTGGCGAGAAGTCCCCGGTCGAGATCAGTGCTGACATCCTGGCCACGCTGCGTTATCGCGCCCAGGACGTTCTCGGCGATGATCTGGTGGGCGCCGTCATCACGGTGCCGGCGTACTTCGACGACGCCCAGCGCCAGGCTACCAAGGACGCAGCACGCCTAGCCGGTATCAACGTGTTGCGTCTGATCAACGAGCCAACTGCGGCAGCGATAGCCTACGGCCTGGATAACGCCAGTGAGGGCGTCTACGCGATCTACGACCTCGGCGGCGGCACGTTCGATATGTCCATTCTGCGCCTGTCGCAAGGCGTATTTGAAGTCATCGCCACGGGCGGCGATTCAGCGTTGGGCGGCGACGATTACGACCGCGCGCTGGTGGCGCTCGTGCAGCAGCAGGCGGGTCTGGTGCTGGAGTCGCCCGCAGACAAAAGTGCCATGGCGGTGGCGGCGCGCGCATGCAAGGAGCAGTTGACGGCCCATGATGAGGCGCTGTTTCAGGCTAATCTGAGTGGGTCATCGGTGCGCCAGGCCGTAACACGGGCGCAGTTCGACGCGGCAACTGCCGGCCTGACCGAGCGCACCATCCGAGTGGCACGCAAGGCCTTGCGCGACGCAAAACTGTCCGTGACCGATGTGCAGGGCGTTGTCATGGTCGGCGGGTCGACCCGCATGCCGCAGGTGCAGGCGGCAGTCGCGGCATTGTTTGGACAGGCGCCGCTGAACAACCTCAACCCTGACGAGGTGGTGGCACTCGGCGCCGCGATTCAGGCCAATCAGTTGGCGGGCAACAATCCACAGGGCGATCTCTTGCTGCTCGACGTGATTCCGCTGTCACTGGGCATCGAGACCATGGGTGGTTTGGTCGAGCGCATCGTGCCGCGCAACCAGACCATTCCGACCGCGATGGCCCAGGATTTCACCACTTTCAAGGATGGCCAGACAGCTTTGGCGCTGCACGTAGTGCAAGGCGAGCGCGATATGGTTGCCGACTGCCGCAGCCTGGCGCGCTTCGAACTGCGGGGCATTCCGCCCATGGTGGCGGGTGCTGCGCGTATTCGGGTCACGTTTACGGTCGACGCCGATGGCCTGCTCAACGTGGCTGCGCGGGAACTGATCGGCGGCGTGGAGGCCAACATCGATGTCAAACCCAGTTATGGACTGGATGACGGCGAAATTGCGCGCATGTTGCAAGAGAGCTTCACGACGGCGCAATCCGATATGCGGGCACGCGCCGTCGCCGAGGCGCAACTGGACGCCGAGCGTTTGCTGCTGGCGATACAAACGGCGCTCCAGGCCGATGGCGATTTGCTTGACGATGGCGAACGTGCTGCCATCGACGCGCTGGCGGATGACTTGCGTGCCGTGCGCTCGTTCGAAGATGCGGCCACCGTCGAAGCTGCAACCAAGGCTTTGTCGGACGGCACGCAGGCCTTTGCCGCCATGCGTATGAATCGTGGCATACGTCAGGCCCTTTCGGGCAAGAATATCTCAACCGTCTGAGCCACAGCGCCAGAAACCCATGCCAATCATCAAGATCCTGCCGCACGCCGAATATTGCCCTCTCGGCGCCGAATTGAGCGCGCCGGCTGGCACGTCCATTTGTGAGGCGCTGCTGGATAACCATATCAATATTGAACACGCATGCGACTTGAGTTGTGCCTGTACTACGTGCCACGTGGTGGTACGCGAGGGTTTTTCTTCGCTCAATGAACTCGACGAGAACGAAGAAGATCTGCTTGATCGCGCTTGGGGTCTGGAGCCGAACTCGCGTCTGAGTTGCCAAGCCATACTGGCACAGACCGATGTTGTGGTGGAGATTCCACGATATTCGATCAACCACGCCAAAGAGAATCACTGAAGCCTACCGTCGCTCGAACGCACCATGCGCCAGATATTTCTAGACACAGAGACCACCGGCTTGTCGGCCGACAATGGCGATCGCATCATCGAAATCGGGTGTGTCGAACTGCTATCCCGCAAGCTGACCGGCAGCCACAAACATTTCTATCTGAACCCTGGGCGCGACAGCCATGAGGACGCCTTGCGTGTACATGGCATCAGCAATGAGTTCCTGCGCGACAAACCGCCATTTTTAGCGGTGGTCGATGAACTGCTGGAGTATCTGACGGATGCCGAGATCATCATCCACAACGCGCCATTTGACGTCGGATTTCTGAGCAGGGAACTGGAGCTCGTCGGCCGAAATCCGTTCCCACATTATGTGGGCAGCATCACCGACACACTAGTGATGGCCAAGGAACTGTTCCCCGGCAAGCGCAATTCGCTCGACTCGTTGTGCGATCGCCTTGGAGTAGATAACTCAGGGCGTACCTTGCACGGGGCCCTTCTCGATGCTGAACTGCTGGCGGACGTCTACATCAACATGACGCGTGGCCAAGAGGCATTGCTGATCGATGCCGACACCCGCACAGTGGACGCGGGCGGCGCTCCTTCAGTCGACCTTCGTCAGTTCGACCTGCCAGTGCTGCTGCCCAATGCCGGCGAAATGCAAGCTCATGCAGACATGCTGCGCGAACTCGACAAAGCCAGTGCTGGAAAAACAATCTGGCAGCCAGAGGCGACCTGAGGCTGTGGCATAATCGCGCCCTGTTTGGACATACCAACAGGGCGGTTAGCTCAGGGGTAGAGCACAGCATTCACACTGCTGGGGTCCCAGGTTCGAAACCTGGACCGCCCACCAGCGTAAAAACTAGGTTTGACGCTACAAATATCGGAGCAAGGCGCAAGGCCTGTGCAAATTCCGGTGTAAAAATCACCCAAAAGCCCTCTTCAATGCTGCCCGCTGCTGGGTCACCTCCAGGTGCGTGTAGCGCCGCGCGGTCGTGATCGTGCTGTGTCCGAGGATCTTGGACACCATGTATAGGTCCGTGCCCTTGGCCATCAGGATCGAGGCGCAGCTGTGGCGAAGGTCGTGGAAGTTCACCCAGGGCATCTCTGCCTTGATCCTGGCCCGCTGGAAGCTGCTCTTGAGGCCCTCGTAGTCCTTGTACGGCAGCGGCACGTGCTTGAGCCAATTGCGCAAGCCTGGCGCGATCGGGATCACCCGTGTGCGCCTGGTCTTGGTGTTGCCGCTGTGAATCGTGATGGTGTCCCGGCCAATGTCCTCCTGGCGCATCTTCAGGATCTCGCCACGGCGGCAGCCGGTGAGCAGCGCGATCCAGACGGCCGCTTCGACGGCCTCGGATCCGCTGCTGGCCAAGCGGCTGACCTGCTCGACCGTCAGGAAGATCTCGCGCTTGTTGTGAGTTGGCAGGCTTTTGACCGCCAGGCCCTGGTTGATCGATGTCATGCCGGCGTCGCATGCCACTGACAAGCCCTTCTTCAGAGCCGCCAGGCTGCGATTATTGGTGGCGGCCTCGTACTGTGGCCGCATGTCCCGGATGATATTGGCGGCCACGATACGGGCCTCCGAGGCCTGATGGCCCTGCAGCCAGGGCACGATGCGCGCGGCGCACAGTTTGGCCGGTGCTGGCCATCGCAAGGTGTCAGCATGCTGAACGTACAGGGTGATGACGTAGGTCAGGCCTGGGTCTCCCGTTGCCACGGCGGTGGCATTGGCCGCGCTGGCGGTCAGCGACTGTCGGAGATCAGCTTCAAGCCGCTTGGCATCACTCGCCGTCGCATTTTCCGGGCAGATGCGATGAACGCGTCGGCCGCCGTGCATGACGGCAGCGTGACGGCGACCGGTTTTCTTGTCGATCCAGGTTGACATGGTTTGTACTCCCTCAGCCAAAGCTTGCACTCGGCGAGATCGTACCGTTTACCTCGGCCTACCGGAGTGCAGGGCGTGCCATCCAGTTCCAGACGAGTTGGTCCGTCGCTCCCTGGCCGAGGCCATGGCGCAGCGGGATGTGCTGGCCTCACCCGCTGCCGTTCGAACCTTCCTGCGCCTCCTGATGGCCGCTCTGGAGTATGAGGTGTTCGTGGTGCTGTTCCTGGACGTGCAGAACCGGGTGATCGCGTCGGAGGAGATGTTCCGGGGCACCCTGACCCAGACCAGCGTGTACCCACGCGAAGTCGTCAAGCGCGCCCTGGTGCTCAATGCTGCGGCGGTGATCCTGGCGCACAACCACCCGTCAGGAAATGTCGAGCCCAGCCGGGCTGACGAGGCGCTCACGCAGATGCTGCGTGCCTCTTTGGCCTTGATCGATGTCCGGGTGCTGGACCACTTCATCGTGGCAGGCAACGGCAACAACATCC
>ENA-ORBV01002710-ORBV01002710.1-microbial-mat-metagenome-genome-assembly--contig:-NODE-2710-length-36893-cov-13.421773_pt1 | contig 36893 bp, 29 predicted proteins | sample MGYA00237777_ERZ505514 | MGnify/ENA primary metagenome ERZ505514 (study PRJEB26160, sample SAMN06269048) | microbial mat metagenome | isolation source: Oligotrophic lake microbial mat | place... | reverse complement strand
CCAACATATGGCATGAAGATCCGGGGCTTGTCTGGGATATTCGCCCCCAGAAACCAGGAATTGGCCAGTGGATACAGGGTTCTGTTTGCGGCCTCATTCACATGCTGAATCCAGGCTTCTTCCGCTGCAACATCTGGCTCAATGGTGTTGAAGCCGTGTTCGTGCATAGAAGCAAGGCAATCGGCGATCCATTCGACATGTTGCTCGATGGCAACCGGCACATTACTCAGCACGGAGGGGCTGCCAGGGCCGGTGATGATGAACAGGTTTGGGAAGGCTGCGGTCATCAGCCCAAGATAGGTACGCGGCCCATCGGCCCATTTCTGCTTCAAGGCCAGATCGTTACGCCCGCGGATATCGATATTAAACAGTGCGCCGGTCATGGCATCGAAGCCGGTGGCGAACACAAGCACATCGATCTCATATGCGCCAGCGCTTGTCTGCACACTGGTTGCGGTGATCTGCTGGATTGGATCGCTTCTGATATCAATGAGCGTGACATTATCGCGGTTGTAGGTCTCGAAGTAGCCAGTATCGACACATGGCCGCTTGCTGCCAAGTGGATGATCGCGTGGCAATAAACGCTCGGCCACTGCTGGGTCGTGGACAATCTCACGAATCTTGGCACGCACAAAATCGGCCAGATAGGTATTGGCCTCCAGGCTGGTCATCGTATCGGTGAAGGATGCGGTTGCCGAAAACCCGCCAAGTTGCCATGCCTGTTCGAGCAGGCGCTGGCGCTCCGCTGGTGTTGCTTCAAGCAGCGCCCTCGGCTGCTCTGGCAGATCATATGTTGCACCACTCGATGACTCACGGGCAGCCTTGCGCAGTTCGCGGTAGTTGTCGGGCGAGAGGCCGCTGCCGTTTCGGGCATTCTCGCCATTGGCGATGACGAGTGTCGCGCCGTGCTTCTCGCGCAGACGCTTTGCCGCGGCTACCGCGGTGGAGCGGCCGGCCGAGCCGACAATATCACCGATGAATGCGAGTGTCAGGGGCATGCGGGTGCTGTTACAGGTGACCGCCGGGTCCGGGCTCGGCCGAGACCACCGGGCTGTTGCAGATGAGGCCGGGGATGAACGGTGTCACCAGCAGTGGGTCGCCGGGCAGCACGCGTACGAGCAGCCCATGATTCTTCGCGGCGGCACCATCGGGGGCCCCGATGCTCGCGACGTACTGGTAGGTTCCGTCGGCCATGGGGTGCTTGCACGCCATGGTGAGGGAGTCGCCGTGCTCGATGCGGCCGGTGTCCTGCGCGACCGCTCCGTGATAGACCTGGACTAGCGCTTCGTCGGGGCGCATCTGCCCGAGCCTGACCGTGGCCGCGACTTCGAGGGTGTCGCCAGCGGGGGTGGGGGCACAGTCGATCGAACGCACCCTTACGCCGGGCCAGAGCTTGCGGTAGCGATCGATGTGCTCGGCCAGATCGCGCGCGGGACGGAGATCGCTGTTGGGCTCATCGCCCGCGAGCCTCGTGGCGGCGAGGTGAGCGGGGAAGTAGTACTTGGTTGCGTATTCCGCGACCATGCGGTGCGTGCTGAACTCCGGCGCCATTCTCGCGATGCAGGACTTCATCATCGCCAGCCACTTGCGGGGCAGTCCGTTGGCATCGCGGTCGTAGAAGGCGGGGATGACCTCCGACTCGATCGTGCGGTACAGCGATTCAGCTTCGAACTGCTCGCGATCTTCATCGGGGGCATCGCTGGGATAGGTTCCGCGCTCGGGGATGCGGAACCCGGCGGAGGGGTGGAACCCTTCGTCCCACCAGCCATCGAGAATCGAGCAGTTGAGCACGCCGTTGAGCGCGGCCTTCATGCCGCTGGTGCCGGAGGCTTCCAGGCCGCGGATTGGGTTGTTCAGCCAGACATCGCAGCCAAGAACCAGCTCCCTTCCAACGTCGATGGCGTAGTCCTCGAGGAACACCACGCGTCCCTTGGCGGGGCCATCCAGCGAGCGGGCGAAGCGAACGATGTCACGGATGAGGTGCTTGCCCCAGGTGTCACCGGGGTGGGACTTGCCGGCAAAGACAAACTGGACCGGCCGACCGCCAGTGGCGCCCAGGATCTTCTTGAGGCGAGCTTCATCGCGGAACAGCAGCGTCGCGCGCTTGTAGCCGGCGAATCGCCGGGCGAAGCCGATCGTGATCGCATCGGGGTCAAGCGTGGGTGCAATGCCGCCGGTTCGCCCCGCCGCGGCGCGGTCTGCAACGAACTTCAGGAGTTGATTGCGTCCGGCCTTGCGCGCGGCCCAAAGGTCGGCATCGGGAATGCTTGTGGCCGCGGCCCAAGATCCGGGCTCCTGCGGCGCTTTGCGCCAAGCGGATCCCAGGTGCTTGTCGTACAGCGGTACGTTGTGCGGTGAGACCCAAGAGTCGGTGTGAATGCCGTTGGTCACGTGACCGATGGGCACATCGTTCTCAGGGGTTTGCGGCCAGATACTCCGCCACATCTTCCGGGAGACCTCGCCGTGCAGTCGGGAGACTCCGTTTGCCCAGCGCGAGCACCGGATCGCCAACACCGCCATCGAGAAGGCTTCGTTGCGGTTGGCGACATCCTCTCTTCCGAGCGCCATCAGGCCTTCGGGGTCCAGCCCGTACGATTCTGTTCCGTAGTCGAAGTAGTGGGCAACGAGCGCGGGGGGAAAGCGATCGATCCCTGCGGGAACGGGCGTGTGCGTGGTGAAGACGTGGGCGGCGGCGGCGGCCTCGCGGGCCTGGTCGAAGGTGATGTTGAGGTGCGAGTGGTGCTGGCGGACGGCGCGGATCCGTTCGAGGGCAAGGAACGCGGCGTGCCCTTCGTTCATATGGAAAACCGTGGGTTGCTCGCCACATGCGCCGAGCGCGCGCACGCCGCCGATTCCCAGCACGATCTCCTGCTGGATGCGACGGTTCTGGTCGCCGAGGTAGAGGTTCGCAGTGATCTCGCGGTCTTCAGGAGAGTTGGCCTCGATGTTCGTATCAAGCAGATAGAGCCGGACCCGCCCGACGTTGCTTCGCCAGACGGCGCAGTGTACTTCGCGCCCGGGCATGTGGACGCCGACGGTGAGCTGGCGACCTGACCGACTATCGATGATTCGGCGAACCGGCTGGTTCGGCGCATCGAGCGGCGGGAAGAGCTCCTGCTGCAGGCCATCAGGGTCGAGCTGCTGGTGGAAGTACCCGTTGCGATACAGAAGGCCGACCGCGACGAACGGAAGACCAAGCTGCGAGGCAGACTTGAGATGATCTCCCGCGAGCAGGCCCAGCCCGCCGGAATAGATCTGGAAGCACTCGGTCAAGCCGAACTCGGCACAGAAATAGGCCGCGAGAAAGGGTGAGGGTGAAGAAGTGAGCGTGCTGGACTGGCCGTCAAACCAGGAGGGTGCGACAAGGTCCGCGGCCAGATCATCCGCGGCCGCCCGGACGCTTCGGACATATCCCGTGTCGGCGGCGAGAGCGGCCAGGCGGGCCGGATCGATCTGCGTGAGAAGCTTTACCGGGTTGTGATCGGTCTGCTCCCAGGCCTTTGGATCGATCCTCGCGAACAGTTCGCGCGCAGCCGGCCGCCAGCTCCAGCGGAGATTCATGGCGATGTCCCCAAGGGGAGACAAGGGCTCGGGGAGCTTGGCGGGGAAGGCTGAAGAGACGAGATGCTGGGCTTGTGTCATGCGGCGGTGGGGGTAGGGTGAAGCGGGGAGCGGGTGGGGAATCACGACTGTGGTTGAGGGGGCGGGGCAAGTCTTCAGCGGGCGGTGCCGCCCTGCATCGCCGCGATCTTCATCGGCAGTCCGAACAGATCAATGAAGCCGCGAGCGGCGGTGATGTCATAGCCCTCCATGGCGAAGCCGGCGAGCTTGGTGTCGTAGAGCGACTTCTCGGCGGTGGCGGAGACGGCGGTGGCGCGGCCCTTGTACAGGTCCACCGTGACTTCGCCTGTGACGGAGCGCTGGGTGTGATCGATGAACGCCTGCATCGCCTCACGCAGCGGGTGGAACCACTGGCCGTAGTAGACGAGTTCGGCATAGCGGATGCCGACCTGCTGCTTGAAGTGCAGGGTGTCGCGCTCCACACAGAGTTGCTCGAGCGCCTTATGTGCCTCGTAGAGAATGGTGCCGCCGGGAGTTTCGTAGGCGCCGCGAGACTTCATGCCCACGAGCCGATTCTCCACCATGACGATCTGTCCGACGGCGTTGCGTCCGCCGAGTTCGTTGAGCGTTTCGATGATGGCCTCGCCGCGCATCTCCTTGCCGTTGACGGCCACCGGGTTCCCGTGCCGGAAAGAAACGGTCACGGTTTCGGCCTTGTCGGGGGCCTTGTGCGGGGGCAAGGTCATCAGCCAGACATCGTCGCTGACGCGCTGATCGGGGTGCTCGATCTCCGCACCCTCGTGCGAGCAATGCCAGAGATTGCGGTCGCGTGAGTAGATCTTCCTCTTGGTCTGCGCGATGGGCACGTTCTTCTTCTGGGCATACTCCACCGCGGCTTCGCGGCTGGTCAGTTCGAAGGTTCTGTCCTTCCAGGGCGCGATGATCTGCAGATCGGGTCCCAAGGCCATGTAGGTCAGCTCGAACCGGACCTGGTCGTTCCCCTTGCCTGTCGCGCCGTGGCCGACGGCATCCGCGCCGGTTTTGCGGGCCGCGGCGACCTGCCCTTTGGCGATCAGCGGCCGGGCGATGCTTGTGCCGAGCAAGTAGTCGTGCTCATAGAGCGCGTGCGCGCGGAGCATGGGGAAGCAGTACTGCTCGGCGAACTCTCTTCGAAGGTCTTCGACGATCACTTCATCGGCGCCGCTGTTGCGGGCCTTGTCCTCGATGCCGTCGAGTTCGCCCTTGCCCTGACCCAGGTCCGCGGCGTAGGCCACGAGCTTTACGCCGGGGTAGCGGTCTTTCAGCCAGGGCAGAATCACGGAGGTATCGAGGCCGCCGGAGTATGCCAGAACGATCTTTCGGGGGGTCGAGGGAGTGCTCATTGGGAACAGGGTCCGTACATGCAGTTGAAGATGACGCCCGATGCTCGCGGGGCGAACGGACAAGCGTAGCGGGCAGATGCGCGGGTTCTGGGACCAGACCGCTTGCAAACCTGCCGCGAGGGCGCACATTAAGTCCACGGATCATTCGTCTCCGGGGGTTGTCGACCAGTGGCCGGCGGCCTTGCCGGGGCCATTAATGACTGTCTCTTGGGTGGGCATTGTCTGAGCGGCCCGGTCCGAGCGTTTTCAGGAGTTGTGATGCGTCCAGCCCGCACCATGTTCGTCGGGTTCGCTTTGTTCGGCGTTGCATCGGGCGCGGCGGCCCAAGTCCGCGTGGGCACGTGGAATCTGACCGAATACACGGGCCAGGTGGCGCGATCGGCGGCGTTTCAGGGCTCGATCTTCGGCGAGTATCAGGGCCGGACGTTTGCCCCTGAAGTCCTGATTGTGCAGGAGATCAGCAGCGACGCGGCGACCAGCACCTTTCGTGCGATGCTCAACAGTGCGCCCGGAAGCCCGGGGGATTATCTCTCTGCCCCGTTCGTCAATGGGCCCAACACCGACAGTGCGTGCTTCTTCAGGTCAACGAAGGTGTCGCTGCTGGCGACGGATGTGGCGGTGTCGGGGAGCACGACCGTCTCAACGCGTCACGTGATGCGGTATCGATTCCGCCTGACCGGCCACACCTCCGAGGGCGCTTCGTTTTTTCTGTACAGTGCTCACCTCAAGGCGAGCGATACCGCGGCGGATGCGGCTCGACGCGGCGAGGAGGCCGCGCTCATCCGCGACAATCTTGATGCGCTGCCTCAGGGCACGCGATCAATCGTGGGCGGGGACTTCAATCTGTACACGCACAACGAGGCCGCGTGGACAAACTTCCTGGCGCCGGGGAACGGCAGGCTGTACGACCCGATCAATCGGAGCGGTGTGTGGAGCAACAATGCCTCGTTTGCGGTCGTGCACACACAGTCGCCAGCGGGCGGCTCGGGGGGTATGGATGACCGGTTCGACTTCCTGATGGTGTCTGATGCGATCTCACAGGGGCAAGGGCTGGCCTATCTCGGCAACCGGAACATTCCATATGGCGGGGTGTGGAACGATCCGAATCACTCGCACCGCGCCTGGGGGAACGACGGCTTTTCGTTCAACACGGCGATGCGTGTTTCGAGCAACACCATGGTGGGGCCAACGATCGCTCAGGCGATCGTGGATCACTATGCGGGGACATCCTCTCCGCCGCACCTGCCGGTGTACTTTGATCTTCAAATCCCCGCACGCGCTTCGATCAGCGCCATCACGCTGGATTTCGGCACCGTGGCCCAGGGGTCGGTAGCGCAGCTCCCCATCATCGTGACCAATATCGCGGACGTTGCATTCTGGAGTAAGAACGGCACCGGGGCGGGCATCGATGCGCTCACGTATGCGTTTGCCGCAGGCCCTGGCTTTGCTGCGCCGGGCGGATCATTTGACGAAGCGGCCAATCCGGGCGTGCCGGCCGGGATCGACCACCTGATCACGATGGATACGAGCCTGGTTGGCGTCCGGGCCGGGACGCTGATGATCGCGACGGATGACCCAGAGAACCCGACAATCCTTGTGAACCTTGCCGGCACCATCATCACGCCGTTCGATTACGACGTGAACAACGACGGGACGATCGATATTGAGGATCTGTATGCCTGGCACGCCTTGCCGACAGATGTTGATGGGAACGGATCGGTGAACAACGCGGATCGCGCTGCGCTCTTGTATGAGCTGCGTCGCCTCGAGATGCCCGATGTCACCTCCGGCCGTCGCTGAGCGTGCGCGGCAATCGCCCGAACCCCGGAATGGGCGGGAAATCCCGCCGTTGTGCGTGTTTCTCAAAGGACTCGCTTCGAGCCGTCGCGGACTGCGAGAGCCTGGGAAAAGTGCTACCCTTGGCCCTGCGGAAGCGGGCGCATGAGGCGCTGTCGGGCCGACCGCCAAGACGTTGAGCAACAAGCATGACGCAGATCTCTCCCCCTCTGCCGCAGGCCGCGAAACTCGCGCTCGAACTCGAACAGCCCATTGAAGTCTCGATCGAAGAATCGGAACCGGTGGAGTATGTCTCTCCCGCGCTCCGCGTGGCGAACTTCCTTGCGATCACGCTGCCGTTTGCGGGGCTCATCGCCGCGATCGTGATGCTGTGGGGTGTGGCATTCAACTGGGTGTATCTGGCAATGTTCCTGGGTGGCTATGTGCTGACCGGGTTGGGGATCACGATCGGGTTCCACCGATACTTCACGCACAAGTCGTTCGAGGCTCCGCGAGCCGTTCAGGCTGCGCTGGGCATTCTCGGTTCGATGGCTCTGGAGGGGCCGCTGCTCACGTGGGCTGCGACCCATCGCGTGCACCACCAGCATTCCGACCGGCACGACGATCCGCACTCGCCGCATACACATGGCGAAGGCTTCAAGGGATTCTTCCAGGGCCTTGTCCACTCGCATTTCGGATGGCTCTTCGTACGCGAGCCGAAGAACCTTGAGAAGTATGTCCCCGATCTGCAGAAGGACCCGCTGGTGCGCTTCATCAGCCGGACGTTCTTTGTGTGGACGGCCCTGGGCCTGATCATTCCGGCGATGATCGGCGGGCTTGTGACGGGGACCTGGATGGGCGTGCTGCTGGGCTTCCTCTGGGGGGGCCTGGCCCGCATCTTCCTGGTTCACCATGTCACATGGAGCGTGAACTCGGTGTGTCACCTCTGGGGCTCGCGTCCATTCCGCAGCCACGACCACAGCCGAAACAACGCGATCTTCGGGATTCTCGCGTTCGGCGAGGGTTGGCACAACAACCACCACGCCTTCCCCGCATCGGCACGCCACGGGCTTCGCCCTTGGCAGTTCGACAGCAGCTACATGGTCATCCGCGCGCTCGAACTCGTCGGCCTCGCGCGTGACGTTCGTGTGCCCACGCCCGAGCGGCAGGAAGCCAAACTCGCGAAGAAGTGAGCCGGTGGGACGACGCTAAGGCGCGGGAATCTGCTTGCCGTGCGGATCGGATTGGTCGCCGATCTCGGCGGCGATCTTCGACTGGATCTCGCCGGTGAGGAAGTGCTCGATGCGTTCGGATGGCTCGTGCAGATGATCGAGCGGGAGCGGCAGATTCTGCGAGAGGTATGACTCCCACAGGCGATGGGCCCGGATCACCCGCGAGGCCTCGTCGACCCCTCTGGCGGTCAGAGTGAGTTCACCCCCCCCTCCCCGAGACCGATCCACAAGTCCCCGCGCACGGAGCTGCATCACGGAAAGCCGCGCCCGCATGGGTGTTGCGACAGAACGGATGACCTGAGAAGAGGGGAGTGATCGGGGCGCGCCTGGCTCGCGATTCTCCTGAAGGCGGTAGAGAAGTCCGAGGATGTCCTCCCGGGCGATCCGCATTGAGAGGAGCGTGTTGCGGCCGAGCCGCGCGGCGACACCGTAACGCGGGGCGAAAAGACCGATGAAGACAAACTGCGCACCCGCCGCGACACTGATCATGCCGGCTGTTGAGGTGTTCCAGTAGATCGCCGCCAAACAACCGAAGATCGCCGCGGTGGCGCCCAGCACTCCACTGAGGATGACCATTCGTCCCAGTCGATCGGTGAGGAGCTGCGCACTTGCGCCCGGCGCCACGAGCAAGGTGATGACCAGGATCGAGCCCACCGCCTCGAAGGAGATCACGGTTGTCGCCGCGACCGCTGTGAGCAGGATGAACTGCACCACGCCGGCACTGATCCCGAGGGTTGTTGCCAGGCCGGAATCAAATGACGTGATCCGCAGTTCCTTAAACAGGACCACGATCAGCGCGATATTGCCGAGCATGAGCCCGGCCTGCCAGGGTAACGCGCGCGGAATGTCAACGCCGAACATGCGCACCGTGTCGAGCGAGACAGTTTCGAGCAGGCCGTACAGCACGCATCCCGGGTCCAGGTCCACGCTGTCGGCGACCCAGGTGATGAGCAGGACGCCGATCGCAAACAGGGTTGAGAACACGACACCCAGCGCGGCATCCTCGGGGATGCGCCCGAGCTTTCGCACACCCGTTGCCATACCGGCAGTGAGCACGCCGACCACCAGTGCACCGGCGAGCATCGCGAGTGGGTCACGTGTCCCCGTGAGAATGAAGGCCAGTGCCAGGCCCGGCAGGATGGAATGCGAGATCGCATCGCCCAGGAGTGACATCCGGCGGAGCACCAGGAAGCAGCCGATCGTGCCGCATGCCACAGCGCAGCAGACAGCCACCGCCATCGTCCAGAAGTCAGCGGCATGGAGCGTGCTGAGCATCATGGTGCTCTCATCTCCACGCGGCCGGCTCGCAATCGCGAGATCAGTCCTCGGCCTGGCGCGAAGATTGCGCTGAGCATGAACGCCGCGGCGGCGCACAGCACGATCAACGGCCCCGTCGGCCATCCTCGCGAGGCGCTCCCCGTTGGCGAGGGCAGGGTTGCGCTGAGCGCAGCGCCCATGACCGCCGCGCTCAGACCGATCAGGCCGGCCAGCAGCAGCATGGTGCCGAGGCGGTCTGTCCAGCAGCGTGCGGCTGCACCGGGGATGATCAGGAGCGCGACGACCAGCACCACACCGACCGCGGGAAGGCCGGCGACTGTGCATGCACAGATCAGGGCCATCACCAGGAGATCGAGGGCGACGGTGGGCCAGCCCTGTGTTTGCGCAAACTCGCGATCAAAAGTCAGTGCTTTCAGTTCCTTGTAAAGCAGGAGCACGATCCCCACCACGATTACTGCCACGATCAGGATGGACCTCGCATCCGAAGCCACCATGCTCGCTGCTTTTCCAAAGATGAACCCATCGAGCCCGGCCACGGCACCTTCCGGACGATTCTGTATCAGGCTGGACCACACCACCCCGAGGCCAAAGTACGACCCGATAACGATCGCGATCGCAGCATCTTCTTTCACTCGTGTCCAAGCCCGGATCGCCGCGACCGTGGCAGCGGCGAGCGCACCGAACACCAATGCGCCGAGCATGAACGCTGCGAAACTGCGTGATCCCACCAGGAAGAATGCGGCACAGATTCCCGGGAGCGCCGCGTGCGCGATCGCGTCTCCGAGCAGTGCGCGGCGGCGAAGCGTCGCGAAGCATCCGACCACGCCTGCCGCGAGGCCAAGGGCTGCCACGCCCAGCAGCACCGTGCGGGTATTGGCATCCTGGAGCGACAGCAGCCGAGCGAGATCGGCCAGAAAAGTATCGAGGGTGTTGCGCTGGTCTGGCATGCTCAGTGAAGCGAGAGAAACAGAGTAAATGTGTGATGCGATTATGGCGCGGCCCGCTTCACAGCCTCCGCGGCTTCGTCGAGGAGTGTCAGACGTCCCCCATAGGTTCTTTGCAGGTTCGCGTTGGTGAAGACTTCGTTCATCGGGCCTGCGGCAATGAGGCGTGTGTTCATCAGCACGACGTGATCGAAGTATGCTTCGACGCTTTGCAGATCGTGGTGCACGGTCACCACAGTCTTTCCGACGGAGCGAAGCTGCCGCAGCACCTCGACGATCGCCTGCTCGGTCGCTGCATCCACACCCGCGAAGGGTTCATCCATGAGGTAGAGTCGGGCATCCTGCATAAGTGCTCGCGCGAGAAACACCCGCTGCTGCTGCCCGCCGGAGAGCTGTCCGATCTGCCTGGCCGCGAAGTCGGCCATCCCCACGCGGGACAGGCATTCGATGGCGCGGGCATGCTCCGTCCGCCCCGGCCAGCGAAACCAGCCCAGCCGCCCATACGAGCCCATGAGCACCACGCCCAGCGCATCAATCGGGAAGTCCCAGTCGACCGATTCTCTCTGCGGGACGTAGCCGACAAGCTTGCGCACTTCGCGCAGGGGACGGCCGAAGATGGACACCGTACCCGAGGCGACCGGCACAAGTCCAAGGATCGCTTTGAGCAGCGTCGATTTGCCGGCTCCGTTGGGCCCGACAATGGCGACCAGTCGCTCGGCGGGAATACAGATGTCGACATCCCAGAGCACGGGCTTGCGGTGATATGCCACGGTGACATCGTGCACTTCCACCGCGACGGCCGCGTCGGCGCGAGCGGACGATGGTGCCGCGTTCCTGGCCGCGACTGAGACCACACTTTGGTCGGGGCCCGCTTTCATCGGCTGCCCGCCTCCGTGGAGGGGGCTTCGGCTGGCGGCTGTAAGGGCGTGGTGTCGCCGGGCGCAAGGGCATCCACAATCGTGCGGACGTTGTGGCGCACCATGCCGATGTAGGTGCCGGCGGTGGTTCCCCGGGGCCCCATCGCATCGCTGTAGAGTTCACCGCCCACCTTTACGCTGTGACCCCGGGCCCGGCATCCCTCGATGAGCGCATCGATGTTCTTACGCGGCACGCTGGACTCGATGAACACTGCGGGCACCTTTCTGGTCACCAGTGTGTCCACCAGCGAGTTGACCTGCTTCAGGCTTCCCTCCGAATCGGTGGAAATGCCCTGCACCGAGAGCACCTCGATCCCGTAGGCGCGGCCGAGGTATCCAAACGCGTCGTGGGCCGTGACGAGCACCCGTCGATCCTCGGGGATCCGGGCGAACTCCTTCTTGCACTCTTCGTGCAGCGCCCGCAGTTCAGCGATGTACTTCGTGGCGCTGGCGGTGAATGCCGCTTTGCCCCCCGCATCACCCGCGATGAGTGCATCGCGGGTCCGTTCCACGACACTGATCCACAGTTCCACATCAAACCAGACGTGCGGGTCGTAGTGCCCATCCATCTCCGGCGGCTCGCGCAGCCGCGTTTCATCGATGGAGTCCGTCACCTGGACCGTCGACTTGCGCGAGGCAAGGCGCACCAGCACATCCGCCAGTCTGCCCTCCAGGTGCAGGCCGTTGTAGAGGATCAGGTCGGCGTCCTGCAGGGTGCGAAGGTCGCCGGGCGTGGCCTTGTAGAGATGCGGATCGACACCGGGACCCATCAGTGCTCGCACCTCGATGCGGTCCCCGCCGACGTTTTCCGCCGCGTCGGCGATCATTCCGGTGGTTGCGACGACTTTGGTGCGCTCCCCTCTGGGGGAATCCTGCGAGCCGCAGGCCGCAGCGGCTGCGCCGACCATCAGCAGCACGATGAGTTGATACAGCGCTGTTCGCAAGGGCATGAGGCGTTCTCCGTCGGTGAGAGCCGGGGCCAGAAAATGTATCACAGGCTACACTTCAAGGATACCATCCGATGTGGCACTGGGCAACCTTTGTACCGTTGGCTACACTTCACGGATGTCCGCTGACCCCGGAAGCAAGCGACAAGCCCGCATGAACGCGCCCCGCGCCGCGAAGGCGGCTGCACGCGCCCTGCCTCCACGGCCCCCGGCGGCATCCGCACGCGGGAGCGATGCCGCCCTGGCCATGTGCCACCAGCGTGCCCGCGCCGACCGGTCAGCGGAAACTGCCGAGGATTATGTTGAGCAGATTGCGGAGCTCATCGCGACCGCCGGAGAGGCACGCGTGGTGGATCTCGCCCGGAGGATCGGTGTCACTCACGTCACGGTGGTCCGCACGATCGAGCGGCTGCAGAAGGCGGGCCTCGTCTCCAGCAAGCCGTATCGGGCGATCTTTCTGACGCAGGCCGGCAAGGACCTTGCCGAGCGGTGCCGTCGAAGGCACGAGATCGTGGTTCAGTTTCTGACCGCGCTTGGTATCTCCGATGCTGTTGCGCAGGCTGATGCCGAGGGCATCGAGCACCATGTGAGCGAAGAGACGCTCGCGGCCTTCGAAAGATTCTCCGAGCGTTCGGCGAGTCCGGGCAAGCCCGCTTCACGAATCCGCCAGCGGTAGGCGGGGAGCCTCTGATGTCGGAGGCGTTGGGCGTGGCCGCGGCGATGGAAAGCGGATTACCGTTCGGCCGCGATGTCGAACTTCAGCACGGCATACCCATCGATCTCAAAGTGCTCCACGACAAACTCGACTTCGCGCTCTTCGGTAAGCTCGAGCATCGCCGAATCTCGCGTGGGCGCGTGCCACGTCCAGTTCTCGATCAGCGGCGATCCGTCGGCGAGCACGCGCACACCGTCATCCGACAGCGTGGTGATCCGCCATCGCCCCTTGCCCAGGGTCAGTCGGGCTCGCGCGATCATGCCAAACTGGTCCGCATCTGGCGCAAGCGCCTTCAGCGGGCCGGCCCATGGCTGCTCCCTGGGTCCACCATGGCCATAGTCGAAGTTGAGGGAGCTCGCCATGACGCTGAAGGTTCCAGCTTTGTCTGCAAGGGCACGCCACGCCGCGAGGTCCTTCCGGGGGTCGGTCGCGTCGTCCCATTGGAACGCGGAGAGTTGCCACGCGGCAGTGATCACGGTGCCGCGGATCGGGAGTTCCACGCCGCGGGTGCGCAGGTTGAATCGATATGGAAAGACGCCGTTTCGGTCCCCGCTGGGCACGACTCGGACGACTCGCGGCCCTGAGTTCGCCCCGGCGGCGTTCACCGGAGACTCGTCAAGCGTTGCGAGCGCGGTCGCCCCGCCGCCGACCACGGGTTTGAAGCCCGAGCTGAGCTCCAGATCATCACCCGCACCGAACACCTCAAACATGTGCGCGTCAGCGCTAACGCTTCGCAGCCGAACCATGGGGGAATCATGATCCCACGGGCCCCACTCACTCATGATGATTTTGTCGCGGCCCCGGAGGTGCGCCCTCGCGCCCACCTTTCGCGGCGTTACCGATTGCAGATCATGTTTGGGTTCGATGGCAAGTGCTTTGGGCGTCCAGACAGATGCGACCTCCACTCCTGCGGGCAATAGACGTTCGATGCCGAAGCCCGAATCGACTTTCAGAACGTTGTCCGCGAAGACCGTGCCGGTGATGTGCCCGCCCTCGCCGTCATCCCGCAGCTGCAGCGCGACCAGCGGGCGCTCGGGATGGATGCGGCCAAAGGGCTGAAGTTCATCGATCGTGAAGGTGTTCTGCGCGATGACATTGCCGGTCACGCCTCTGTAGTTGGCCTTGCCCCAGGCTTTGGTTTCAAAGTCATTGTGGGGATCCCACCAGAGATGCACGCCGCAACGGTTGTTGGTGAACTCGTTGGCGATGATCAGGTTGGCCGCGCCGTGCTCGATGTTCACTCCGCCGCGCTCGAGGCCGTAGGCCATCCCGCCGTTTCCGATGAACTGATTGCGGGCGATGAGCGTGTCCTGCGAATAGCCGCCCCAGACCCCGCAGATGGCGTTCTCAACGAAGCGGTTGTCGATGATGCGATTGCCGAATGAAAAGGTCATCTCGAGGCCGTGTGCCGGCGCATACGAAAGGTCGTTGCCGGCGAAGAGGTTGTCGTTGCACCCCTTCCGCACGAAGTCGAAGTTCGCGGGAGCGCCCTCGCCGTTCACCGCCTCCAGACCCGCGAACCCGAAGATCCCATCCCCGCCGTGGGTGCAGGAGTTCTCGATGATCGTGTTGTTGGAGCACTGTTCAAATATCAGGATTCCGGCCGAATCCTGCCCGCGGTTATACCGGCCTTCGGAGTGGCCCCGCACGCAGAAGTCAAAGGCGTTGCGCTCGATCTGGGTGAATGAGGTGCGGAACATGGCCAGGCCCCATCCCGACAAGAAGGAGCAGTCGTTGTCGTAGATCTGCCCCTGGAAGACCGAATGCAGCAGGATCCCGTTCTGCCCCCGGCGCACTCGCACGCCCGTGATTGTCGGCCGCATCGAGCGCCGAACATAGACCCCCGCGCCGTGCTGCGTTGCCCACTCGTCGTTGTCGTTGCGGTGCGGGAACAGCCAGTCGCTCGAGTCTTCCGCCTCGGGCGTCGACTTGAGTCGCTGCCGGTAGTTGTCCGAGAGGTCCGCGCTTTCGATGCTCAGCGCGTCGCAGTCGGTCGCCCAGATGCTGACTTTGTAACCATGCACGCGGGCCCCGCGGATGGTCACATCCGCCGCGCCGTCGATCCGGATCCCGATCCCGCTGTAGCGGTCCCAGGGGCCGTCGGGCGATTCCTCGGGCCGCGGCCCGCCCCAGAGTTCGGATCCCTCCTGAAAGGTGACGGTGATCCCCGAGGTGCGAATGTATATCACGCCGTTTGCATCGGTATCCGCGATCGTGACGCCGGGCGGAACCTCCACGATGCACGACTGGGTGATCTCGGTGTTGTCGGCGGTGACCCGAACGACGGGCAGCTTGCTTGGTGTCGCGGGGTTTGCCCCGGCTCCCGCCATCGCTACCCACAAAGCGCCAGTTCCGCCGACAATCTGGGCAAGGTTCATAGTCCCCACTGTACCGCCTTGCGGCCGGGAGGGGGCATGTCGCGGCAGGTTCTCCTGTTCGGCGATATGCTCTCGCATCCCATGGCAGACATACGACTCGAAAGCGTGACCAAGTCCTACGCATCCGGCGGCGCCAATGCGGTCAACGGAGTCTCGCTGACCGTTGCCGACGGCTCGTTTACGGTTCTGGTAGGCCCCTCGGGCTGCGGCAAATCTACGACGCTCCGCATGGTCGCGGGGCTGGAGGACATCACCTCCGGTGAGATCGCCATCGGCGGTCAGCGCGTCAACGACGTTCCGCCCAAGGACCGCGACATCGCGATGGTGTTCCAGAACTACGCACTCTACCCGCACATGACGGTTCGTCAGAACCTGGGCTTCGCGCTCAAGATGCGGAAAGTGGCCAAGGCCGAGATCCAGCGTCGGGTCGATGGTGTAGCCCAGACTCTGGGCATCACCGAACTGCTTGACCGGAAGCCCGGCCAGCTTTCCGGTGGCCAGCGGCAGCGGGTCGCCGTCGGGCGGGCGATTGTGCGCGAGCCCAAGGCGTTCCTGTTTGATGAGCCGTTGAGCAATCTCGATGCACGGCTTCGGGTATCCACGCGGGCGGAACTGAAGGCTCTGCACCAGCGACTGCGCACGACCACCCTGTACGTCACGCACGATCAGGAAGAAGCCATGACGCTGGGCGACCAGGTGGTCGTCATGTCCAACGGGCGTATCCAGCAGGCCGGCCCGCCGCTGGAGATCTATCGCAAGCCGGCCAACCGGTTTGTCGCGGGTTTCCTTGGTACGCCGCCGATGAACTTTCTGGAGGGCGAACTGAACCAGCCCGGCGGCCACGAGAAGCAGTTGTTTATGGCCGATGCCCGCAACCTGGTCGATGAGCGGTTCGGTCTGGCGTTCACCGCGGCACAATCTGACGCGCTCAAGCCGTTTCAGGGCCAGCGTGTGGTCATCGGGTTCCGCCCGCACGCGCTTTCTGTCACGAGCGATCAGCAGGAAGGACGCGAGTTCTCTGACAGCAACGAGTTCGTGCTCGAGCTGCTGGTAGTCGAACCGCTTGGCGACACGATGGACCTGATCTGTCAGACCGCGGGCGGGGAGCGCATCGTCGCCCGTGTCGCCGCGACCGACGGATTGAACGCCGGAACCACGATCCGGCTGGCGATCGATCCTTCGCGGCTGCATGTATTTGAGCCCGGTGAGTTCGGCAAGGCCTTGCTGTAGCGGCAAGTATCGCCGAGCGCCCGGCTTTTACGGCGGGTGGAAACATGTTCTATCTCACGCTCGCCGTGCTCGCGATTCCGCTCGTGGTGATGCTGTGGGCAGTTGTGTGCATCGTGCGGGATCGGGCGCGGCTCCGGAAGTACCACTTTCAGTCGCTGCTGGGCGGGTTTCTCATGTTCCCGATCGGCATTCTTTACATCGGGGTGGTCGAGGTGGGTGCCGACTCGTTGACCTCGCTTCCGGGCGTCGTCTTTGGCACGGTCCTGTTCATCGGCATAGCCACCTTCGCATTGGCGGAGGTGCGCAAGTACCGCGATCGCCCGCTCCCGAAGTGGGCGTGCCAGAACTGCGGCTACGACCGCCGCGGCCTGGATGGGCCGTGCCCCGAGTGCGGGAGTTTCACGCTACCGGAGCAGCCGGGGAACGCCGCTCCGGCAGAATCCTGAGCGATTGCGCCAGCATCTTGTTCCGCCTCGGCTCGTGACGGGTAGAACAACGTGGTAGGGGGATTGGAAGGACATTCGCGCAGAGCTTGCGGGGCCAGCTTTTCAAGGAGACCCACCCATGTTGAAGTCTCGCTCAGCAATCCGACGGAATCGCTTCCCGCTGGTTGCAGGAGCCATCTGTTCGCTCGCCCACGCGGCAGCGCAGGATGAGAATCGCCTCAAGAACCCGGGCGCTGAGCAGGTGTCGGCCGAGGACAAGTCGAGGCCGGCCGAGTGGTTCACGGCTTGGGTGCCCGCCGAGGGCCTGACGATGCGTCTTGATGACAAGGTCGTCAAGTCCGGCAAGGCCTCGATGTTTGTCGGCAACACCCATGCGTACAAGCAGGCTACGTTCAACAACTGGGCGCAGCGCGTTGAAGGTGTGCCCGAGGGCGCGACGTTCAGTGTCAGTGGTTGGGTCAAGACCGAATCAGCAGAGGGTGTCACCGTGAGCTTCCAGGCGTGGGATGCGGCGGGAACCAACCTGGTGGCGTTTGCATCGACTGAACCGGTCACGGGCACGCGCGACTGGCATCACGTCAAGAGCCCGCCGATCACCATTCCAGCTTCGGCCAAGACCATCATCGTCCGTGCCGGACTCGGCGGGAAGGGCAAGGCATGGTTCGACGATCTCCGTCTTGCGGCGGGCGAGGCGAGCAGGCTCCCGAAGCCGCCAGAAGAGGCTGGCGCGAACCTGATGGCCAATCCGGGGGCAGAGGATGTCGACACCAAGGTTCCGTCTGACCCCGCGGTTTGGTTTAAGGCGCACATCCCGGCAGAAGGATTGGTGATGTTGCGCATAACCGCCGGGGCACGCGCCGGGAATGCAGCACTGCACATTGCCAACACGCACAGGTACGACCAGGCCGTAAGCAACAACTGGGCGCAGGCGATTCCCTTCGACCTTGAGGGGCGCATCGTCCGGCTCTCCGGATGGGTAAAGACCGAAGAGGCGGAGAGTGTCACGCTGTGTGTGCAGGGGTTTACGGATCTGGTCAGTATGAGCTCCTTTGGCAGCACGGAGGTGATCAAGGGCACCCAGGGCTGGACAAGGGTCGAGACTAAGCCGGTTCGGATCGGCAAGGGTGTGACGACGACCACCGTGCGGGCCGTGCTCACAGGCACGGGCAAGGTCTGGTTCGATGATCTGGTGCTCGAGCTGGTGAACGAGCAGCCCGAGGCTGAGTGAGGGCGGGAGCCACTTTCAGTATGAAGGGCAGGGGCGAAGGGCGGAGTGGGGGGCAATCACTGCTCTGGAGAGCAGTGGCACCAATCACTGCCTTGGAGAGCAGTGCTTTCAAGAATCAAGCAAAGGGACACACTACCCCCAGCTTTGATCGAAAGGGGAGGCACGTCGAGCCTCGCTACACTCCTCCCCCTTGAGCCCCGAGCCCGACCAATCTCTTGTTCCGCCCCTTCTCAGCGCGGGCGCTGGGCTTTCCACGCGGGCGGATTCCGCCGACGCGGCGACCCATGCCGTGGCGCAGGTTCGCGATGGTTTACGGGGCGAACGGCCCAGCCTTGTCTTCATGTTTCTCTCTCCGCACCACCTGCACATGGCACGGACAGTTACAGCTTCCGTGCGCGCAGCGCTCGGGCCGGAAATCCTGATCGGCGTCTCGGGCGAGGGCGTGGTGGGGGGGGAATCTGAACTGGAGAACTCTCCGGGCCTCTCGCTCCTGGGCCTCCACCTTCCCGGCGTCGCGATGCGGGCCTTCCGCACGGATCAGTGGCCCGCCATGAAAGAGGCACCGGAGGAAGAGGGTCAGCTCCGCGACATCGCGGCATCAGCGGGCATCGGCCCGGGCTATCGCGGCACGATTCTTTTCGCCGACCCGTTCTCTGTCCCGATGAACGCCATCCTTCCGGCGCTGTCCCGGGCGCGTGCGATGCAGGGAGTGCCGCCCGGAAGCGGCGACGACACTTCGCCGCCGCCGATCATCGGCGGGCTGGCCTCCGCCGCGAAGCGTCCCGGTGGGAACACGCTGATCCTCAACGAATCGATCGGCACAACAGGCGGGATCGGGGTGTCGTTCTCGGGCGCGGTCCGCATCGATGCGCTGGTGTCGCAGGGATGCAAGCCCATCGGTCCGCCCATGGTCATTACCGCGGGCAAGGGGCAGATGGTCACCGGGCTTGCCGGAAGACCTGCGATGCAGGTGCTCTCGGAGGTGATCGAATCGCTCGATGAACAGACGCGTGAGCGACTGCGAAAGGGCCTCTTTGTCGGCCGCGCGGTCACGGAGTATAAAGACCGCTTCGGCCGCGACGATTTCCTGATCCGCAATGTCATTGGCGTCGAGCAGTCGTCGGGCGCGATCGCGGTCGCGGATCTGCTCCGCATCGGCCAGACGGTGCAGTTCCATGTGCGCGACGAAACAACGGCGGCCGAGGACCTGTCGCTGCTGCTCGATGGTCAGCAGCTTCGGGAGGATCCGTTTGCCGGGCTGCTGTTCACCTGCAATGGCCGCGGTTCGCGACTCTTCTCCAAGCCGCACCACGATGCGACGATGATCTCGCGTGCCTTCGCTCGCCCTCGCGCTGCGGATATCTTCGCTCCTGCGGTTCCGACACCCACGGCCGAGCCGCATCGCTCGATGCCGCTCGCGGGGTTCTTCGCCGGCGGCGAGATCGGCCCGATCGGCTCGGGGGTGTTTGTCCACGGACAGACCGCCTGCCTCGCTCTTTTCCGCGCTGCACGGCCCGGTTGATTCGCTCACACCGCGGGCGCAGGCACGATCCGGCCGCGGCATTCGCCGAAGCCGATCCGCCGATAGCCCTCACGCTCGCAGTACGCCTTCATGATGACTTCGTCGCCATCGGCGAGGAACGTCCGAGTCTCGCCGCTGGGCAACTCGATCGGCTTCCGGGGTAACGCCTTCCCATCCGGGCCGTTGCCCTGCCAGGTTATTTCCAGCAGGCACCCGCGTGCCTCGGCAGTCGGTCCGGAGATCGTGCCCGAGCCCAGCAGGTCGCCTGCTTGCAGGTTGCATCCGTTGCTGGCGTGATGCACCAGCAACTGGTCGATGGTCCAGTACATGTCCTTGAAGCTGCCGCGGGAAATGCGGAGCGGGGCCAAGCCCTTCTGCCGCATTTGCTCGCTCTGGATCCAGACTTCGACAGTGATATCGATGTTCCAGTCTCCGCTCCCGCGCAGGTACGGCAGCGGCTGTGGATCGCCCGAGTCGCGCAGGGGGCCCTCGCCGCGGAACGGCGCGAGCGCATCCAGCGTGATGACGAAGGGGGAGAGTGTCGAAGCGAAGTTTTTGGCGAGGAAGGGCCCGAGCGGCTGGTACTCCCACTTCTGCAGATCGCGGGCCGACCAGTCATTCAGGATGCACATGCCAAAGAGCTGCTGGGCGACGTCGGCCGCGGCAATCGGCTCGCCGAGCTGGTTCCCGGCGCCGACATACAGCCCCAGTTCCATCTCGTAGTCGAGCAGCTTGCAAGGGCCGAAACCCGGCCCGGCCGCGGGTTCTGCATCCGGCGGCGACTGCTGGCCCAGTGGTCGCCGCACCGGCGTGCCCGAGACCACGATCGAAGATGCCCGCCCGTGATAGCCGATCGGCACATGCTTGTAGTTCGGCAGCAGCGGATTGTCCGGCCGGAACATCGCGCCGACGTTGCTTGCGTGATGCTTCGACGCGTAGAAGTCGGTGTAGTCAAACACCGTCATCGGGAGGATCAGCTTCGTCTGGGCGATGGGTGTCAGCGCTTTCTCGCGCAGCCGCCGCGCCTTCTGCCCGCCTCCTGCGTCTGCGTGCAGAAACTCCTGGAGCTTGCTTCGAACCTCACCCCACAAGTGCGGGGAGGCCGCGATGAAGTTCCAGCTCGGCGCGTGCAGCATGTACGCTAGTTCGCCCTCCGGGTCGCCCAGCAGGCCGGACATCGCCAGCGTCGAGACATCCAGGATCTGATCGCCGATTGCGACGCCCAGATGCCCGTGCGAGTGTCCGTCGTGCTCGGCCTGAAAGGCGCACAGCGCGAGGTTCTGGATCGGGAAATCGGTCGCTCGGTCGTTGGCGGATTCCACCCACGACTTCATCGACTGGTCATGAGACGCGTTGACGTGCTTGTCGGCCATAGGCCAGAGGGTACACCCCGCGCGGCCCCGTCCGCCACGCCTCGCACCGGCAAAGGTCAGATGACGCGCATCCGCTGTAACTCCTGCACCGGCTCCTCGAACGAGCACGATCCGTACGAGAGCGCAAATGTTTCGCGTGCCTGTGCGAGCTGCATGAGCTCAAGCCCCGTGTTCCGCCACCGCACCACTTCGCGCCCGAACTGGAACGCTGCGGGGTCGGTCTCTTCCAGGATCGCCGTTGCCATCGCCGCATCCGCACGCCCCGCGTGCACAAACGCCGCGGCGAGAAACACGTTCAAAAATCCGTGCATCAGCCCCTTGGCGGCATCGGGCTCGTAGGTGAGCGGGTAGTGCGCCCGGCACGCATGGTGCAGCCCTGCTGTAGCCTTGAAGGGGACTTCCGCCGCGTTGCACGCCAACAGAAACTCCGCCACTGCCGCCGCGGGAGGGAACGCCTCGGGCGTAATCCCGCCCGTGCGCAGCTTTGCGGCACCATCCGCCCCGGCCAGCGAAGCGATCATGCCGCGGAAATCCGGAGCCACCCCTCCGACGGGAAAGATCGGGATCTCAAAGAAGGGGAACACTTCTTCGGGGATCAGCTCGATCGCGTCATCGATCCATGCCGCGCCCGTCAGGCCGCTCCCCGTCGTGGGCACCTTCAGTTCGATGGCATCAACAACGGCGAGTCCGTTCTTCGGGTTCTCGTGCTCGTGGTTGAATGCAAAGATGGAGTCAAGGTTCTCGTCGAGGTCGCCGTCGATGATCGCGGAGATCGGCCAGGGCTCGCCGCCATCGGGCTCATCCACATATGGCGACTTGGGCAGCAGCCCGCGCGATGTCTCGCGGAACTCCTCCAACCGTGATACCGGCAGGATGAATCGCCCGAGCATCCACGCCTCCGGCGTGCGAAGATACTGTGCGTAGTTTTGCACGCTCGGCATCATCGCCAGCTTTGCCGGCGGGAACAGACCCGCATAATCCACAAGTCCGGACATCAGGACATGGATCGCCTGCGGGTCATCATCGTCGTGCATCTCGTCATGATTCGGCATGGCCATGACACAGGATACCCCTGCTGCCGCGGTGCCCGCATCACTTCGCCAGCTTGGCCACCAGCCGCCAGATATCGTGCGGCGAAAGCTCTCGCCCTGCCTGCTGGTTGAACGCCTCCACGAGTCCGTCAAACCGGGGGTCATATGGCAACTGATCCCGCTGTCCGAGCGAACCCGTCATCGCCACGACCAGCTCGCGCAGCAGAGATTCCTCCTCCTCGCTGATCCGCGGCGGGGTGCTGGCAGCGCGACCGGCGGGCGGAAGCTTGCCCGCCTTCCGGATATTCTGGAGCCGCTGCAAGACTCCGCGCGGCGTCAGATCCACACCCGTGCCGCGAACCGCCGCCAAAATCCGGTCAAAGTCGGCCGTGTAGGGAAGGTCGTCAAGCGTGCGGCCTATCTCCTGATAGGCCGCGACCAGCGCGCCATCGGCGTTGTGTCGCGCGGCCTTGTCCGCCTTCGCGTCCGCTCCGTCGAACAGCATCACTGGCGGCGCGGCATCGGATGTCGGCGCCGCAGCTCCTCGCGGCGACCCCGCCTCCTTAGGGGCCATCGAAGGCGGTTCCGTACCACGCCGGGGAGGCAGGCTGGCAAGCCAGTCCACGTACCCGCCACGGCCCGACCCGGCGTGCCCCGCCGATCTGTACGCCGCGACGACATTGTGCGGGTTGAGCACATCGAACACCGAGCGATCCAGCGAGACCTTTGCAAAGCCGGCCTCGTGCACAGCGGCGTTGAACTCCTGCAGTGACAGCTCGCTGAGCGCGTGGCGGTCGCTCGCATCGCACTGGCGAACCAGCGTGCCGACGATCTGATGCGCCGTGCGGAACGGCACTCCGCGGGTGACCAGGTGCTCTGCCAGGGCGGTCGCATCCGGGTAGCCGCGATCCAGCCCGCCACCGGCGGCATCGATCCTCGCCTGATCGAATGTCGCGCTGGCAACGATGCGAGCGGCCATGATGATGCAGTCGAGCGATGTATCGAACGCCGCAAAGAGCTGACGCTTATCTTCCTGCAGGTCCCGGTTGTACGCCAGCGGCAAACCTTTGCACATCGTGAGCAGGCCCATGAGCGCACCGATCACGTTGCCCGAGCGGCCGCGGATGAGCTCCAGCATGTCCGGGTTGCGCTTCTGCGGCATCATGGATGAGCCGGTGGTGAACGCGCTGCCGAGCTTGACAAAGCCGAACTCGGTCGTGCAATAAATGATCCATTGTTCTGCCAGCCGCGAGAGATGCACCGCGATCCGCGAAAGCAGGTAGACGAAGTCCAGAGCCTCATCGCGCGACGCCGTGGCGTCGATCGAGCTGAGCGAGGGGGCGGTGAAACCCAACGCCGTGGCTGTTGCCCCTCGATCCAGCGGCAGGACCGACCCCGCGACGGCGCCCGAACCAAGCGGCGAAGACATGAGCCCCAGTTCATCGCGAAGCTGCGAGCGGCACAGTTCGACATCCCGCCCGAACATCGCCCACCACGCCATGCACTCTGCGCCGAGTGTCGCGGGCTGTGCACGCTGCAGGTGCGTGTATGTCGGCAGCACGATCGTGCCCTGCCTCTGCGCAAGCCCCTCGAATGCCGCGAGCAGTTCATCGAGCGCTGACTCAATCGCCGGCCCCGCTTCATCCCGCAGCCACAGCCGCAGGTCGAGCGCAACCTGATCGTTCCGCGACCTGCCTGTGTGCAGCCGCCGACCCGGCTCGCCGATCTTCTCGATCAGTGCCGCCTCGATGCACATGTGCACATCCTCGAGGTCGACCTTCCACCCCGGCCACGCGCCCGCCACGCCAACCGCACGTACTCCCGCAGCCGCGGCCTCGATCTCAAGCTTGATGCTTCCAAGTCCGCGCTCGATTGCCGCGAGATCCTCAGTCGAAATCAGTCCTACGCCGGCCAGCATCCGCGCGTGTGCGATCGACCCGCGGATGTCTGCGGCGTACAGCCTCGTGTCATACGACAGCGACTCGACGAACCGCGCGGCGAGAGGATCGGTCGCGGAACCTTCACCGGACTTGGCGTGTTCCCAGGGCTTGGGCGTGCTCATGGCGAGAGATTACGCTCGCGAAGTTGATTCCGCGCGAGAAGCGCAAACCCGGCGGACATGTTCTGGAAGTTCCAGCGGGTTCCGCCGCCACAATGAAGTCACTTCCCGGCATTCTCGGGCCGCTGATTGGGAAGGTCTTCAAACAGCAGTGCCGGCGTGGCAAAGCCGCCCGCGAGGTTCACTTCCGCGATCCACACCTGGCTCGACGGTTTCGGGTCGCCTTCAACCATCGGCCCGCGCTGCGCGGTCCACATCATCAGCTTGCCGTCATCGCTGAACACCGGCAGTACATCCGCCCCGTTCCCAAACGTCACCCGCCGCTGACGTAGGTTTGCGCTCGGCTTGGTCGGATCGACCTCCACCGCGAAGATTTCGTAGTTGCTGTGGCGCGTCGGGTCGACCGCCGAAGAGCCGTACACCAGGAACTTGCCCGACGGGTGCCAGTAGGGGGCCCAGTTCACCGCCGAGTCATCCGTAATCTGGATCTCCCGCTTGATGCCCACCGGCTTGCCGTTCTGCCAGTCCAGTTCCGCGATGAACAGTTGCAGCAGGGCATCGCCGCGGCGGTCCGAGCGGTAGCAGATCCATTTGTCATCCGGGGAGAAGAACGGTCCACCGTCATACCCGTCGGCGACGACCAGTGGAGTGTGGCTCTTCGCCTCGAGGTCGTAGATGAAGATGTCGGCATCGGGCCGGCCGCGAGTCGGCTCATCCCGCACGTGTGCATACAGAACGAACTTGCCGTCCCGTGTAAAAGAGGCTTCCGCGTCGTAGTTGGGCAGGCTGAAGAGCGTTCGCGGACTGGTGTCTGGCCTGACGGGGCCACGGGAGCGCTTCGTGACTTCAGTTGCGCCGCCGATATCGAACACTGACTGTTCGACAATCTCCATTTCGTCCGGGAACATCCACACGTATTTCCGCGTGCCGACCTGGAAGCCTGACTTCTGGTCATTGCCCGGAGCGCCAACGGTTGAGCCGTAGATCACCCGCGAAAGATCTACCGGATCAAACCAGCCACAGGTGTTCGCGCTGCCGGGAGGGCTGATGCGCACAGGCATTTCCGTGCCGGTGATCAAGCCGCGTCCATCGCGTGTCAGCTTCGCCACATACATCGCGTAGAACGGGTCTTCCTTCGTGCCCGGTTTGGGCGCGGCGACCGCCTGAAAGATTACCCACCGCGGCGGGGTGGCATGGTCAAAGTATGCCTCGCCGGCCTTGATGAACTGCTCCCGATGCGTGATCTGCACGTGGTTCGTGAGCAGCGGGGCTTCCAGTTCCCGCCAATCGAGCGCCGTCGAAGGAGCAGGGGGGGTGCGGGTGGCCGCAGGATTTCCGGGCGCAGGAGCCGGTGTCGGTTGAACAGTGCACGCGGCGGCGACAACGGCAATCAGTGGCGTCATCAAAGTCAGGACCTTTCGCAAGATGGACAAGGATATCCGCAAGATTCCGCGGCCGCATCGCAGGACGGCACGATCAGCCGGTGCGTGACGATCGGCATTCCCCGATTGCGATGCCGCGGCGTGCTTCCGCGGCAACAATCTTCCCTTGCCCGATGCGACACTCCACATCATCCACACCACCGACCGCTATGTCGTCATCGACAAGCCCGCGGGTCTCCTTTCCGTTCCGGGAAAGGCGGAGGAGCACAAGGACTGTGTCGCGGCCCGCGTCGCGAAACAATTTCCCGCATCGACCGGCCCGCTGATCGTCCACCGACTCGATATGGATACGTCCGGGCTCATGATCCTGGGGCTTGATGCGGATGCTCAGCGCGATCTCTCCGGCCAGTTTGAACGCCGCGAAGTCGAGAAGGCCTATGTCGCGCTGGTGGAGGGGCTGATTTCGACGGACTCTGGGTCGGTCGATCAACCGCTCCGGGCGGATATCGAGCGTCGCCCGTATCAGATCATCGACCATGCTCAGGGCCGACCCGCGCTTACACACTGGACCCTGCTCGCGATGGAGACCGACCGATCCCGCCTGCGATTGGTTCCCCACACCGGCCGCACGCACCAGCTCCGCGTGCATGCGGCCTTCATGGGCCACCCGATCATCGGCGATGTTCTGTACGGCACGGAGCCAGAAGACGCCCGCGTGAACAGGTTGATGCTGCACGCCGCGGAGCTGGGTTTTCGAGAGCCCGGCGGCGGTAAACCGATGCGGTTTGAAAGCCGCGCTCCCTTCTAAACGACCTCCGTGGCCTTGCGCCCTGCGGGGTCCGGCGATAGCGCTGCGGCCAAAAAGACGAGGTATAGACCGTTCACATCATCTTCCGCAAACGCGTCGGTATCGAAACTGTCGGCATCAAACACGCCCCAGCAAGTTGCGCCATCCGGCTCCAGCATCGGAATCACCACCTCCGACCGGTCCCGTGGATCGCATGCGACATACCCCTCGCCAAGCTTTGCGACATCGGTCACCACCAGGGCTCGCTGCGAGTTGAACGCCCTTCCGCACGCCCCGTGCATTCCGATGGGGGAGCAGGCGGGCTTGTCTCGCCGCGGCCCGAGAATCATGTCTTCGCCGGAGGCGTTTGTGAGATAGAACCCGAGCCAGGAGACGCGCTTGCCGCCAAGCTCTTCCCACAGCGCATCGACCACGCGCTGCATGCGATCTTCGCGCGTGCCTGAGCGACTGATCGCCGTGGCCACCCGTCCGTAGTTGCGAGCGGAAGCATTCTGAATCGTCATGTGCGGAGGGTACTCATCCACGGCACGCCGGTTTGCCGCGGATTGCAGGATGGACGTACCAACAGCGCAGCTCGATTTCGAGCAGGCTGCGACGACATGGTTCTTGAATGCGTGGCGAGGGTCGCGGCGTGCTTACAGCGTCGCGGAAGTGAAGGGCAGGAGTCCGAGGAAGCGGGCACGCTTGATCGCCTGCGCCACCATCCGCTGCTCCGCCGCGCTGGTCTGAAGCCGCTTGCGTCCGTAGATCTTGCCGTTGGGCGACATCATCCGCCGGAGCGACTCAACGTCCTTGTAGTCCACATAGCGGACGCCGTTGAAGCCTTCCTTGACGACCTTGATCTTGGGCTGGGTACCGAAGCGGGCAAAACGTGACATCAGTAAACCTCGTCGTGGGCGTTCGGCCCGGGTCTGCGTGCTACCAGCACGATCTCCCCGGGCGACGGGTGGGGTGCGAGAAACAGGGAGCAAGCCTAGGCGGACTTGACGCCCGCTGCCACTCCATCGAGCGAGCGTTCGGGACGTGAGCGGGTACTCAGCACTTGCAAACAGTTAGTGCGTGCCGCCTCGTGGCCATGATGGCGATGGCCGCCGCCAGCATGCCCACATTCTGAATGATGTGGCACCAGCCGACTTTCGCCGGGCAGAACGGGGACATGTCGCCAAAGCATCCGCAATCGACATTGAGGCCGCGGTACAGAACGGACAACAAGAGCGCGATGAACACGACGAGCAGGCCGCCGATCACCAGCGCGGCCCCGCGCGTCCAGATTCCCAGGATCAGCATCGCGCCCGCGATGATCTCGATCCACGGCGTTGTGAATGTGGAGGTGAGCACCGCCCAGTCGGGCAGGTCCAGCTTGAATGCCTTGATGGTCCACGCGAAGCCCTGCGGGCCGCTGCTCGTTGCAGGCCCCTCACCTTTGGCGATGAGCTTGTTGAATGCGGCAAAGGCGAACAGCCCGCCGAGTATGAGGCGCAGCGGCACGCAGACCCATCCCATCACGCTCGGGCTCTGGGAGTCGTGACCTTTTCTAGTTCGATGTGTACCGCTCATTCCTGTCCCTCACCAGTTTCAACCGGGTGCCCAGCGTCTTTCCAGCCAGGGAATCCGTCGTGCATCACGTACACCGCATTGAAGCCCGAAGCATTCAGCAACTGGGCAACGTGCTCGGATTCATCGCAGTCGCCACCGTCGCAGTAGACCACGAGGATCATCTCTTTGGGCAGGCCGCGCACCCACATCGGGTCGCCCGCCTTGAACGAGACCATGTCGGCGCGGAAGGCCCCCGCGACATGCCCGGCGACGTACACATCTTTCCGGCGTGAATCGACAAAGAACGCCTGCTGGTCGTACAGCGCTGCGGCCTGCGGAACGGTGATGTGCCCCTTGGGCAAAGCAGCGGGCGGAGTGGCCGTTGGCGCCGCGGGCGGAGTTCGCGCGGACTCGGCGATTGGCGCGGCGGCCGCGGCCGGATCGGAAGTCGCTTCCGTCTTCACATCCACATCCGGCGACGCCTGGGTCGAGGCCGGCTGCGGATTCGTTGCCTCACCGGCCGGTGTCGGCTTCACAGGGGGAAGAACGAGGTCGAGCGGGGGCGGCTCGGGTCGGTCAAGCTTCACCTTGTCTTTCCGCATTGCCAGATCGGCAAGGCCGATCCCGCCGCCGATCGCGACAATCAGAACGGCGGGGATGATTACTCCAGCGGGCTGCATGACTGACTCCTCTCGAACTCTATGTGCGTGCCTCGTCAAGAAAGCCGCCCTCAGGCTGCGGCCGGTCTCGGTAAGACTGCGATCGCGGCACCGAGGGCGGGTTAATGGCCGCGGCGCGCTCCGGGCGTGCTTGCGCACGCCCGTCGCGCCTCGGGGATTAGGGCTTGGTGGGAACGGCTGGTGCGGCCACGGGCCGTGCCGCGCCGGATGTCTGAACACCGGCGCTCTTCTTCACGCCTGCCGTGGTCGGCTGTCCGGGAACTGTGGCCGCGGCCTGCGGACGCGGGGGGGCGGGATTGCGGATCGACGCTGTGAAGGGCACACGCAGAGTCTCACCACCGTCGACATCCGTTTCGATGATGATGGTGCCCTGGATGTAACCGGGGGTTGCCGGTGTCATGCCGGCCAGTGTGAGCATGTGGTACTTTCCACCCTCACCCGGCATCACATCTGTCGCCAGGCTCATCGAGCTCGCGGTGTCGACGTCGATGCCGCGGATTTTGAAGGCCGTCCCGTTGCGGCTGTCGATGCGTACCTGGGTGGTGAACGGCGTGCTCGGCTGCGAGACACGAAGGAAGACGTTTCCGGGGTTGGCACGCGCTGTGCCCACGATCTGCGCCGACACCATCACCGGGAAAGGCTCGACTCGATCGTCATTGGTCTTGATCATCAGCTGTGCCATGACGTCGCCGATGTTCGCGCCCTTGCCCGCTTCGATCTCGATCTCAACGGTCGTCAGCTTCTCTCCGCCGACATCCCCGGGTTTCGGTTCGCCGATCTTGGTCGTCACCGCGGGATTGTTCGATTCGACCGACAGAACCGCAAAGCCCTCCTTGCGGCCGCTCACGGTGAGCTTCGCTGTTGCGCCGTTGCGATGGTCGACCTCAGGCAGGTGCACCTTCGGGGGGTCCAGCATGACCAGCGCCTTCACGGTCGAGGTCAGCACGATCGACTGCGAAGCGTACTTCTGCGTCGGATCGGTCACGGTGATCGTCACGGTCTTGGTCTGGGTGCCGGAGCGTCCCTTCGGGTCAAAGCGGGCCTTGGCCTGCGTGACCTCGCCGGGGGCAAGGGTGTTCTTCTCCACCACGGGCACCGTGCATCCGCACGAGGCCGCGATGGAAATCTTGATCGTCTCTTCGGAGATGTTCTTGACCGTGAAGTCGTAATCGACCGGCTTGCGATCGCTGATCTCGCCCCAATCGTGCTGGCTCTTCTCAAGCTGGATCGCCTCGGGCTGCTTCACACCCGGGATGAACCCGGGCTTGGGGGCGGTGTCAGGCTGAGCCGGATCAATGCTCTTGGTCGGAGCAGCCGACGGAGTGGGCGCGACGCCCTTGGCCGGCTGTGCCGGTGTCGCGGGGGCGGCGGTTTGTGCCCAGGTCATCGCGGTGAGTGCGAACGAGGTCGCGACTCCTGCCGCGGCGACAATCCTCAACATGTGGTTCGTCTTTGACATTGGCCTTCGTGCTCCTTCTGGGTGCTCAGCGACCGGTTCGGACCAGCAGTCTTCCGGGTGGGGGTAAGGTGGTTTGCTTGATGGATCAAACAGAATCCGGACGTTAGCGGCGAACTGATATCGGATGATTTGCGGTCCCTCGTCGTGCGCTCGACGAAATCTGGATTCCAGCCGATCTCCCGCCCCGTTTGAGTCAATCACTTCACGCCGGCCTTCAATGCTGACCGAGAGGAATGCTCGGCTGGCCGGGTGGGCCAAAGTGGGGCTCGGCGGGGACGCGATCGAAAAGGTATGCCTACGCCACCAACATTTTCTGAAGGGTTCACCCCCAACCCTTCGCAGCCCCCCCTTGCCGACCTGGCAAAACAGGCTTTTGCGGGCAGTTCCGCCGCTTTTGAGGCACTTTTTCGCAGGCTCGGCCCCGCGGTCCGACGCATGCTGCTTGGCAGGGTTGGGGGGAACCAGCACCTGGCCGATGATCTGAGCCAGCGAACGTGGGCTGGCGTTTGGAAATCCCTTCAAACGGGGAGCTATGACCCCAGTCGTTCGGCGATCACCACCTATGTGTACGCCGTGGCCTATCGAACCTGGCTCCACGATTTGCGGCAGTCCAAGTCCGGCATTGAAGGTGAAACGGTACCGACGGGCCTGGGTGACATTGACCGTCCGAGCCTCGCCGCGGCCCCGGATGCCGCGACAGATCTCGCGGACGCGATCGATACGGTGCGATCGGCACTGGCGGGGTTCGACCCGGATCTGAGCGATGATGAGCGGGACCTGCTGCGTGCGCTCTCGTCTGGAGAATCGGACCGCTCGATCGCCAAACGCCTGGGCCTCGCGGCGAGCACGGTGAACGTCCGGAAACAGACTGCCCTCTCCAAGCTGCAGCGGATTCTGGCGAGAAAGGGGTTCCGGGGAGAATCGTCCGAGCGCGGAAGCCCGGAGCGCCAATAGCCAGATGAACCGTGATGGAGCACATACCCGCCCCCGGGGAGCGACCGGTTAAGGGACACGCCATGAATGACCGCCAACTCCAAGAGCTTCTTCGCATGGCCGCGGAAGTAGAAGCGATCGAGGCACACGCCTCGAGCACGCTGGGTCAGGTTTCCGCATGGACCAACGCGCGCCGCCCGACTGTTCTGCGGCGCGCCGCTTGGGCGGGTTTGTCGATCGCCGCGGCGGTAGCCCTCGGGGCGGGGTTCTTTGTCATTCTGCGTCCGGTTCCCGTTGTGCCCGCTGACAACAGCGCGGCACTTGCGACGATCGAGCGGCCAGAGTCCCAGCCCCTGGCTGTGAATCCGGTTGAAGATGCGATTGCGTCCCCGACGATCACGCTGGCCGCGGCACCAGTGTTTGAAGGGACCTCCGCGCCGGCCACTCCGGGGATACTGCTGGCGATTTACCAGGACATCCTGGGCGCATCGCGGTGCGTGCAGGTGCTGCCGCTGGCGATGAATCCCGGTCAGACGCTTGCGGATGTTTCGCGGATTGATCTGCTTCATGCCGACGATCTTTCTGGCGGGTCGTCGTGCGCAACTGGTCCGCACCGGTTGCTTATCGTCGCGATTGCTGGTCCGTCGGGTTCTCTCCCCAGTTCCGATGCGAGCGCGGAGGCTTTGGCTTCGTGCATTGCTGATTCACGCGATGTGTGCTCCGAGGCGCTCTCGTCCTATGCGAATGCCGCCGCGGCTTGCCTGCCGCCGGGCGTCAGCGTTCGCGTGGAAAGCACGTTTGTTCTCCGCTGAGAATCTCCCCCCCTCACCATTGGCCCCTAACTTTTTCTCGAACCTCTTCTTCTGTGACAACGCCTACGCCTCGGCCTCCTGGAGGGCTGAGGCGTTGTCATTTTCGTGGCGCTCATCATCGCGGCGGAATGCGATCTCTTCGAATCGCGCGATTGCGTCGTAGACCTCGGCGGGCCCGGCGGCGGTGCGGATCGCCTCGCGCCAGCGTTTGCTGGGCGGGAGGCGCTTGGCGAACCAGCTCACGCGGCGGCGGATCTGGTACATCGCGTAGCGCTCATCGCGGTAGTGGAGCATGAGGTCGAAGTAGCGTTTGACGATTGCGAGGATGTCGTCGCGATTGGGCGGCGTTTGCTTCTCTTCACCACGCAACAGTGCCCACGCATCGCGGAAGATCCACGGCGTTGAGAGCGCGCCGCGGCCGATCATCACGCCGTCGCAGCCGGTGCGCTCGATCATGAGCAGGACATGCTCGGGCTCGGTGACATCGCCGTTGCCGATGACGGGGGTCGCGGGGGAGACGGCCTTGACGGCTTCGACGACTTCGCGGATGCCGTCGTGGTTGACGACGCCGGTGAACTTCTGCTGGGTGGTGCGGCCGTGGATGGTGATCATGGATGCGCCGGCTTTCACGAGCTGCGGCGCGAGCCATTTGGCGACGGGTTCGCAGTCGAACCAGCCGAGGCGGAGCTTGGCGGTGACGGGCAGGGTGTCGCCGACCGCGCTCACGACCGCTTCGACGATGCGCTCGGCTTTGCCCGGGTCGCAGAGGAGTTTGGAGCCGCCATCTTTCTTGGTGACCTTGTCGACCGGGCAGCCCATGTTGATATCGACGAGTGATGCGCCGTGGTCGCGGGCCCAGCGTGCGCCATCGGCCATGATCGCGGGGTCGGAGCCGTAGAGCTGCATGCCGACGGGGCGGTCGAGGTCGTTGGTCATCGCGAGGTCGAGCGAGGTAGCGGTGCCGCGGAGAAGGCCCTGGGGGCTGAGGAGGTCGGTGCAGGCGAGGCCGAGGCCCCCTTGCTCGCGGCAGACCTGGCGGAAGGCGAGGTCGCAATACCCGGCGATGGGCGCGAGGAGGAGAGGGGAGGCGAGCTTGAGGGGTCCGATCTGGAGCACGGGGAAGGGTACGTGGGCGATTGGGAGGATCCGAAACACAAAAGCTGCGCGCGAGACTGACCTGAACAGGGGATAGTGCAGGCGAGAAGATGCGGCGCGGATTGTGTGACCGATTCGGGCCGCGTGTCGCGATTCAGTTTACCACACGGAGGGAGGGAATGCGAGGAGTTTGTTTGGGTGATTGGGAGGATACTGGGAGGGGTAGGAAAGTCAGGAGCAAGCTCGAAGGGATGGCGGTGGCGAACAGGAGGCGGGAGAGGCAGCGGCTCAAGCAGTCGTCAACCCCATCGCGACGCACAACGCCATCCCAACTCTTCTCTGTGCCTCGCGTCCGCCTCTGTGATCTGTGGTCGAGCGCCCCCCCCCCCCCCCCCGGTTGCAGCGTGAGCATTCGTAGATGCGGTGAGATTCGCACGGACCCCGCCCAAAGCTGCGGGATCCCTGGCACGTCAAGGCAAAGAAGTCACCGATGCCACCTGCGGGCGTGAAGAGGCTGAGGTGGTAGCATTCTTCATCCGCCAAGGAGCCGCCCCATGCCGACCCCCTCCCGTCGTGATTTCCTGAAACATTCCGCCGCGGCGACGCTTGCCGCTTCTGCGCTGACTGGGGTTGCCGCGGCAGGGGCCCGCGCGGGGCAGGCCACGCAGCCCGGCGCGAACCCGGCCTTGCCCGGCGAGAAGCCCGCGACCGCGACCCCACCGGCGAAGGTCGATGTGCTGCGTCGGCCGTTTGGCAAGACGGATATGCAGGTGGCCATCCTGGGGTTTGGCTCCGCGGAGATCGGGTATGAGCGGACCGACCAGAAGGTGGTTGATGGTATTTTGAACGCCGCGCTCGATCAGGGTTTGAACGCGGTGGATACGGCGGAGTGTTATGTCGATGCGGAGGAGCAGATCGGCCGGGCGATCTCGGGGCGCCGCAAGGAGTTCTACCTCTTCAGTAAGTGCGGGCATGTGACGAAGAACGGCGAGCGGGGCGACGACTGGAGCAAGGAAGGGATACTCAACTCCGTGGAGCGGTCGCTCAAGCGGTGCAAGACGGATGTGCTGGACCTGATCCAGTTGCACTCGTGCTCGCTGGAGACGCTCGAGAAGGGCGAGTGCATCGACGCGCTGGAGGAAGCGAAGAAGCAGGGCAAGGTGCGGTACATCGGCTACAGCGGCGACTCGAAGGCCGCGAAGTACGCGATCGAGACGGGCCGGTTTGATGCGCTGCAGACATCGGTGAACATCGCCGACCAGGAATGCATCGAGTTGACGTTGCCGCTGGCGCGCGAGAAGGGCATGGGCGTTGTCGCCAAGAGGCCGATCGCCAACGCCGCGTGGCGGTACGACGCGAAGCCCGACAACGGGTACCACGTTGAGTACTGGAACCGGCTGCAGGAGTTGAAGTACGCGTTTGCGATGGGCGAGAAGCGCAGCGACACCGGGCCGGACGGCGCGGCGGGGACCGCCCTGCGTTTCTCGGCGTTCCAGCCCGGCGTGCATGTCTGCATCGTGGGGACGAGCAAGCCGGAGCGGTGGCGGCAGAACGCGGAACTGCTGAGGGCGGGGGCGCTGAGCGAGGAAGCGGTGAAGACGATCCGCGCGAGGTGGAAGGAAGTGGCGAAGGCGGAGTGGACGGGGCAGACGTGAGGAAATGCGGAGTGCGGAGTGCGGAATGCGGAATGAGGAGGGAAGGCCGGGACCGGAAGTGAGCGAGCAGAACCCGAGACCCGAAACCCGATCCCTGGCTCATGGCTGCATTCCATTCCGCAATCCGCATTCCGCATTCGGCACTTCTCCCTAGACTCCCCCCGTGTACCAATCCCTTCTCACGCGGCGATACCTCACCAGCAAGATCATGCCGCTGCTGGCGATCCTCGCGGTGATGTTCTGTTCGGCCCTGGTGCTCACGACCTGGTCGATCATGGGCGGGTTCGTGGTGATGCTGCTGAAGGTCGGGCGCGAGATGGAGGGGGATGTCAGCATCGCCTGGCCGACCGCGGGCTTTGCGCACTTCGAGGACCTGATCACGCGATTGGAAGCGGACCCGATGGTCGCCGCGGCAGCGCCCGTGGTCGAGGCCTTCGGGATGCTGGTGCTGCCCGATGACCGGCAGTACGGGATCACGCTGCGGGGCATCGACCAGCGGTACGCGAACGTGGCGACGTACGGCGAGGCGCTGTGGTGGAAGCCGATCCAGCAGGCGCTGCCCAAAGACGAAGAGGGGGAGGACCCGCGACTGGACCCGGAGTGGTGGAAGGAGCAGGCGATCGCGCAGTCGCGCGATCCGGAAATGTCCGCCGCGCAGATCCGCGAGTACAAGCCGTGGGCGACGATGGAGGCCGATGGCACGCGCCTGATGGAGAAGGACCCGGTGTCGGGCGTCGATCGGCCGGCGGTGGTGCTGGGGATCGAGATGTCGGGGTTCTCGAAGCGCGACCCGAAGGGGTTTTACACTCCGGCGGACCTGGCCGGGACGCGCGGCGGCGTGGGCGGATACAAGTGGATGATCGGCTTCATCCCGAACCACGAGGTGACGGTCACGGTGCTGCCGCTGAGCAGGTCGGGCCGTGCGGTGGGGACGGTGTCGGCGCGGTTGCCGGTGGCCAATGAGTTCCGCACGGGTCTGTACGATGTGGACAAGCGGACCGCACTGATCCGGCTGGAAGAGTTGCAGCGGATGCTGAACATGGATCAGGCGGAGCGGCTGGAGGAAGCGCCCGCGGATCCGTACGCGATCGACACGGGGCCCGATGGCGAGGAGCGGCAGCCGGGGCGCACGGTAATCGGCATCGAGCCTGCGCGGGTGACGACGATTTTGGTGAAGGCGGTGCCGGGTTTCGAGCCCGAGCAACTGAGGGAGCGGGCGATCGAGGTTTATGCGGAGTTTGCGGGCGCGCACCGGGGCGAGGTCCCGAGTCCGTCGGACATGGCCAAGACGATCTCGACGTGGGAGCGGCAGCAGGCGATGTTCGTGGGCGCGGTGAAGCGGGAGACGGCGATCGTGCTGTTCCTCCTGCTGTTCATCTCCTTTGTGGTGGTGTTTCTTATCCTGGCGATCTTCTGGGCGATGGTGAGCGAGAAGACCAAGGACATCGGCGTGCTCCGGTCGATCGGCGCGAGCCGGCTGGGTGTGGCGTGGCTGTGGCTGCGGTACGGCATGTCGATCGGGGTAGTGGGGGCGATCCTTGGCGGGATACTCGCGTACACGGTGGTGCTGAACATCAACCCGATCCACGAGTGGATGGGGCGCGCGCTGGACATCCAACTGTGGGACCCGAGCGTGTACTACTTCCCGGAGATCCCCAGCGAGGTGGTGCCGTGGAAGGCGGCGCTGGTGCTGTGCGGGGCGGTGGTGTTCAGCGTGCTGGGCGCGCTGCTCCCGGCGGTGAAGGCGGCGAGGATGGACCCGGTTCGCGCGTTGAGGTTTGAATGAGCGAGCAGGGCACAAAGAGCAGGGCGGGCGCAACGGCGGCAACCGCCAATGGCGCGAGCGCGTCCGATGCGCCGGGCGCGGGTGGCGCCATCCTGCGCGCCACGAACCTCCACAAAACCTATCGCATGGGGCGCGTGAAGGTGCCGGTGCTCCGCGGCGTCGATCTGACCGTCAAGCGCGGCGAGTGGGTGGCGATCCTCGGGGCATCCGGCTCGGGCAAATCCACGCTGCTGCACCTGCTGGGCGGACTCGATCGGCCCGACGGTGCCGACGCGGGAAGTGCGGAAGCGGGGGGGCAACGCAAGGGCAGCATTGAGTTTGAGTCGCGCGACCTTGCGGCGATGTCCGCACGCGATCTGGACCGCTACCGCTGTTCGAGCGTGGGGTTTGTGTTCCAGTTCTATCACCTGCTGCCGGAGTTGACGGTGCTGCAGAACGTCACAGTGGCCTCGATGGTGCGGCTGGGGCGGTTTGGTTATATGGCCCGGCGGCGCGAGGTTGAGGACCGGGCCAAGGGGCTGCTTGAGTCGTTTGGTCTGGGTCATCGGCTCAGGCACCGCTCGGCGGAACTTTCGGGCGGGGAGCGCCAGCGGGTCGCCATCGCCCGCGCGCTGGCCAACGACCCGCCGGTGCTGCTGGCCGATGAGCCGACGGGCAACCTCGACCATGTCACCGGCGCGGCGATCCTGGATCAGATTGCCATGCAGCGGGGGCGCGAGGGGCAAGCG
>ENA-ORBV01002709-ORBV01002709.1-microbial-mat-metagenome-genome-assembly--contig:-NODE-2709-length-36895-cov-25.662529_pt1 | contig 36895 bp, 44 predicted proteins | sample MGYA00237777_ERZ505514 | MGnify/ENA primary metagenome ERZ505514 (study PRJEB26160, sample SAMN06269048) | microbial mat metagenome | isolation source: Oligotrophic lake microbial mat | place... | reverse complement strand
GACAGCGTCGTGGACAAGGCGCCCGGCAACGGCGCGGCGATCGGCGGCGTCAAGGTGAGCGCGAAGAGCGGCTGGTTTGCCGCGCGGCCCTCAGGCACCGAGGACATCTACAAGATCTACGCCGAAAGCTTCGCCGGCGTCGAACATCTTCAGCAGATCATGAAGGAAGCGCAGGGCATCGTCGACCGCGCCATCGCCGGCCCGACGACCTCGGAGAAGGCGGCCTGACATGGATGCGCAAAACCTCATCGACACCGCCGCCTCACTGGTCGCCGGTGACAAGGCACTGCTCGCCACGAGCGAGAGCACGCCAACCTGCAACAAGCGATTCGCGGCGCGCCTATTGCGACATGATTGTCGCGACGCCGCCACTGGGTGAAAGCATCGGCGGCGCGATCCTCTACGACGAGACGCTGCGCCAGAAGGCGAATCGTGGCCTCCCCTTCGCCGGGGCGCTTGTCGCCACCGGAATCGTTCCCGGCACCAAGGTCGACGCTGGCGCAAAGGCGCTCGCTGACCATCCCGACGAGCAAGTGGCCGAGGGCCTCGACGGCTTGCGCGAGCGGCTCGCGGAATACATATCGATGGGCGCGCGCTTCGCCAAGTGGCGCGCCGTGATCCGCATCGGCGAGGAGATCCCAAGCCGGGGCGGCATTGCCGCCAACGCGCTCGCGCGCTACGCCGCGCTTTGCCAGGAGGCGGGGCTGGTACCGATCGTCGAGCCCGAAGTGCTGATGGAGGGTGTCCACACGCTGGCGCGCTGCGCCGCCGCGTCGGCCGAGGTCCTGCATGCGGCGTTTGCCGAGATTCACCTGCAGGGCGTGCTGCTCGAGGGCATGCTGCTGAAGCCGAACACGGTCCGGCCCGGCCTGGCGGCGGACCGCAGCAACCTCGATGCTGTCGCCGACGCCACCGTCACTTGCCTGTTGCGCACCGTGCCGGCGGCCGAGCCCGACGTCGCCTTTCTTTCCGGCGGGCAGAGTGCGAAGCTCGCCTCGGATTGCCTGAGCGCGATGAACGAATGCTTAAGATCGCGCCTGCCATGGGGCCTCGGCTTTTCGATCGCACGCGAGATACAGCAGCCCGCACTGGAAAAGTGGCGAGGGCTCGCCGAGAACGTGCCGGCGGTGCACGCCGCCCTGTTCCACCGTGCCGACTGCAACCGCGCATCGCGGCGCGGCGCCTACGACGCCAGCGCCGACGCGCCGCCATCGACCTGACCCCTCACAAGGTTTCCCATGTCCGACACCCTCGACGAACTCTGCGTCAACACCCTGCGCTTCCTCTCGGTCGACATGGTCCAGCAGGCCAACAGTGGTCACCCCGGCATGCCGCTGGGCGCGGCACCCATGGCCTATGCGCTGTGGGACCGCCACCTCAAGCACAACCCCGGCGATTCGCTCTGGCCCGACCGCGACCGCTTCGTGCTTTCGGCAGGACACGGCTCGGCCTTGCTCTACAGCCTGCTGCATCTCACCGGATACGGGCTCTCGCTCGACGACATCAAGGCCTTTCGACAATGGGCCAGCAAAGCGCCGGGCCACCCGGAGCGCGGGCACACCGCGGGCGTCGAAGTCACCACCGGACCGCTGGGCCAGGGCTTCGCCAACGCGGTGGGCATGGCGATAGGTGAAGCGCAACTCGCGGCGCGCTACAACCGGCCCGGGCACGCGGTGATCGACCACCACACCTATGTGATCGCGGGCGATGGCGACCTGATGGAAGGCGTGGCGGCAGAAGCTGCCTCGCTGGCCGGGCATCTGAAACTCGGCAAGCTGGTCTGCCTGTACGACGATAACCGTGTGACGCTCTCCGCCGGCACCGACATGGCGTTTTCGGAAGATCGCGCCACGCGCTTCGCAGCTTGCGGCTGGCACACCGTGGCGGTGGCGGATGGCAACGATGTCGAGGCGATAGCCGCAGCGCTGCAAGCGGCGCGGTCCGAAGGCGCAAGACCGTCGCTGATCCTGGTGCGCACACACATCGGCTACGGTTCGCCGAACAAACACGACAGTTTCGAAGCGCACGGCTCGCCGCTCGGCGTGGACGAGGTTCGGCTGACCAAACAGCGCCTCGGCTGGCCTGCCGAGCCGCCGTTCCTGATCCCCGCGGCGGCACAGGTGCATATGCGCGAGGCGCTTGCGCGCGGGCAGAACGCCCAGGCCGTGTGGAGCCAACGCATGCAGGCCTTCGCGCTGGCGTTTCCGGACCTGGCCGCGGAACTGCAGTGCAGCCTGCGCGGCGAACTTCCCTCCGGCTGGGACGCCGACATCCCGATATTTCCTGCCGATGCCAAAGGCATGGCCACGCGGGTCGCGTCGGGCAGGGTGATGAACGCGATCGCCGCACGGCTGCCCGCGTTGAGCGGTGGCTCGGCCGACCTGGACACGTCGACCAAAACCGCGCTGAAGGGCCTGGGCGATTTCAACCCACCTTCAACCGACAGCGACGACACCCAGGGTTCCAACGGCGGCCGCTGGAGTCATGCCGGCCGCAACCTGCACTTCGGCGTGCGCGAACACGCGATGGGCGCCATCGTCAACGGCCTGGCCGCGCACGGCGGCTTCATCCCGTATGGCGCTACTTTCCTGATTTTCTGCGACTACATGCGGCCGGCGATTCGTCTTGCAGCTTTGATGAAGCTGCATGTCGTCCATGTTTTCACCCACGACAGCCTGGCCGTCGGCGAAGACGGACCCACGCACCAGCCGGTGGAGCAACTTGCCAGCCCGCGCGCGATGCCCGGGCTCACCTTGATCCGCCCGGCCGACGCCAATGAAACCACCGTGGCCTGGAAGGTGGCCGTCGAGAGCGGCCAGCGCCCGGTGTTGCTGGCGCTGACCCGGCAGGAGGTGCCAACGCTGGATCGCCGCCGCTATGCCAGCGCCGAAGGCTTGCGCCGCGGCGCTTATGTGCTCAGCGATGCGGATCGCCAGCCGCCCGCGCTGATCCTCATCGCCAGTGGCTCGGAGGTCGCCTTGATCGTGGCCGCCGCCGCGCGGCTGCAAGGCGAAGGCATCGCCGTGCGCTGCGTGTCGATGCCAAGCTGGGACCTGTTCGATGCGCAGTCGCAGACGTACCGAGATGAGGTACTTCCGTCCAGCGTGCCGGCACGGCTGGCCGTGGAACTGGGCGTGGCCCAGGGCTGGCATCGCTACGTCGGTGAGCGCGGCGACGTGCTCAGTGTTGACCGCTTTGGCGCATCCGCGCCTGCGGATGTCTTGCTGCGCGAGTATGGCTTCACGATCGACAAGGTCGCATCACGGGCACGCGCACTGATGAGCGGCTGATGTGCGCCTTCATCGGCAAGCAACGCTGCGTCTCACTTCGGCTTCGGACCGGCATTCGATATTATGAGCTGTAGGTGCGGCGCGAAATCGCGATCGCATCGGTCACCAGGCGCGGGGCGCCGTGGATTTCCGCTCGATCAAGGCGGTGATGGGGATGGTCATTCTGCGTGATTTGACCTGTATCACAGCCGCTTCTCAAGGATTGCATACGATGGAATGACTGCGGAACCGGGCTCTTGCTTTCTGTGTGTGTGTCAACGCACAGACGATCAGGGAGCGCCAAGCCAATCATGATGGCAGCATTGGGCTAAGGGATAGCCATGATTGTTCAAATTAGTATCGGGACGTTACTGGGCCGCATCGTAAATGCGGCTGCCGGCCGTGACGCTTCGCTCCAGGAAAGTCCCTCCCGGCAGCCGGCGGCTGCGGCAACCCTGCTGGATGACACGTAGTTGATCCCACACATGAAGCCGATCTTCAGCGCTCGAGCCAAACGCGGCACCGCATTCGCGGCGCTGGCGTTGTGGCTGTTTGCCGTGGCTTCAGGGGTCGCAAACGCCTGCCTTCTGGAAGCTCCTGGACCCCACAGTCACGACGCTGCGGAAACACACGCCACCGCAGCTAACGACCCGCATGAGCGGTCCGAGGTGCAGGCGGCGGCACATGCCGGCCATGATGGAAATTTGGACGAATCGAAGGCGCCATGTCTGAAGGTGTGCGACGACGGCACGCACGCCTTGCTCAATCGCCTGCCAGGCATCGATTTGACCGATCCCGGCCAGGTAGCTTTCGTCGCGGTCGTCTGGACCGCCACGGCGCCCGCTGTCTCCGCGCTCAGCCGTGCGCCTGCGCCACACCCGCCTGACCGCGGGCCTCCCATCAGGATTCGCTTCTCGCGACTGGCGCTATAGCGCCTGTTTGACGTCCGATCCGGAGATCCCCGCTCCAGAGTCGGCGTCAACTCCGTTATACGGCTGGATTCCGTACGCAGGTGCTGGAGGGAGTCGCAAACGACCGTCCTGCCCGTGTCCCGCACGGCCGGATCCCTTTCCCGCTTGAACATATCTTTCAGGAGACGAACATGAATACCATTTCCTCACTCGCCCTCGCCCTCGCCCTCGCCGCCACCGGCGCTCAAGCATGGGCAGCCAACCACGAAAAGCATGACGCTCATCACCCGGCCGGCGCAGCGTCGGCGCCCACCACAAAAGCCATGCCGGGCAAACCCAACCCCGCGATGGCCCGGATGGATACGCAAATGAAAGCCATGGGCGAGATGCACGACAAGATGATGGCGGCCAAGACCCCCGAGGAACGCAATGCCCTGATGGCCGAGCACATGAAGACCATGCAGGACGGCATGGCCATGATGAAAGGCATGTCGTCCGGCGGTATGACCGGTATGACCGGTATGCAGGGCGGCATGGGGATGAAAAAGGGCGGTGCATCCGCCATGTCGAACGAAATGATGGAAAAGCGCATGGACATGATGCAAAGCATGATGCAGATGATGATGGACCGCCAGACGGCTTTGCCTACAAAGTGAAAGACCCCGCAGGCATCGCGGCGCTCGCCGTCAAGCGAGTGGTTCGCATGACTGTTCCCCTGGAGAATCGAATGGAGCACGACCACACACTACATGACGCCGAGCCCCGACGATTCTGGGGTTCTCGCTACTCGATCGGCTTGATGGTCATGGGCGCGGCGGCGGCGTACTTCCTGCTCACCGAACACCGGGCCCACTTCTTCGGGGCATTGCCGTTCCTGCTGCTGCTGGCCTGCCCGCTGATGCATGTGTTCATGCATCACGGACACGGTGACCATTCCGGCAGCCATGATCGCCACGATGGTGCCCCGCCGCGCCCGGACAACACCACGCCGCCTAAGGCAACCAAGACCGGAGCGCAGCCATGAGCCACGACGCCCCCGCCTACGGACTGTGGGCGCTCGTCGTCCTCAATTCGGCCATCTTCCTGATGTTCGCATTCAGCTTCTCCAAGCCGCGGAGCGCGCGCGACTGGCGAACCTTCGGTGCCTTCGCGTCGTTCATCGTCGCCCTGTTCGTCGAGATGTACGGATTCCCGCTGTCGATCTACCTGATGTCGGGATGGCTGCAAACGAAGTACCCCAACCTTGACCTGCTGTCGCACAACAGCGGTCACCTGTGGTCGACCCTGCTGGGCGAGAAGGGCGACCCTCACTTCGGCCCGCTGCACATCGCCAGCTACTTTTTTTTAGGCTTCGGTTTCTACCTGTTGTCCATCGCCTGGAACGTCCTGTACCACGCGCAGCGGCGCACTGCCCTGGCGGTGACGGGCCCGTATGCCCGCATCCGCCATCCGCTGTACGTCGGCTTTGTTCTGATCCTGATTGGCTTTCTGCTGCAATGGCCGACCCTGCTGACCTTGGTGATGTTCCCGGTCCTGCTCTTGATGTATGCGCGGCTGGCCATCAATGAAGAGGCGGAGATGCACAAACAGTTCGGCGCGCAATACGAAGCTTGGGCGGCGCGCACGCCGCGGTTCGTGCCGTCGTTGCGCAAGAAGGCTTTGATCGCCGCAGACGAGAAAGTCGCGTCATGAGAAAAAGCAACCACGAGAGCGACCACCGAAAAAAGGCGGCGGAGGCGGCAGCCGTAGGCAGCGGCGCAACAGGGACAACGCTCGCTCAGGACGACTCGCGTGGGAAAACCTCGATCTCACGCGAGGACTACAAGGCGCAGCTCAAGCCCTTGCAAGTCGAGCTGGTCAAGTTGCAACGCCATTTCATCGGCTGCCGCGACAAGATCCTTGTTCTGCTTGAAGGGCGCGACGCCGCGGGCAAGGACGGCAGCATCAAGCGCATCGTCGAGCACTTGAGCCCGCGCGAAACGCGGGTCGTAGCTCTAGGCAAGCCGTCGGACCGGGATCGAAGCGCCTGGTACTTCCAGCGTTACGTCCCGCAACTGCCGGTGGCCGAGGAGCTCGTCCTGTTCAACCGCAGCTGGTACAACCGCGCCGGCGTCGAGCACGTGATGGGTTTCTGCTCCAAGGAAGAGCATGAGGAGTTCATGCAATCGGTGCCGAAGTTCGAGGAGATGCTGGTCAATTCCGGCATCAAGCTGCTCAAGTACTACCTCGACATCGGCAAGGACGAGCAGATACGCCGCCTGGCCGATCGCCAGCGCGACCCGCTCAAGCAGTGGAAGACCAGCCCGATCGACGCCGTCGCCGTGAAGCAATGGCGAGCGTATTCCGCCGCGCGCAACGAGATGCTGATGCGAACCCACAGCGCAGTCGCGCCGTGGCGCATCGTGAAGGCGGACGACAAGCGCCTCGCGCGCCTGAATCTGATGCGCGACATGCTGTCGCGGCTGCACTACGCCGGCAAGAAGAACAAGCTCGTCTTGCCCAACCCGGACATCGTGTTCGAGTTCTCCCCCGATTGCATCGACGCCAGGCGCCTGGCGCGCTGACACTCACCCTTGAAGGAACAAACATGAAAACCAGCACCATTGAAGTGCACGACATGCTATCGGTATTGAGCGTCGACGAAGTCGAAAAGCGAATCGGCGAAGTGCCCGGCGTCCAAAGCGTGACCGTGAACTTTGCTGCCGGCAACGCCACCGTGCGCTATGACGAGACGCAGCTCGAAGCGACCGATATCAAGTCGGCAGTGCGCCAACGCGGGTTTGAGACCGCCACGCCCGCTGCCGGCCCGGCGGGAGATGGCGACGAAGGCAAAGCGGCATCGGGTGCGGCGCCTGTAGCCACACCGGCTTCACCGCCCGCAGGCGCAGCGCCTGCGCCCCTCGACAGCCCGGCCTCTCCCGCCGCCGGCGCCGCAGCACCTGACAAGACGGCCGCCTCCGCCGCTCCTGAGCCTCCCCCGGCCGAGCCGCTCGCCGCTGCCGCAGGCGACGAGTCGAAGGACAAGGCGGCACCGGAGAAGAGTTAGCGCGCCTTCTCGCTCACAAGCTTGGTTCCGCCCCGAACGCAGAAGCACCTGGCACTCGACCCAGCCAGTTCCCAATGGACCAGCAACCGCTCCACAGGAGATCACCATGTCCACAGCCACCGTTTCACGAAATACTGCCCAGGGTTTGCCGCCAGAGTTGAGAAGTGCCCAGGCAGCCGTCCAACTTCCGGAAGTCCAGGAGATGCTGCGGAGACTGTCCGGCCACGGCCTGGGCATCTTCATGCCGCACATGCACGACGAACGGACGGGCGACTTCCTGTCCCTCCCCGGTGACCTCACGCAGGTGGAAGCCGGCCTCGAGTGTCGTTCCAGCCTGCGGCGGAAATCGCCAACCAGGCCGACCGGTTTTTGCAGGTCGCGTGGCTTTGGCGCGCCGGTGCGTCCGCATCGGTGGCGGCGTGCGAATTGGCTGACGAAGACAAGCCCGGCGATACGCAGCGTTACACCAAACACAAGATGACAGAACGAAACTAGCCCGACGCCTTATCGATTCCGATCTCGACTACGGCCGGCTAGCGACGGGCAGAAGTCGCAACCAGGAATACTGAAGAAGAAGAAGCCGAACGGGGAAATGCGATGAAAACGAGCGTGATGGAAGTGCACGCCATGCTGTCGGTATTGAGCGTCGACGAAGTGGAGAAGCGGATTGGCGAGGTGCCTGGCGTCGAGAGCGTTACGGTGAACTACGCTGGCGGAAACGCGACGGTGCGCTACGACGAAACCCGACTCGAAGTCGCCGATATCAAGTCGGCCGTGCGTCTGCGTGGGCACCAGCCCGCCACACCCGCTGCGCCGGCGGCCGAAGCCGGTCCCGCAAAACATGCCGCCGAGGTTGCACCGCCTGGGCCTGCCCCATCGAAAGCCACTCCGGTCGCTACAAATCCGCCGCCCGTGGCCCCGCCAGCCGACACAGCCGCGACGCCAAAGCCTGGCGCCGCGCCTGCGCCTGCGGCAGTGCCGGAAATACCTCCCGCCGCATCGCCCAAACCGGACGCGGCGTCCAGGCCTTCAGACCCACCCAAGCCGGACGCGGCGCCCAAGCCTGCTGAGCCACCCGCGCCTGTCGCCGCAGCTGCGGCCCCTTCCCTGTTGCAGCGACTGCGCTCGTGGCTATCACCCGCAGACCCGCCTTCAGACCAGAAACCCGCGGCGCCGGCTCCAGCGTCAGCCGCACACCAGGGACACCCGGGGCACGCGGCGCCGGGCGGAGGCCAGCCGAACAAGTCGGCGGACATGGCGCACGAGATGGGGCATGGCGGCAACATGGATCTGCCGGCGATGGTGCGCGACATGCGCAACCGCTTCTGGATCTGTTTGGCATTCGCCGTGCCGATCTTCATCTACGCGCCGATGGGCGACATGTTCCCGGCGCCCGCGCCGCCCTTCGGCCTGCCGCTCAACCAGTGGCTGTTCGGCCTGGCCAGTGCCGCCATCCTTTATCCGAGCTGGCCGTTCTTCGTCGCTGCCTGGCGCGCGCTCAAGACCGGCACCCTGAACATGGCTACGCTGGTCGTCTTGAGTGTAGGCACCGGCTACACGTTCAGCGTCGGCGCCACCTTCTTTTTCGAGGGCGAGCAGTTCTTCGAAGCCGTTGCCGTGCTGCTGGTGTTCATCCTGCTCGGCCACTGGCTGGAAATGCGCGCCCGTGCCGGCGCCTCGTCGGCCATCGAGGCGCTGATGAACCTGACCCCGGCCAAGGCCTTCGTGCTGCGCGGCGGCGCCGAGGTCGAAGTGGCGACCGCCGAGGTGGTGGTGGGCGACATCGTGGTGATCCGGCCGGGCAACAAGATCCCGGTCGACGGAACGATCGAATCGGGCGACTCGCTGGTCGACGAATCCATGCTGACCGGCGAATCGATGCCGGTGCAGAAAGGTCCCGGCGCCAAGGTCGCCGGCGCGACGATCAACACGAATGGCAGCTTCAAGTACAAGGCCACCAAGGTCGGCGCCGACACCGCATTGGCGCAGATCGTCAAGCTGGTGCAGGAGGCGCAGAACTCCAAGGCGCCAGCGCAATTGCTGGCCGACCAGGCGGCCCAGTGGCTGGTGGTCGCGGCCATCGGCGTCGGGCTCCTGACTTTCGCGGTGTGGTTCTGGTTAATCGGCGAGTCGCTGCTATTCGCAGTCACGCTGACCATCACGGTATTCGTCATTGCCTGCCCCGACGCACTGGGCCTGGCAACGCCCATGGCGGTGATGGTGGGCACCGGCCTGGGCGCTGCCAACGGCATCCTGTTCAAGAACGCCTCGGCGCTGGAAGATGCCACCAAGCTCAACGTCATCATCTTCGACAAGACCGGCACGCTCACCGTGGGCAAGCCGGAGGTGGTGGACATGGTGCTGGCCGAGGGCGTTACCGAAGAGGCGCTGTTGCTGGCTGCCGCCGCGGTGGAACAGGGCTCCGCCCATCCGCTCGCGCAGGCCGTCATGCGCCGGGCCGCCAAGCTGAAGGTGGTCGCGCCAGCCGGGTTCAAGAACATCGACGGCCAGGGCGCACAGGCGCAAACCGCCGCCGGCATGGTGTTTCTCGGCAACCGGCTGTTGATGGACACGCAAAAGCTGGCGCTCGGGCCGCTGGAAGCCGAGGCCGGCCGGCTGCAGGGCGAAGGCCGAACGGTCGTGCACGTGGCGCAGAACGGCAAGGTGATCGGCCTGATTGCCATTGCCGACGCCGTGCGGCCGACCGCCAAGGCGACGGTGGCCAAGCTGCGCGAACGCGGCATCGACGTGGTGATGCTCACCGGCGACAACGCCGGTACCGCCAAACGGATTGCCGCCGACTTGGGCATCGCCAGCGTGCTGGCCGACGTACTTCCCAGCCAGAAGGCGGCGAAGGTCAAGGAGCTGCAGGCCGCCGGCAAGAAGGTCGGCATGGTCGGCGACGGTGTCAACGACGCACCTGCCCTGACGCAGGCGAATGTCGGGTTCGCCATCGGCGCCGGCACCGACGTGGCGATGGAAAGCGCCGATGTGGTGCTGATGAAGAGCGACCCGTACGACATCGTAGGCGCCATCGAACTGTCGCGCGCCACCTTGCGCAAGATGCACCAGAACCTGTGGTGGGCAGTGGGCTACAACGCGATCGCCTTTCCGCTGGCGGCCGGCGTTCTTTACCCGTTCACGCTGTCGCCAGAAATCGCTGCGCTGTCGATGTCGGGCAGCTCGGCCGTGGTGGCGATCAACGCGTTGCTGCTCAAGCGCACCAAGCTGGCCGGGATCAAGAGTGCCAAGCCCAAAGCCACGGCGCCGGCGGCGCCGGCGGCGCCGGCTGCAGCTGGGGCGAGCGCATGAGCGCGCAAGGACAGGCCGCCGCCCTCCAGCCGCGCTTGCATTCCGGCCTGGCCACTCATGGCGCTGACCAGGCTGCGGCCCTGCTGCAACGACTGTTCCGCCACTTCGATGGCCACTTGGCATTGCGCCTTTGGGAAGGCACACTGCTCACGCTGGGCAGGGCGGCACACCACGGCGCGCCCGAGCCGCGCTACACGCTGATCTGCCGCAGCCCGAACGTGGTGCGATCGATGGTGCTCGGCCGCGACCCGTTGCGCATGGCCGAGGCTTACTTCCGCGGCGAGATCGACATCGAAGGCGACTTCTTTGCCGCGATGCACTTGAAGGATCAGCTCGAGTCGATCCAGCTGTCTGCCCGCGACAGGCTGCGCACCTGGTTCGCGGCGCTGCGGCTGCCCACGGTCAACGCCGAAGGTCGGGCCCAAGGCACCGAAACCTCGGCACGGCAAGGGCGCCGGGTCAAGGGCCACGCGCGTCATGAAAACAGCGCGTCGATCGCCTTCCACTACGACGTGTCGAACGCGTTCTATGCGCTTTGGCTGGACCAAGCCATGGTCTATTCGTGTGCCTACTTCGAGTCGCCTGAAATCGACCTCGCGCAGGCACAACAGGCCAAGCTCGACCACATCTGCCGCAAGCTGCTGCTCAAGCCCGGTGAACAGCTGCTCGACATCGGCTGCGGCTGGGGCGCGCTGCTGATCCACGCCGCCCGGCACTACGGCGTCCACGCCCACGGGGTCACGCTCAGCCGGCATCAGCTGGCATTGGCCCGGCAGCGCATCGACGAAGCGGGCCTGCAAGACCGCGTGACGGTCGAGTTGCGCGACTACCGCGACCTTGAAGGCACGGCGGTGTACGACAAGGTGGTCAGCGTGGGCATGTTCGAACACGTCGGCCTGAAGAACCTGCCGGTGTACTTCGCCACGGTGCGGCGCTTGCTGAAGCCGGCCGGCCTGTTCCTCAACCACGGCATCACGCACTTCGCGGAAGGCTGGAACAAGACGCTGTCTACCGAGTTCATCAATCGCTATGTCTTCCCCGACGGGCAGCTCGACACCGTGGGCAATGTGCAGCGTGCGATGGAGCATGCGGACTTCGAAATCGCCGACGTGGAGTCGCTGCGCCCGCACTACGCGCTGACGCTCCGGCACTGGGTCGCGCGGCTGGAACGGAACCACGAACGCGCGCTGCAGCACGTCAGCGAATCGACCTACCGCATCTGGCGTCTGTACATGACCACCTGCGCACTCGAGTTCGAGTCCGGCGAGATCGGTGTGTACCAGGTGCTCGCGAGCAAGCGCGCTGTGGGCGCCACGTCACTGCCGTTGACACGGCGCCACCTGTACCCATGAGCGACACAATCGACAAGGCCGAGCGCGTCGACCTGCGGCCGCTGCAACTGTTCTTTCTCGCAGCGGCGGTATTCGTCGTGTCGGCCGGCTACGGCGCGCTGATGCCCTCGCTGCCGGCCTGGCTGTCCCAACTGATGCCCGAATCCAATCCGGCGGATGTCGCCCGGCATGTGGGTTTCCTGAGCGGCGCCTACACGACCGGGGTGCTGATAGGTGCCCCCTATGGGGCCTGATTGCCGATCGATGGGGCCGCCCGCGCATCCTGATCGTCGGACTGGTCGGTTACGTCGCCAGCCTGCTGTTGCTGCGATTGCCTTCGATGAATGGCTTGTGGGCGATCTATGCGTTGCGCGCGGCCGCAGGACTATTCGTTGCCGCCGTCGTACCGCTGGTGCCCGCGCTGGTCGCCGCGCACACGCCGCATGCATTGCGCGCGCGCCGCTTCGCGTGGCTGGGCGCGGCGTCGCTGCTCGGCTTCCTGTTCGGGCCGGGACTCAATGCGGTGGCCGATGCCATCGGTGCCCTGATGTCCAGTGGTGCCGCGCCGTCACCGCTTTCGACACGCATCGTCATCGTGCTCTCCGCCGCGCTCGGCGCATTCATGATGCTGGGCCTGGCCTTGACCCTGCCCGCCGAGGGGGATGCCGCGGAGAGTGCGTCGGCGGAGCAGGATCGGCCGGACCCTGGTGGCAAGGTGGCGCTGTGGTGGCTCAGCGCGGCCTTGATGTTCGTTCTGTCCGGATTCGAGCTGGGCATCGTGTTGCAAGCAAAACTGCACGCCGACGTCTCGACGCGCGAAGTCACGCTGATGTTCGCGGGATGCAGCCTGGTGATGCTGGGCGTCAACGCGATCCTGTTTTTCACGTCCTTGCTGGACAAGGTGTCGCCTCGTTTGTTGATCGCGATCGGTTCGCTGATCGGCATGGCGGGTTTGGCGCTACTGGCCATTCACCGAATCGACGAGTGGATGTACATCGGCATCAGCCTCACGTCCGCCGGAACGGGACTGGTACTTCCGGTAATCGCGTTCCTTGCCGCGGGTGCATCGCACCGCACATTGGGCGCGACCATGGGCGCTCTGGCGGCCGCGGCGGGCCTGGGCCAGACGCTGGGATCGGCGGCCGGCGGTTGGCTTTTCGGCGCCCTGGCGCAGGCCGCCTTCGGCTGGCTCATGCTGCCGCTGCTGTTGACACTTGTCCTGCTGCTGGTCCGGCCGGCGTGGTGGACCGCCGCGGCGCGGCTCCCCCGGCGCGATCACTCCCACCGCGTCCCAGGCCCTTTCGCCGGGGAAATCACTTCACCGCAATGAGGCAATATGAACGATGCGAGCAACGTTCAAACGACTCTGGTTGCTCATCGCGCAGGTGATAGCCGTGGCTGCCGGCCTCTTGATCGCGTGGCGGGCATTCGGGTCGGAGCCGGCAACCGCGCCGCACGCCGAGGTGGTGTCCGTGCGCGAAGCGGCCGAAGCGCCAGGCCCGTCCGCCTCGCTGGCAGCGACGCGGCTGGAAGCGGGGTTCCGGGCCGCCGCGAAGAAGGCCTCGGCCTCGGTAGTCAACGTGTACAGCCGCAAGGCGTCGCCAAAGCGGCCGGGCGCGCGCTGGCGGCCGTATGGCGACGCCGCGGAAGAAGCGGCGCGCGACCAGTCGAGTCTTGGCTCCGGCGTCATCGTGGCCGCGCAGGGCTAGATCGTGACCAACAACCACGTCATCGACGGCGCCCACGAAGTGGCCGTGATGCTGCCCGATGGCTGCGGCGCAGGTTCTCGGCGCCGATCCGGAGTCTGACCTGGCTGTGCTGCAAGTGGCCGCGAAGAATCTGCAGGCCATCACGTTCGCCGACCCGGCCTCGGTACAGGTCGGGACATCGTGCTGGCGGTCGGCGACCCCTTCGGCGTGGGGCAGGCCGTGACACAGGGCATCGTCAGCGCCACTGGCGGCAATCGGCTGGGCATCAACACCGCGATTTACTCGCAGAGCGGCGGTTCGCAAGGCATCGACTTCGCCATACCCGTCAGCCTGGCCCGGCAGGTGATGGAGCAGAGCATCGCCACCAGCCGCGTGTCGCGGGGCTGGCTGGGCGTCAGCGCGCGCGATGCGACCCCGCGCGCACAGTTCAAGGTGTTGCGCGCTGGCGAGTCGAAGACCGTCACCGTCGAACTCGGGCAGAGCCCGCCCTCAAGCAGTGAGCGACAGCGCACAGATGCACAACCGGCCCCGGGCCCATGATGTACGTAAGACCCGTCAGGGCGGGCCTCGCGACCTTGCAAGGGGTATCGATTCAAGCAAGTGTCGCGTCATCGACCCGGGTTGCGACCGCCTGCAGGGATAGACTGGCCATGACCGTCGCTATCCACAGCGCCAAGACGGTCATCGCATCGCTGCCACCGACAAAGATTCATGCCCTAACTTTCTGGAGAAGTCAAATGCGCAAATTATGGTTGACCCTGGCGATGTTGTTCACGTTGGCCCTCACCGGCTGCGGCTACAACACGTTTCAAACCACCGATGAACAGATCAAGGCTAGCTGGGCCGAAGTGCTGAACCAGTACCAGCGGCGCGCCGACCTGATTCCCAACCTGGTCCAGACGGTCAAGGGCTATGCCAAATTCGAGCAGGAAACGCTGCTGGCGGTAACCAATGCGCGCGCCCGAGCCACTGCCATCAACGCCACGCCGGAGCTGGTCAACGACCCGCAGGCGTTCGCCAGGTTCGTGGCCGCGCAGGGCGAAGTGTCGAGCGCGCTGTCCAGGCTTCTGGTGGTGGTGGAAAAATATCCGGACCTCAAGGCCAATGAAGGCTATCGAGATCTCCAGGCCCAGCTCGAAGGTACCGAGAACCGCATCGCGGTCGCGCGCAATCGCTACATCAAGTCGGTACAGGACTACAACGTCGCCGTCCGTTCCTTCCCCGCCAACCTGACGGCGATGGTGCTGGGCTACAAGCAGAAGCCCAACTTCACGGTGGAAAACGAAAAGGAAATTGCCAAGCCGCCCAAGGTGGATTTCGGAGCGGCGCCCAGCCTGCCTCAAGGCGAGGCCAAGGGAACCGCCAAATGAATCCGGCCCGCGTGGCAGGGGCCGCATTTCTTGCGCTCATGCTTGGCTGGATTTCTGTCGCGGCAGCGCAGGTCCCGGTTCCGCCTCTTGCAGGACGCGTTACCGACCAGACCGCAACGCTCACGGCCGCGCAAAAGGCCGCGCTGGAGCAGACCCTGCAGGCATTCGAAGCCAGAAAAGGCACGCAGATCGCGGTACTTATCGTACCCACTGCGGCACCGGAAACCATTGAGCAGTACTCGTTGCGCGTGGCCGAGCAGTGGAAACTGGGGCGCAAGAAAGTGGATGATGGCGCGATCCTGGTGGTGGCCAAAAACGACCGCGCGCTACGCATCGAGGTGGGCTACGGCCTCGAAGGGGCGCTTAACGACGCCACCAGCAAGCGCATCATTAGCGAGGCGATCACGCCGCGCTTCAAAGAGGGGGATTTCAATGGCGGCATCGCCGCCGGGGTCGAGCGGATGATCCGCGTCATCGATGGCGAAGTCTTGCCCGCTCCCGCTGCGCAGCGCGGTGGCGACGCGGCGAATGTTCAGCAATACATCCCGATCATTTTTGTTCTTGCGCTCGTGGTGGGCGGGGTGCTGCGCTCCGTGATGGGCCGCTTTCCCGGCTCGGTCGTGACCGGCGGGATTGTGGGTGCCATCGCCTGGTTCATGGTCGGCACCGCATTCATCGCGCTTTTCGCGGGCGGGATCGCGTTGCTCTTCACCTTGATCAGTGGCGGCATGGGGGGGCGCGGCATCGGCGCGCTCTATGGCGGACTAGGTCGAGGCGGTCGTGGAGGTGGTGGTTTCGGCGGCGGCGGTGGTTTCGGCGGCGGCGGCGGCGGTTTTGGCGGCGGCGGTGCGTCGGGAAGGTGGTAAGCATGGACATCAAGCGCATTGCGACGCATTTGCTGGCGACCGACCGGCAGGTCAATCGGGCATTCCCCCGCTCCACCCTGACCGCGATCGAGAAGGCGATCAAGGCCAGCGAGAACGCTCACGACGGGGAAATCCGCTTCGCGGTCGAAGGAGGGCTGGACGGGGCGCCACTTTTCAAGGATCAAACCGCGCGGGAACGCGCGATCGACGTGTTTTCACAACTGCGGATATGGGATACCGAACACAACAACGGCGTACTGATCTATCTGCTACTGGCCGACCGCCAGGTGGAGATCGTCGCCGATCGAGGGATTCACGCGAAGTGCGGCACGGACGTATGGGCGGCGATTTGCAGCGACATGGAAGCGGCCTTCAAAACCGCGAATTACGAAGGAGGCGTGGTCGGCGGCATCGAAGCTGTCACCCGGCAACTGGTGAACCATTTTCCACCGCAGGCTCGCGCCCGCAACGAATTGCCGGACCATCCGGTGGTGCTCTGACTGGCAAGTCCCGGCATCAACCTTTCCTCGAAGGAAAATCAGATGACTTGCCCACGCTGCAAAGCTCCATCAACGACGCTCACTTCAGATTCGGCGGCGCCGCGCTAGCGCATGGTTAGGCGCCGATCATTCAAGCGCACTTTTCAATGGCGTTGCAGCGATCCGGCGCCGATCCGGATGCAACTTCGATGTCGGTAAAGACCGGCGCGAACCCACCGCCCGGCGTGCGGAAGTTGGTGGTCTGGCCTTGATAGAGTCGTGCGGTGATGAACTGCACCGCGCCGTCGTATACGTAGTTGCGGACGTCGAACTTGAGAGAATGCGGCGCCTGATGATCGGCGATCATGCGCTCCCCTGGCGGAATCAGCGCCTGCGCTATGTAGTCGCCGGCGAGTATCTGCTCCCACACCCGCCTGGTCAGCTTGTCACCGCGATACGCGGCCCGGCTGCCGAAGCCCGCGGCCGGCTTGAAAAACAGCTTGCGCCGCTCCGACCACAGACGCTCGGCGTCGGCGGGATCGACGATCTCGGTTCTTGGAATACCGCTCGCAAGCGTGCGTGAAATGTCTTCGGGTACGCCAAACGCGCGCAAGCGCTCTGGATCGCTGAGCACGGCGAGGTTGCGCTTGTTGGCATACAGCGCATGGGCGCGCGGATGGGGTGTGAGGACGACGGCGTCGTTCAGATAAGCGTCGCGCAGTACCGCGTGCGCGGGTTCCGCAAGCATGAAGTCGGTAACGCGGTTGTAGACCAGATCGATCCGATCGTCGCCGTGCCATAGCCCGCCCTCGCGCAACTGCAAGGACGCCGGATCGGCAATGACCGCATCCACGCCATGGCGGCGGAACAACTGCTGGAACAGGACGAATTCCGGGTAGAGATACTGCTCTTGCGGGTTGTCATCGACGATGGCAACGCGTCGCAGCGTCCGGTCGCCACGGGCCAGGCGCCATTCGGCGAAAAACATGTCGGCGAAGCTTCTGTCGAGCGCGCCCAGCGGGACCGGAGCGGTCGCCATGCCCGCGACCGCTGCGCAGCAGGTCCGCTGCGCGCGCGCCAGTACGGCATTGAGAAGGGCGCCACCGGCGTTGGTATTGATCTCGATCATCTGCGGCTCGCCGCCGGCGACGTGGAAGTCATAGCTCAGGAATACACCGCGCGCGCCACCGGCATCGAAACGCGCCACCGGCGGCGCCCACTCGAACACGATGTCGCGGTAAGCGGGCAGTGCAATGACTGTCTGCGCCGCCCGCACGATCGCGGCCATGCGGTCCAGATGCGGCCGGGACACGAACACCGGAACCGCCGCGAACAGGTGAGGGCATTTCTCCAGGATCAACGGGTACACGCTGCGTGTCTGCGCGTCCCCTTCGAACTCGCGCTTCAATGCGTCTGTGTCAAGACTGATGCAGAAGCAATCCCGGTTGAGCGATTCGACCCCGCTCGCGACGATTTTCTGGCTGGGTGTGGCGCCCGTGTTCGATTCGATCATGACTATTCCTGGCATGCGATGTCATTGGTTTGCGGGAGCGCGGCCGACTGCCGTGCCGGTGCGTCGGCAAGCTTCGCCACCTCGACTCGGACATCTTGATTTTCAGGGGACATCACAGCCAGCCGTTCCGGAATCCGGCGCGGCGCAGCCCGGTCACGACGTAGGGACAGGCGCGCATCAGCCGCCAAAGAAAATCCGAACGGTAGTTCTCGCACATCAGCACGACCGGGCCGAGGTTGATGCCGAAGTGAAAAGTCGACGTCCAGCCGACGTCGGGCCTGGCCTCATTGGGAAACGTGAGATTCACGCTGCACCTGAAGCAGTATTCGCCGGAAGCTTGTGGATAGGTGTCCTGCAAATGCCAGACAGTGGGCAACACGATCTCGGGCGCGAACGGCAATGACGCGACCACCGCCCATGGCGCGATGGTGCCGTCGTCCGGACCGTACGGCGCGCCGCGCGCGACATAGTCGAAAAACCTGCGCTCGACGCCCTGGATTTTCCGCTTGGTCCAGCCGGGCCCGTCGCTTGCGGTCAAGCCCCAGAAGTGCTCGCCGTAACCGGCGAATCCGAGCGGATTGCGGATCGCGTATTCCCGCTGAATGTAGGTAGCGCGGCGGCTGTTCTCGCAATAGTCGATGCCCTTGGTCCGCGCGAAAGCGTCCTGGATGCCGCGGAAATCCAGCCAGATGTGGGAGTACTGGTGAATGAATAGCGGGCCGCCGTAAATGAATTCGTAGCCGTAGATATCCTTCCATTCATAGGTGGAGGACCAAGCCGCATAACTCTCGGGCGCTAGCGGGAACGTCGGCGAACCCAGCCCGAGTATGTACAGCAGAACCGCCTCGTCATAACCTTCCCAGCGGTAGGACAGAAAGCCGCTTTCGGGCTTCCACCCATGGGTGATCGTGGCACCACCGTTGCAGGCCCAAGGCCAATCGACCCGGCGATAGAGGGCGTCGGCCAGGGTCCGCAGTTGCTGTTCGTCTTCTGTTTCGCGATCGAAATAAGCGGCCGCGGCAAGCATGCCGGCGAGCAGAAAGGCAGTATCGACGGTCGACAATTCACATAGACCGGCGCGGTGGCCGTTGCTCATGTCGAGGAAGTGGTAGTAGAAACCTTTGTACCCGGTGCCGTCGGGCGCCGTTCCCTGCGGGCTGGTCCAGAAGAACCGCAGCAGCGCCAGCGTGCGTTCCAACGCCTCGGCGCGGGTCATCCATCCGCGTTCGACACCGACCGGGTAGGCCGACAATGCGAAGCCGACCGACGCAATGCTCGCTGGGGCGCCGGGCAGCGAACTGTCCGCGACCAGGCCATTGACGGGGTTGGTGTGATGCAAAAAATAGTCGAAGGCGTGCCGCTGCAGCGCATGCAGCCTGGCATCATCCGACTCCGGCGGATTTGCGTGACGCTGCTGCTGCATCAGGGGTTCCACCGTTCGATCGCGTCGGCACGGCCTTCATTCTGGCCAGAAAGGTGCCGCTTCATTCGATCTCCATGGCGGCTGTGTAATTGCCGTCGCGGGCGGCGCCGTTCAGGCGCGCCCGCTTGAGCAGTGCTTGCTGTGCGACTGCGACTTTCGCGACCTCGCCGCGCCATTTCTCGATTGCCGGCGCCTGCAGGGCGCGTCCGTATGAAAAGCTCAAGACCCAAGGCGGCGTCTCCGCAAGTGCGTTGATCGCATTGAGGTTGGCGGTGGCAGCAACATCGCTCTGGCCACCGGAGAGAAAAACGATCCCGGGCACCGCCGCCGGCACCGTTCGACGCAGGCATGCGAGTGTTGCCGCCGCCACTTGATCGGGCGCGCTCTGCACGGTGCAACGGTTGCCCGGCACGACCATGTTGGGTTTGAGGAGCATGCACTCGAGCGCAACGCGTTGCTGATGAAGCGCGTGAAACACCGTATGCAGCACTTCCTCGGTGACAGCCGCGCAGGTTGCGAGCGTGTGGTCTCCGTCCATCAACACCTCGGGCTCGACGATCGGCGCCAGGCCTTGGTCCTGGCACAGGGCGGCATAGCGCGCCAGGGCATTCGCGTTCACCGCGATCGCCTGCGGCGTCGGAATGCCGGATCCGATGGCCAGCACGGCACGCCACTTGGCAAAGCGTGCGCCAAGCTGCTTGTACTGTGCCAGCCGATCCGCCAGTCCGTCCAGGCCCTGCGTCACCAGCTCACCCGGAAAACCGGTCAACGGCAGCGTGCCCGTGTCCACCTTGATGCCGGGAATGATTCCCTGGGCGGTCAGCAGCCGCGGCAGCGGATCGCCTGCCGCCGTCTTCTGTACCAGGGTCTCCTTGTACAGGATGGCGCCGCTGATGAAATCGCCCAGGCCAGGCGTTGCAAACAGCAACGCCCGGTAGTTGCGCCTGGTCTCTTCCGTGCTCGGCACGTTCAAGGCATCGAAGCGTTTCCCGATGGTGGCCACACTCTCGTCGGCCGCGAGAATTCCCTTGCCGGCACACAGAAGCCCGGCAATCGTTGCTGTCATTTCCCGCACCAGCGCGGACATGGATACCCCTTGACCAATACTGAGCTGTGACGCAAAACCTTGCCATCGCCCGATGCGTGTTCCGCAAGCGCGAGAAATTCCCGCTGCCAATCCGGATAGTTCCGGATTCGAGGTGCGATGAACCGCATTTCCTCCAGCATGTCCGGCTCGCCGACCCAGCCGAACCAGCGGTTCATCTGGAAGTTCATGCTGACATCTGGATGAATCCGGTGGTAGCCGGTGGGAAAGAACATGGTCGAATCCGCGGCGCGAGCCGCATGGATTTAGTCGATTCAGGATGTAGCTGGCTACGCCCGCCAGCCAAAGCTCTGCCGATCGGGGTGGCGCCTGGCCGCACTCGCGAGCAATGGTGCCGGCATCGCGCTCACAGCTTGAGGCGATTCAGGCGCAGCGCGTTGCTGACCACCGAGACGGAGCTGGCGGCCATCGCGGCGCCGGCGAAGACCGGCGACAGCAGCAGGCCGAACGCCGGATAAAGCACGCCGGCGGCGACCGGTATGCCGAGCGCGTTGTAGCCGAAGGCAAATAAAAGGTTCTGCCGGATGTTGCGCATGGTGGCGCGCGAGAGCACTGTGGCGCGCGCGATGCCGCGCAGGTCGCCCTTGACCAGGGTCACGCCGGCGCTTTCCATCGCCACGTCGGTGCCGGTACCCATGGCGATGCCGACATCGGCCTGTGCCAGTGCGGGTGCGTCGTTGATGCCGTCACCCGCCATCGCCACCTTGCGCCCTTCGGCCTGCAGGCGCTTGACGTGGCCGGCCTTGTCCTCGGGCAACACCTCGGCCAGCGTCTCGTCGATGCCCAGCTGTTTTGCAACCGCCTCGGCGGTGCTGCGCGAGTCCCCGGTCAGCATCACGATGCGCACCCCGGCCTGCTTGAGAGCGGCGATCGCTTCGGCGGTGCTTTCCTTGATCGGATCGGCCACTGCGGCGATGCCTGACGCTGCCTTGTCGATGGCGAAGAAAACCACCGTCTTTGCCTCCGCCCGCCAGGCCTCGGCGCGCGCTTCCCACTGCTTGGTGTCGACGCCGTGTTGCGTGATGAAGCTGCGGCTGCCGACCAGCACGCGCTTGCCATCGATCTCGGCCGCCACGCCCAGGCCGTTGGCGGCTTCGAATCCCTTTGCGGCCGCGGGCGTGAGGCCGCGCGCTTTCGCGCCCTCCACGATGGCCAGAGCGATCGGATGTTCGGACAGTTGCTCCACGCCCGCCACCATCGCGAGGGCGTCATTCTCCGCCAGCCCTTCAACTGCGAAACCGGTCAGCGCGGGATGGCCCAGGGTCAAGGTACCGGTCTTGTCGACCACCAGGGTATCGATGTCGCGCATGCGCTCGATCGCCTCGGCATTGCGAAACAGGATGCCGGCGCGCGCACCCTGGCCCATTGCCACTGTCATCGAAATCGGCGTGGCGAGGCCGACCGCGCACGGGCAGGCGATGATCAACACCGCAATCGCATTGAGAAAGGCGTAGGCGAATTTCGGTTCCGGGCCGAAGAACCACCATACCAGCGCCGTTGCCAGCGCAATGGCCACCACGGCCTGAACGAAATAGGCGGCGATGATATCGGCCATCCTCTGGATCGGCGCGCGCGTGCGCTGCGCCTCTCCCACCATGTGGACGATGCGTGCCAGAAGCGTATCGGCGCCGATCCGCTCGGCGCGGATGATGAGCGAGCCGTTGCCGTTGACCGTCGCGCCGGTCACCTTGACACCGGGAGTCTTCGCCACCGGCACCGGCTCCCCGCTGATCATGGACTCGTCGACCCTGCTGGTTCCCTCGAGCACCGAGCCGTCGACCGGGATTTTTTCGCCCGGCTTCACGCGCAGGCGGTCGCCCACGGCGACGCTCGCGAGCGCCACCTGCTCTTCGGAACCGTCGTCGCCGAGGCGCCATGCCAGGTTGGGCGCAAGCTGCAGCAGTTGCGAGATCGCCTTGCTGGTCTGGCCCATGGCCCGCAACTGCAGGAAGTCGCCCAGAATCACCAGCGTCACGATCACCGCGGCCGCTTCGAAATAGGTACCCACCGCGCCATCGTGCTCGCGGAATTCGGGCGGAAACAGCGCCGGTGCCAGCACCGCGGCCAAGCTGAAGAGATAGGCAAGTCCAACTCCCAGCCCGATCAGCGTGTACATGTTGAGCGAGTGGTGCGTGAGCGACAGGGCGAACTTGCGCAGGATCGGCCAGCCGACCCACAACACGACCGGGGTTCCCAGCACGAACTGTATCCAGCCGATGACATGCGGCATCAGGCCGAACGGCTCATGGATGCCGATCATCGGCGACATGGCGAGCACAAAGAGGGGGAGCGACAAGCTGGCGCCGATCCACAGCCGCCGCTTGAGATCGCGCAACTCGGAATCGTCCGCCGCGCCGGTGCCCGCGATCGGTACCAAGGCCATGCCGCACTTCGGGCAATCACCGGGCTTGTCGCGCACGATCTCCGGATGCATCGGGCAGGTATAGCTCGCGCCCGCAGGCGCTTCATCCGCGCGCACCGCCGCGGCAGCGTGCAGGTAGCGGCCCGGTTCGGCGGCGAACTTGGCGAGGCAGCCTCCGCTGCAGAAGTAGTAGGTCGTGCCGGCGTGCTGATGCTGATGCTGCGACGCGCTTGTCACCGCCATGCCGCAGACAGGATCCTTGAGCGCATTCGATGCGTTCGCATCGCCATCCGCGCGATGCGCGCGATGCGCGTCGTCGTGCGGCGCACGGGGTGCCGCGTTGCCTTCCTGGCGCTCCCCGTGGTCATGCCCGTCGTGGCCATCGTGCAGGTGCGTCAGATTGCTCATTGGATCATCCGGTGTGCGGAAAGCAGGGCTTGAAAGGGATTGCGGCTGCGCTGCGGAACCGTAGCCTTGCCCACGGAGCCAGTCTGTGCGCCATCGTACGCAAGCGTGACGACTACAGAGCACTTCTTTGCGCGCATCGCGGCGAGCAGACACCGCTTCAGACATCTCGCTCGACGGTGTGCGGGCGCACAGACGTCGCGCTAACGCAAACCCATACTGGGTCCCCACTGTGAGATACGCCCGGGGTACCGGCACGGTTGTTCGCGAACCGCCCCGCATCTTGTGGCACTGAATTCTCAAACGGGTATCGCAATCAGATGAACGCCTCCGCACTTTCCGCCGCAGTCGTTTCCACGGGACCGTCCTACGGCTTCTACTGCACGCTTACCGCCCCGAGCTTCGCCGACGCCGTGGCCCAAGTGATTGAAGCCTTAAGGGCCGAAGGCTTCGGCGTATTGACCGACATTGATGTGCAGGCGACGATGAAGGCAAAACTGAACGTTGACGTGCCCGCCTATCGAATTCTCGGCGCCTGCAATCCACCATTGGCCCATCGCGCCCTGACTGCGCAACCCGACATCGGGCTGCTGTTGCCGTGCAATGTCATCGTGCGCGCGAACGATGGCGGCAGCCAGACGGTGGGATTCATCGATCCCGTGGTCGCGATGCAGACGATCAACGACGCCGAAGTCTCGAAAGTCGCGGCCGAGGTGCTCGCCCGTCTAGAACGCGTGCGGACAGCCCTGACCGGCGCCACCTACGAGCATATCCGCCACAGCGGGGATCCAGAGGTTCCATGATGATGGCCGCGCGGCCGGCAGGCCGGGCGGCGGTGGATGCGGAATTCGAACGGTGCCAGCACACTGGATGTGCCCGCGACCGGGGATGTTCAGGCCGCCGCGCGCCGGCGACCGCTGCGGCGGGCCCAGACCTCGACGCAAATCGCCGTCACCCTTGCCATTACGCCGAAGTACAACGTCTACGACGGGACGATCACCTGGACCTGCTGCGGCACGCCGACCAAGGAATTGCCGTCGACCTGCCGGTAGTGCGGGCGGCGCATCAGCCTCACGCGGGATGTTTGGGGATACTCGAGCCTGGAACCTTTTGCTTCTTGCAGAGGCCTGACGGGTGTTCAGTGCGTCAACATAGGTAACGTATGTGATACCATGAAAAAGTGACGTTTCAAGTCGAAGAACTGCTGAACGAAGACGGCACCAGCCACTATGCCGACTGGTTCAATTCACTTGACGCAGTCGCCGCAGCAAAAGTGACGGTTGCCAAAGTGCGCATGGAAGCTGGCAACTTGTCCAGCGTCGAATGGTTTCGCGGCATCGGCGAATTCAAGATCAACTGGGGGCCGGGCTTGCGCATTTATCTGGCGCGGGACGGCGCAAGACTGATCGTGCTGCTCGGCGGCGGCACCAAGCGCGGTCAACAACGCGATATCGACCGCGCCGCCCGGTTGTGGCAATCATATCTACGGCGCAGGAATGCTGCGCGCGATCCAAAGCGAAAGTAGGCGACACATGGCGCTAACCAGGGATTTCAAGAAAACCGTTGTCGCGCGCGTAGAGCGCGATCCGAAGTTCGCACGCGCACTCCTCGATGAGGCACTCTCGCTCTTTCTCAACGGCGAACCGGAGGAAGCCAAGCTGATCCTGCGCGACCTTGTCAACGCGACGCTCGGCTTCGAGCAGCTTGCGCAGGAGATCGACAGATCAAGCAAGAGCGTGCACCGCATGCTTTCGGCGTCCGGCAACCCGACAATGGCGAATTTGTCGGCGATCATCTGCGCCGTTGGCCGCGCACTCAACGTGCGAATCCAAATGCGGATTTCGCCGGCGTAAGTTCGAAAGGCCAAAACCAACTTTCCATTCTCCGCCAAGCTCCGCCGCGTCTTCGTGCCCGGCGGCACCTGCATCATCGGCCAGCGTTTCGCCGGACCTGATCGTCCGTGCGCTCGTCGCATGCGGCGCGCTTGCCCCTGATTCCGGGCGTGCTCGACCAGGCAAACAGGAAAGACGATGCGAAAGCCTTGCAAGGACTGCGCGCCAACCTATCCGTGCACGACCAACGTTTACCTACCTGACTGGCTATGTAATTTGCGAGATCGCATTGCGATAGGCTGCGCTGGTGGGCAAATTCTCGCCGATTGCGCTTTTTACGGACTCGATCAGGTGTTTCTGGGAAGCGCCAATGCGCTTGCGCAGTGAATCGAGATCGACGTCGAGAAGTTTGCCGTCCTGCTTGCGCAACTTTCCGGCAATCATCACTTCGCTGACGTCCGCTGCGCGTGCCTGCAGGACGATCGACGCCACCGGTTCCGCGGGCGGCATGAAATTGAGCCCTGTGGTCGCGATTGAAATCAGGTCGGCCTGCTTGCCGGGGACAAGCGAGCCGCACACCTTGCCCAGACCCATTGCCTGGGCGCCGTTCAAGGTCGCATATCCCAGTGCTTCCCTGACGGTCGGGCTGATGGTGGGCGGCATCTTGCGCAGATCGAGGACCGGCTGATTGCGCAGCGCCCGCTCGGTCTGCAGTGCCAGCCGCATCTGAGCGAACATGTCGCCCGCGTAGTCGGAAACGATGTCGATGCCGAGGCAGGGGGCGATGCCCACCTTGAGGAGCCGCCCGGTAACCGGGAATCCCATCGCCATCTGCAGTTCGGTTTCGGGCGTGACCACGACAGTGCCGCCGGTATCGGCGATGCGCCGGAGTTCGTCATCGCTGGAGAAATTGCAGTGAACGTGAAGCATGTCCGGGCCCAAGAGGCCGGCCCGGTCGAGCTGGGCCACCGCGTCCGGTGTCGAAAGTGTTCCCATGTGCATGGTGATCGGCAAGCCGTTCGCACGGGCGAAGGCGATCTCGGCGCGCGCGACATCGAGCCCGGCCAGGCCAAATTCGGTGAGTGCGACCCCGAAGCGCACGAGGCCGCCGAACCTCGAACCGGCCCGCGACAGCGAACGCTCCGCATCGCGCAGGCGCGCCGCATGGTCGACGAATGCACGCGGCTGGCAAGGCACATCGTAGAACCCGTAGCTGAATGTGCCGCGGATGCCCGCGCTGGCAAAACCGTCAGCCGCGGCATCCGCATGCGCCGGCGAATTCATGATGTGGGAGAAGTCGCACACCGTCGTGATGCCCGCGTCAACCGCTTCCAGCAGCCCGACGAGATTGCTGACTTCGACATCTTCCGGCCGGTACGCGAGGGCATAGCCCAGCCGGATGTGCTTGACATACTCGATGAGACTCCAGTCCGCGGCCACACCGCGAATCCCGGTCTGCCAGCAATGGCGATGCGCGTCGACGAAGCCTGGCAAGACGATCTTGCCGCTCATGTCGAAGACCTGTGCATTGCCGGCCGGGATGTCGCGCTCGATGGCACGAATGACTTCGCCTTGCACCAGAACATCCGCGATTTCGTGCTCGGGACGCGCGGGATCGCAAGTGACGACAGTGGCCCCGCGCAGCAGGAGTGGCTGCGTCATGTCATTCCCCGGTGGTCGAACTCGATGGCACGCGGAATCCGGCTTCCACGAATTCCAGAAGCTGCTCAAGTTGAAGCGCGCTCGAAGCCGGCTCCGTGATTTCGGAGACCAGGCGCGAGACACGACCGTTGTTTGCCCGCACGTACATCATGCTTCCGTAAAAGCAACTGAGGCGCCAGAAGAACTCTTTCGGGCTCAGGCGCGGACAGGCAAGTCTGAGCAAGCTTACAAATCTGCGCGCGATCGCGTCGTAGGCAGCCCACGAGACGCTCCGTACTTCGGGGCTGGGGTCGACCGAACACTGCGCGGCGAAGCGGCCAAATGCCTCGCCTCCGGGTTGCAGCGTGACATCCATCGCAGGTTTGACAAAGGCCTCAAGTACACGACGCAAGTCGGGAACACCGTTGGAAGACTCACGCTCGCAAGCATCGAGCAGCGCGGCGCGTTCCAGGTTCATCGGACCCACGCGGGTCTCGATGACGGCCTTCAACAGCCCCTCCTTGGAACGAAAGTAGTAGTGAACGGCCGCCATGTTCACGCCCGCCTCGGCCATGATCGACCGCAGGGAAACGCCGTTGTAGCCGTGGTCGGCAAATAGTCGCTCTGCCACGCGAATGATCTTCTCGCGCGCCTGAACATCTTCGCCGGCGACGGGGTTAATCGAGGTAGCCAGTGGATCCATGGGCCTTAGGCGCCCCAGTGATTGTCGAATCGATGCAGAGTACAAGATGATCGAGAATAAATCAACTGACTGATTCAATCAGTCAGTTGACAGAATCGAAAGATGCCCCATAGAATGCGATTCCTGTTCGGGCAGGGCTCGCGCCAAGTGGGCACAGTCCCGCCCGGCACACCACCCAGCGGACCAGTAATTGCATTCGCCAAGCCGCAACGTTCGAGGAGATACAACATGAAACAAGCATCCGCAATGAGGTTCCTGGCAAGCGCGGCCATCGCGATCGGTCTGGCAGGTCACGCCTTTGCCCAGGCGCCGGTCAAGATCGGCGTGTTGATGCCTTCCAAGTCGCTGGTCGGCAAGCAGGGGTTGCAGGGTGCGCAACTCGCGGCGGAGTTGATCAACGCGGACGGCGGCATCCTTGGCGGCCGCAAGATCGAACTGGTCAGCTACGACACCAACTTTCAGCCCACCGAGGGCGTGGCAGCGGCACAGCGGCTGCTGAATCAGGACGGTGTGAAGGTCATTACCGGCGAAATCAGCAGCACCGTTGCACTCGCGGTGGCCCAGCTCGCCAAGGCAAGCGGCGCCCTCTTCGTGGCTGCCGTACCCAAACATCCGGACGTAACCAAGGGGGGCTATGACCGGGTGTTCCGCCTCAATTCCACCACCGCGATGGACGGCAGCGAGTTCGATGGCTTCCTGAAGAACGACATCAAGCCGACCAAAGTGGCGGTCCTCGCCGAAAACAGCGATTTCGGACGACTGACTATCGCCAACATGAAGCAGCTTTTCGGCGCCCAACTGGTCGCCGCCGAGACTTACGAGATGAACCAGTCCGATTTCAATACCCTGGTCACAAAAGCGAAAGGGTCCGGGGCCGACCTTGTCTGCCTGGCCGGGTCGAACATGGAGCAGTACGGCAACATCCTGCGCGTCCAGGAGGAATTGAAATTCGCCGCGCGCCGCTGCCTCATGCCGGGCATCCTGAATTCGCGTGGCGTGCAGATCGCCGGCAAGGCGGCCGAGGGCGCGTTCAGCGCGGACATCTATGTGCCGACCATCCAGAACGCGCAGAACCAGCGATTCGTCGCCGCGTATACGGCGAAGTTCAAGGAGACGCCTGAAAAGATCGAGCTGCTCGGCTTCGAAAGCGTGTGGATCACCGCGCAGGCGATGCAGAAAGCCGGCACCAGCGAAGACACGGTGAAGATCGCACAAGCCATCCGCGGCAACGTCTGGAACACGCCGCGCGGCGAGGTCCGCTTCGACAAGGACGGGCAGGCCTCGAGCGGACCGCTGATCCGCCTGGTCGTCAAGGACGGCAAGATCGTCCCGATGGCGCGCTGACACCCGCATTCGGGTCAGCCGCCGGGGACCCGGATGGACATGCTCGCGCAGCAGATCGTCAACGGCTTGTCTGCCGGCATGGCCTATGCGCTGGTGGCGCTCGGGCTCACGCTGATCTTCGGCATCCTGCATGTGATCAATTTCGCGCACGGCGAATTCTTCATGCTGGGCGGCTTCGTGGCGGTGCTGGCCGCGAAATGGCTTGGACTGCCGTACCTGTTTTCACTTCCGCTCGCCGTCGCCGTGGTGGGCGCCGCGGCATGGGGTGTGGACCGCATCGCCGTTCGCTCGCTCGTACAGCGCCGCGACGGCTTGTCGGATGTGCTGCTGAGCACCTATGCCTTCAGCCTCCTTCTGTATCACGGCACGCTGGGTATCTGGGGGCCAGCACCGGCGCGCGTCGAAGGCTTCGAAGGCTCGTTCGATCTGGGCCCCGTGACGCTGACCAATCAGCGCCTGTTCATTCTGGCATTCGGCGCGGCCCTGATCGCCGGGCTCCAAGTGATGCTGACCAGGACCCGCTTTGGCCGCCAGATGCGCGCGATGGCGCAAAGCCGCTTCGCCGCCCAGGTGGTGGGCATCGACGTCGCCGGCATCGGCACGCGCGCCTATGTACTTGCCGCAGCAGTCGCCGCACTGGCCGGGGCGATGCTTGCCCCGGTGATCCTGTTTTCCCCGCTGATGGGAAGCAACACCGTGATCAAGGCATTCGTCGTGGTGGTCCTGGGCGGCATGGGAAGCGTGGCCGGCGCGGTGGTGTGCGGTATCGGCCTGGGCGTGCTGGAAGCGCTGATGAGCCTGTACCTGTCTGAAGGCATCGCGTCCGCCGTGATCTATTCGCTCCTGATTGCGATGCTGCTGGTGCGTCCGCAAGGGCTGTTCGGAAAAGCCGCCTGATGCCCCTCGGCGCCTCGAAGATCGCGGCCGGGTGCGCGCTTGCCGCGCTCGCACTCCCCTACGCGATCACCTCCCCCTACTATTCCGGCCTGCTCGTCTACGCCGCCGTGCTGGCCATGTTGGCGACGAGCGTGAACATGGTGTACGGCTACCTGGGCTTCGTCACGTTCGGGCAAGCGGCGTTTTTCGGTCTCGGCGCCTACACCGCAGGCCTCTTGACGGTCAAACTCGGTATCAGCTATTGGGTGGCGGCGCCTCTGGCGATGCTTCCCGGCGCGGCCCTCGGTGCCCTGGTCGGATTCGCGTCGCTACGGCTCGGCGGCGCCTATTTCGCGATCGCTTCGCTCACCGCTGCGGAAGTGCTGCGCCTTTTGGCCGCGAACTGGGTCGACTTCACCCGCGGGCCGCTGGGCGTTTTGGTGCCGGCCGCGCCGCTGCCGTTTCAGGAGCTGCTCGGTCTTTCGATGGCGCAGGCCTATCTCGCCGTCGTTCTGCTGGCGTTGCTGGCCGTGGTGTTCGCGTTGCACCGCCTGATGGCAAGCCCGTATGGCCGCGCCTGGCTGGCAATCCGCGAATCGCAGAACCTGGCGGAATCGCTCGGCATCGAGACCACCCGCTTCCGCGTGGTGAACGTGGCGCTTGCCGGCGCCGTAGCCGCACTGGCGGGGGTGTTGCTGGTGCCGAAGATCTTCGTGATCACCCCGGACCTGTTCGGGCCGACGTTTTCGGCCACCGGGCTCTTGGCCGTGATCCTGGGCGGGCGCGGTACCTTGCTCGGGCCGCTGGTGGGCGGTGCGATTTTCGCCGTGCTGCCGGAGGTGCTGCGTTTTGTCGACGAAATCCGCATCGCGATTTTCGCCGTACTCCTGCTGGTGGTGGTGCGCACGCTTCCCGGAGGATTGATGTCGCTGGTGAAGAACCGTCGAACGGCACGTGCATACGATCAGGTGGACGCGCCGGAGGCAGCGCTGGCCCCACCGCAAACGCCCGCACCGGACGTTCGCCGCGCCGGGAACCCGGCGCCGCTGCTCGAAGTCTCGAACATCAGCAAGGCCTTTCGCGGTTTGCAGGCGATGCGCGGCCTGTCGTTCACCCTTGCGCAAGGCGAGGTGCTGGGGCTGATCGGACCCAACGGCGCCGGCAAGACCACCTGCTTAAACCTGATCAGCGGTTTCATCACGCCCGATGAGGGCAGTGTCCGCTTTGCCGGGAACGACATCGGCGGATCGCGCCCCAGCGTGATCGCCCGTTCGGGTCTGGTGCGAACCTTCCAGCAAACCACACTGTTTGCCGACCTCACGGTGCGCCACAACGTGCTCATTGCCACGCACCTTGCCGCCACGGAATGGTTCGCGAGCGCTCTGCTCGCAACTTCTTCGTACGCAAAGCGCGAGGCGCATCGCGCGGCGCTCGCCGCAAAGGTGCTCGCCACCGCAGGCTTGGCGCACCGCGCCGATGACAAGGCGGGGTCCCTGCCCTATGGCGAACAGCGGCTCCTTGCCATTGCACTGGCCTTAGCCGCCCAGCCAAGGTTGCTGCTGCTCGACGAACCGGCCGCCGGACTCAACCACACCGAGGCCATGCAGTTGGTGGCGCTGCTGCACAAGCTGCGCGACCAGGGGCTCTCCATCCTCATCATCGATCACAACCTCAAGATGATGATGGCTGTCAGCGACCGCATCGTCGTACTGCACCACGGCGAGAAGCTTGCCGAAGGCCCGCCCGCCGAAGTGCGCGCGCATCCGGAAGTGATTCAGGCCTATCTGGGCGGACGCAAGGTCGAAAGCGGCGAACCAGCCACGGAAGCACGCCATGCTCCGGCTTGAAGGCCTGCAGGTCGCCTACGGGCCGGTACATGCGCTGCGCGGCCTGACCATGCACGTGGGGCGAGGCGAGGTGGTGGCCTTAGTCGGCGCCAACGGCGCCGGCAAGTCCTCCACCCTGAAGGGGCTGCTGGGACTGGCCCCGGATACGGCCGGCTCGATACTCTTTGACGGCAAGGAACTGCGTGGCCTGCCGACCCACGCGCGCGTGGCCTGCGGCCTGGCATTGTCGCCCGAAGGCAGGCACGTGTTTCCGGACATGAGCGTGCTGGAAAACCTCGAGACCGGCCTGATCGACGCAAGCACCGCCATGGCGGTGCGCCATCGCCGGCTGGCGGAAATGTTCGAACACTTTCCCCACCTGGCGGACCGCCGTGCCCAGGCGGCCGGCACGCTCTCCGGGGGAGAACAGCAAATGCTCGCCATCGCCCGCGCGCTGATGTCGAACCCGAAACTGCTCATGCTCGATGAGCCCACACTCGGCCTGGCGCCGGTGATCGTGGGCCAGATCGCCGCACTGATCGTGCGGCTGCGCGGCGTCGGGATCTCGGTGCTGGTGGCGGAGCAGAATGTGGAAATGACCTTGAGCGTTTCCGACCGCGCCTATGTGCTCGACAGCGGCGAACTGGTCAAGGAAGGACCGAGCGCGCAACTGATGCGCGACCCCGCCATCCGCCAGGCCTACCTGGGCATTTGAACCCCTTCACAACCCTACGGAAAGACCGCGCATGACTGGACACGTAAGACGCATCGTCACCGGCCACGACGCCCAAGGCAAAGCCATCGTCAGCAGCGACGGCCCGGCCCCGGCGGTGATCGTCAATCCGAAACGGCCCGGCTACTTCCTGACCCAAGTCTGGGCCACCACCGAGAGCCCCGCCGAAGTCGGCAATACCGACGACCCGACCCGCCTGCCACTCGCGCTCGCGCCGCCGAAGAACGGATCGGTCATCCGCATCATCGAATTTCCGCCGGAGCACGGATCGCTATCGAAATTCGACAAGGAAAGCGCCGAAGAAGCCTTCGCCGCCATCGGCGGCAAGGCCCATTCCACATTCCGCCCAGGCGCACTTCACCCCATGATGCACAGGACCGAATCGATCGACTACGGCATCGTGCTCGAAGGCGAGATCGTCCTCGTGCTCGACGACTCCGAAGTGACCGTGCGCGTCGGCGAGGTGGTGGTTCAACGCGGCACCAACCATGCATGGAGCAATCGCTCGAGCCGCCCCTGCAAGGTCGCCTTCATTCTTCTTGACGGGCGCTTTTCTCGGGAATTGGCCTGATCGCGCGCATGGACTCGCAGCCCCGGGCCGTGTGCCAATCCAGCCAGTTGGACGCCGCGCGCCTGAAGATGGCGGCGCTTTTCCGCTGGCGCTGGTGCGCCACGTGATCGACGGGCGCCGCCAGGTCGAGCTCCATGGACCGCGCGAGATGCCCATCTGGGGCTTTGTGTTCCTGGAGGATTTCGCGCAAAGCCAGATCCGGCCGAAGCTGGGCGAAGCTTTGGCAGGCCAGCGCGTCGACGCACTGATCGATTACCTGAAGCAGATCCAGGAGTAGCGCGCGCGGTCAATGCGCCGGAAACACTGGCTCCCCTGCGGCGCGGTAACGGCGCACGATGGCGTTCCAGGCCTGCCGCGCGGTTCCGGCATCGCAGAACAACCTCCGGTCCCTTGCAGTGATCGCACCGTGGGAAACGAGAAAGTCTACGTTGAACGCCTGGCGCCAACAGGATTCCCCGAAGAGGACGATGGGCATCGGCTTGATCTTGCGCGTCTGCATCAGAGTGAGAGTCTCGGAGAGCTCGTTGAAGGTTCTCAAGCCGACGCCGCAACCCGAGGGCGTGAGCACTTCAGAGACACACTACCGCTCCGGCGCGCTCACTGCCGCCGGTTGCCCTTATGGTCGTTCTGCCCGTCATTCTTGTGCCTGCCGGCCACTTCTTCCTGCTCCGCCTTTTGCTTTTGCTTGGCGACCTCATCTACTTGAGGGGAGAGTGGTTGCTTTTGTTGCTGATCGAGATCTTTGGTTTTCTGATTCATGTCGCTACTCCTTGAGTTAGCTGCGCCAAACCTGCGCGCGTGTTCCGCTGGGTTTCGAAAGGGTGCGACGTTCATTCCGGTCGCCCTAAAAGCTGGTTATTGCAGGGGTTTGATCTAAGCGCGCTCTTGGCTAGGGCAATAAGTCCACTATAGGCCTGCACCCCCTCTCCCTCTGTGCGGTGTCGCACAAGATGCCCGGTCTACTGGCCAAAGACGCCTCAGTAACTCAGGGTCGCAACTACTTCACCACGGTAAACGGCGGATTGACCGGGCACGGCACACGAATGCCTCCAGGCCCAGTATCGTGCCGTTTGCTGCGCAGCGCCATCAGTGTGGCCAAGAGCGTGGCGCCGAGGATCGCTAGCACCATGTCCTTTTGCCCGTCCCACACGTCGCCCTGGATGCCGAGGTAAGCGGCGCTAAGCTCGGGGCTGACGAGCCGCTCTACGATCGCCTCGATGATTTCGAAGATTCCGCTCAGCGCGACGATCACTGAGGCGGGCAGGAGCAGTGCCCAAAAGCCCCGCACTTTTACGAGGCGCACGAGAATCACGTGCATCGGGCTATCAATCGAGCATGCGAAGCAAGGAGTAAGACAATGAAAGCGGAAAAATTGAAACAACTGCGCGCAGCCGGCTGGCAATCCGGTTCGGCCCGGGATTTTCTGCACTTAAGCGACGCAGAAGCCGCGCTCGTCGAGATCAAGCTCAGCTTGACCGACGCAGTGCGGCAGGCGCGGATCAAACACAAGCTATCGCAGTCCGACCTCGCACTACGCATCAAGTCAAGCCAATCGCGCGTGGCGAAAATTGAAGCGGGCGACTCCAGCGTTTCGCTGGACCTGATCGTCCGTGCGCTCTTCGCTGCCGGCGCTACACGCAAGGAGGTGCAGAAAGCCTTCGCGTCGAACATGCCGGCGACTGCGTAAGGAAAGCCGGGAATCGCGGAATCCGCTGCCCTACCGCGAACTCCTCGACTATCCACGAGATATTTGAATCTGGAATGTTTTGCTTTGGTCTACGCATTGACAACCGTAAAGCCACACCTTACATTCGTGCCATGATCGTCAGCTTTCGACACACAGGTCTGGAAAGATTTTTCCGCACCGGTAGCAAGGCAGGCGTTCAAACTTCGCATGCGGCGCGATTGCGCCTGATTCCGGGCGTGCTCGACCAGGCAGGCAGCGAAGACGATGTGAAAGCCTTGCCGGGACTGCGCGCCACCGCCTATCCGGCAAGGAAAAGGACTTCACCTCCGTTTGGGTGAACGGTAACTGGCGCGTCACTTTCAAATTCATCAGCGTCAATGTCGAGCTTGTCGATTACCTCGATTACCACTGAAGGAACACATCATGGGCAGCATGCACAACCCTCCTCATCCCGGCGAAGTGCTGTGGGAAATGCACCTCAAGGATTCCGGCATATCCATTTCCGAAGCGGCAATCCGCCTGGGCATTTCGCGTCAAGCGATGTCGGCCATACTGAACGGACGGGCGGGAATAAGCGCCGACATGGCACTGCGCCTCGCAGAAGCGCTGAACACCAGCGCAGAGATGTGGACGGGCATGCAGTCTGCATATGACCTCTGGCAGGCTCGGCAAAAAAAGCGCCCGAAGGTGAAGACGCTGGCGAAGGCGGCTTAGTTCGTTCTGAAGAATGTGAGCCTGGCCCGTTTCGCCCCTTTCGCCGCCGCTGGGGATGCAGGTGATTGGAGGATATGGGCAGTTGCGCAGTCCGTCAGCGAGAACTCCCGAACGCAAGCTTAGCGGCCCCCCACATTCACCGGCGATGCCGTTGAAGCTTATGGGTCGATCCGCTGCAAAAGGGTCGCAATCTCCTCCTGCAACTTCGGAACATCGTTAAAGGCCGCGTTCCACACCTGGTCAGGAATGATGTCGAAGTAATCATGAACCAGGCGATCGCGCATACCGGCGATCTGCTTCCAAGGCACGTTCGGTGCCAGCGCTCGGGTTTCAGGGCTGACGCGCTTGACCGCCTCGCCGATAACGAGGAGCTGCCGAACCACACCGTTCAATACCAGCTTGCGCTTCGCCGACTCGTCGCGCCCGCCGGCCACTAACTCGCCAATATCCGAACATGCGTCCAGAACATGCTGAAGAGGGCAGGTCGCGTGCCGTCATACCGGGCGAGCCTGCGCCAGCACGCCGGACCGGAATCGCGGGTGCAATTGCTGGGCGGAGATCACATCGACACGCTTGCCGAGCAATTCCTGAAGATCGGCCACCAAGCCGCCGACATCGAAAAGGCTGGCCGTGGAACTCCAGTCCACCAGCAGATCAAGATCGGACTCCTCATGGTCGTCACCACGCGCCGCCGAACCGAACACGCGCACGTTCATCGCCCCGGCCTTGGCGGCCAGAACGAGAATTTCGTCGCGTTTAAGCTTGAGCAACCCGGAAGGACGCATGACTGCGCAATCTACAAAATTGGTTGGCAACAATACAAGTTTAGCGCCGAGTGTTTCGGACAGGTGACTCCCGGCTTCGATTCGATGTCAAGATGCAACGTCCGCAAGAGTCCCGTGCTCGAAGACGGTCATTTGCCGCTCTTCTCCAGCTTCGGTGTCACCTACGGCAGTTTCTTCTGTTCGGACTTGAGGCGCCGTTCCAGCTTCTTGAGATCCTCGGCCGGCGGCAGTTGTTCGGGAACAATATTGCGGTCGGTGAGCAGCCGGCGCACGTCGCGGTTGTTCTTCACGTGCTCGTGCGTGATGCTCGGTTCACCGCGCAAATCCTGCTGCTTTACCTGCGTGTTGGTGATCTCGTTGGCAAAGTCCCTGGCCTTGATGGTGATCGTTCGCAGGTAGTCTGCGAGCGGTCGACCTTCCGGTACCGCGAGACGACCCTTCATGTTCTGCGTGGTCAAACCGCCGAACAGCGCCGCATCGCCTTTGCTCAGGATGCGTCCGAACCCCTGGCTATCGATGCCGCCTACTTCGCCTTCCGCCTGCACGGCGCGAAAGTGATGACGCAGCCCGACCTGCGCCCGCGCCTGGCCGTATGCCACAGCAGCCAGTGGTACGCCCTGCGCCCCGAAATGGCCAATGCCATCGAACAACCCGCCGCCAGGCTCGAACGCGCCGGCGCCACCATCACCCGCATAACCCTGCCCCCCGACCTGGAAGCCCTGATCCCGCTGCAAATGTGCATCGTCGCCTACGAAGCCCGCCAATCCCTGGCCGTCGAACGCATCCACCACCAAGCGCGTTTAAGCGAACGCCTGCAACAGCGCCTCACCGGCAGCGCCGAGATCACCCCGGCCGAATACCTCGACATGCGCCGCCGCGCCGCCGAATGCCGGCAATCGATTCGCGCCGTGTTCCAGAACGTAAATGCCCTGCTCTACCCGCCCGCCACGGGCGAAGCGCCTGAAGGCCTGCTCGATTCCGGTTCAGCGCAATTCGGTGCGCTGTTGTTAACGGCGGTGCAAAAGCGAACATATCTGGCGACGAAAATCGCAAACTTCCATGGTTGCAAGCGCGAAACTGCC
>ENA-ORBV01002707-ORBV01002707.1-microbial-mat-metagenome-genome-assembly--contig:-NODE-2707-length-36914-cov-44.215273_pt1 | contig 36914 bp, 32 predicted proteins | sample MGYA00237777_ERZ505514 | MGnify/ENA primary metagenome ERZ505514 (study PRJEB26160, sample SAMN06269048) | microbial mat metagenome | isolation source: Oligotrophic lake microbial mat | place... | reverse complement strand
AGCTCTCGCGCCTTGATCGACTCAAGCCGCAGGCTCCAGTTCTTTGCCATGTTCTTGACCCTGGCGTTGAAGTCGTCCTCTGACTCGCGCCTGCGTTTGTGCGGCTTCGGCGCGAGTCTGTACTTTTTGACGATGTGCTCGGCTTCTTTCCCGACATCGTCTTTCACGATCTGCCAAATAGTCTCGTCGGTCGCGCTCTCCGTCGCCTTGGCTTGTTTTTCCAGCCGTTCCTTCCTTATGGCGATGTCGGGAGTTTCGGACAGCAATCGAGGGAACGCCACGGCAAGGACAGACTCGGCGATGAGGTCTATGCGGTCTTCTCCCGCCCGCTCTGGATATGTCGGTGGAACGAGCCCGAAGCTTTCGGCCATGTCTTTGTAGAAAGAGTTGACTGAAAGTGCCCCGTATGCCGCGTTCTTGGCGATCTGCTCGACGCCTCCGCCAACGTCGGGCGCTCCCCTCATTGCCCCAAGGTTGCCCCTTCCGGTAAGGTCGCGAAGGCTCGTAAGGTGCGGCTCGAATCCGGTGGCTGCGACCGAAAGCCCTTGGACGACCGGGCCTGACACGAACGGGTGCAGAGCGCTGTTGACAACGTCCTTGAATCCTGCATCGACTGCTTGGTCTAGTGTTCCGCCTGCGCTCATTGTGTCGGCGAACCCCCTCACACCCAATGCGCGCAATCCGCGCCCGACGATAGGGTCAAGGAAGTCGATGGAGACCGACTTGCCGTTGCCCAGTGGAATTTTCCCGACCTGTGAGCCTTCTTCTTCCCACGGCCACATCGACCTTGCCGCATAGTAGGCGACTGCCCACGTGCCCAAGTATCCGGCCAATCCTCCTGAGATTTGTTGCTGGACTCGAAGGCTTGCGACTTTCGCCTTGGAAAGTCCAGAGGTCGGGAGTTCTGTCGTCATCGTGTTCGCCTTGAGCCCGTTCAGGTACATCGTCTTTCCTGCGGTGTAGAACGGAGAAATTCCACTACCCTTGAGCATTTTCTCGAGCTTTGCCTCTACTGCGGTGTTGTAGGCGCCCAATTGGTTCACGAACTTTGCCAGTTCGGGAGGAGTCGCTTTAGGGTTGACCTCCTTGGCGATCCTGAGCATGACGACTCTGGCTTTAACGTCGATCCCGTTCAGCCCATAGAGGGCAGGGCCGAGCGACCACCGCTTTAGTTCTGCCCCGTATGCCTCGGAGTGCTTCTTGCTCATCGTCATGGACAGAGCCTTGTTCGGGAGCGCCCCAAAGTTCGCGAGTTCTGTCATTTCTGCCAGTACCGTTTCACTCCCCACCCTGATCTGCGAGATTTGAAGCAACGAGTTCACCATCTTCGTCAGCGGCGTGTTGCCTATAGACTTGCTGAACCATCCACCTGGAAGGTACGGAGTGCTTGCGACCAAGACGCCAACGAGGTTGCTGGCGTGGAAAGCGGCGTCGAGCGGCCCGACCAGTCCGTATTCGTTGATCTTGTGGAGGACTCCTGATATGTTCTCGTTGACAAGGTCGCCCTTGGATTCGAGCAAGTGACCGATCTCACTCCCGAGCCAAACAGGGACCTTGTACTGTTTGTTCGGCCCTGCTGAAAGGATTTTCGCGGCGTACTCCACTCCGTCGATGTTGATCGTCGGATTGTCTTGTGCAGGGATTCCGGGATTGACCCTTCGGATAATCTCGTCTTGCTCCAATCGGTGGATGAGTTTTGCACGATCGTTGTCGTAGTACGCTTTGGTCACGCTGTCGGCGAACGACTGGGCATCGGTCCCGTAGTCTGGCGCGTGTCCGGTGGTGAACTGGTTGCGCTGGTTCTTGTTCTTTTGTAGAGGCGCCCTTCGCCCAATCGTGAACCTTCGTCCGTCGTTTCCTATTTTCGCTCCTCGCGCTGGACGCAGTGGTTTGCCTAGTTCGTCAAGCGGTGCAAGCGGATAGTAGGTTTTGTGCGGCCCGAGAGAATCGCTGAACACGCCTTCGTTTTTGGCATGGCTCTCGTTGAGCTGGGCTTCAAACTCTCGCTTGTAGACTTCAAGAGCCCGTTTGAACTCAGGCGTCTTGCCCTCGGCTTCAAACTCTGCACGGCCCATGACTGACTTGACTCTCGCCGCAGCATCGTCGAGAAGCGTGACGAACCCGTCTTTGGCAGCGTCTTCCACTCCGGACGCTATAAGTACAGTCAATGCTTCTTCTGACCCGAGGTTCTCAGCGATCTGCGACCATTTGTAGCCCCATTGTGCAACGAACTGTGGATCTTCCATCTTTTCGACTTCTCTGGCGAAACTTTCCCAGCGGTCTTTGGCTCCGAGCAGGCGCGATTCAGTGAGCACCTTCCTGAGCGTGGCGAAGTACCCTTTCTGTCCAGCCGCCGCATCAATGGCAGGAACGGCCGCCTGCATGAGCACCTGGACTTTCGCCCTGCTTGCAGCAAGCGCCCTGGCTGCCGTTGCGGATTTGGGCGCGACCTGCGACAGGATGGTCATGTCTTCGATGAAGAAGTTGCGCAGCTTGTCGCGTGAAGCCCTGACATCGTCTGCATGAGCTGTGAGTGAATCCCTGACAAAGTCTGCATAATCTGTGAGCTTGGAGGAAAGAGCGTCTGGATCCGCTGGCTTTTTCCCTCTCGGCGTTCGCTTTGGTCTCGCTATTCCTGAATCGAAACTGGACTCGTATTCACCTGCGATCTTCTGGGCATAGCGAACGAGCGCGGCGTCGTCAAGGTTCAGCGCGATGTTATAGTCTTTGAACTGTAGCGTGTGCGTCCCGTTTTCGGCAGTTTCAGTCGTGATGTCTTTTGTTTCAAGCGATTTCTTCGCGCTCTCTGGATCGGTGACGGTCTTTCCTACTGGCTCCGCTGGCTTTTTCCCTCTCGGCGTTCGCTCTGGTTTCGCGCTCTCTGGATCGGTGACGGTCTTGTCCGTCGGTTTCTTGGTTTTAATCTCTTTCTTGAGGACTTTCTCTCGTTCCTTGAGGACTTTCTCTCGTTCCTTTAGAACGGCAATCTCTTTCCTGATGTCTGTCTTATGCTCAGGTTCGGTTTCATTTTCAAGCGCTTCCTTTAACTCATCAATATTTTCTTGAATGTCATCAATCTTGTCTTGAGTGTCCTGCAACGGAGACGGTTTCTCGGTTTCGGCAGCATCGCCATGAGCCTCCAACCGTTTCTTTTGAGCGGCAATCTTTACCTTGATGTCTGCCTTTCCCTCACGGTCTTTTTCATATTTAAGCTCTTCCTGTAACGCAGCAATCTCTTCTCTAATGCCATCTGGTGTATTGCTTCTTTCTATCTCGGTTACATGAAACTGCCACTTTGCAAGTGCATCTCTGTCATGCAGAGGAACAAGCTTGTCATACATACCTGGCCTCCCTTTTTCAACTCCAAAATAATAGAAACCACCGGATTCATCTGCCGGGTGTGCGATAAGTGCTCCTTCTTTAAGGTCTCCGTTCCTGCGCGCTTCATAAAGACTTGTACTTGAATCAAAGTATATAGTGTTTTTGAAGACACCTGTACTCGGTTTGGCAACAGGGGCTGCTTCTGCACCCGTTGTTCCACGTGGAACAACGGGTGCGTCCTCCCCTGTCTTTGGGGTTGGTGCGGTCTCCCCTTTCGCCTCAGCCACACTCTGGACTGGTGGTTCTGGCGCGAGTGGCCCGACAGTGTCGGCAGGATTTTCCGTTTGCTCAGGCGCGGGGGCTGGGGCCATTCCTGGCCACTTGCTCGGGTTTGTGGTGAACGAGTCGAACACTGCCTTTAGCGAAGCGGGAACCTCTAGCTTTCCTTTTCCGATGTGTGGAGCGGATTGACCTGCGATACCACCGGGCCGTGTGGCGTAAACGTCCCTCACCGCAAGCGCCAATTGGGCCATGACCGGATCGAGTCCTGGAATCGACGCTTGCTCTGTCAGATATTTCTCGAACGATCTGGCGAACCGCTCCTCGTTTGCGACCGACCACTTTCCCTTTTCCACGCCAATCGCCAGTTCGACTTGAGCCGTCGTCTCTGGCGAAAGTGTGCGGCGCAAGTAGTGGCTCGCTTCATGCACGACCTCTGCGATGGTCGCTCCTGGCCCGAGTTTGATGATCGCGGACTTCCCGTCTGCGTCGAATTCGATGCGCCCGAGTTCGGACACTCCTGCCGTGGACGTTTCTTCGCTTTTCGACTTGCCGAACAACGTGCCTGTCGTGGGCTCCGGCTCGACCGGAGTCGGCGAAGCTTGTTCTTCACCGAACATTCCGGGCTGGTCTGCATACCGCCTGTTGTAGTCATTGGTGCGCGGACGGTCTACCTGTAGACCCATCTGCTCGATGACGGCCCTTCCGTTAGCATCGTTCCGCAGGGCGTAGTAGCCTTCCCCTAGGCTGGTTCCACCATTGTTTTCGACAGCTTTCCCAAAACTCGGTTGCATGTTCCGGGCGACGATGTACGGTTTTTTTGTCGTCTTGCTGAACAGATTGTCTTGACCGCTCAGCTTTGCCGCAATGTCTCTGAACTTTCCTGACGAGACGATTTCGCGCAAGACTTCGCCGACCTTCTGTCCGGAACCGCCTGTAGTCACGGCGTCTCCGAGCGCGTGGAAAGCGTCCACAAGGTCTTCGGGCAACGAGTGGAGTTGCCCTTGGGACTTGAACTCTTCCCATGTCCAGCGGTGGGAGTCCTGGAATTCCTGGAACCTTGTGTACTCGTCGAAGATAGCGTTGAGCGCGTCGGACAGTTCAGGGCTCTTGTTCTTGAGCAAGTCGGGCATGGCCAGGAACAAACCTTGCGTAAGTCTTGCAGATTCTTCGCTGGACTCGAAAATCCTTTCTGCGAGTGGTCCTCCTTTTTCTCCTAGAAGGTCGATTAATGCCGCGCGTTTCAAGCGCATGAGCCCTTCGACGGCCACTCTTCCGTCAGCGGTCACGAGTCCGGATCGTTCGGATTCGGGGAATTGGTTGATGAACCTATTTACTAGACCTCTGTTCTGAGAGGAGTTGACCGAGCGGTCGAACGATTCACCGACAACCTTGAAGGATTGCCAGAAATTTTCCGGCAACTTCCCTGCGTCGGACTTGGCCGTCTCGACTTGCCCCATCGCGGCGGCGGGAGATTTGTTCCCTTCCTCTGCAAGCATCTTCGCGGTTGCATGGTCTACGTCGGCCACTCTGACTCGGACGTACACGCCTGTATCGGTCGGGGGGAGTCCAAGTAAGTTCCGTAACGTTCGTTGGTACCGTGCCCATTCAGCCTGGTTTCCGTGACCGTCGGCGAGCAGCTGCATCGCCATTGTCCGCCCGTTGCCAGAGATGACAGTCCCGTCCGGCATTACGATCGGTGTGCCGTCAGCCATGCTTCTGAACTCGTCCAACGCTCTGTCTGTGTCGAAGTTTTTTGCGATGCCCTCAATTTGCATCTTCGGCGATTCGCGGTCGCGACTTCTAGGCTGGAGGTCTGCCGGGAACTCCTTAATTGGATCGAACGTGACGTAGCTGTGGCTAGGTTTCAATCTACTGATTGGCCAAATTTCATCCCTGGCAGTTTGTTTTCCGTGGTTGGTTGTCCAATAGTGGGTCTCGCCAAGATGGGTCCCGCCTCCTTCGGCGGGCTTCGGCCCAGTTGGCGCAGGCGGGTTTTCGCTGACGATCTCGGCTTCTTTGTCCAAAGTCGCCGACACTTTGTTCAGTTCTACAGCGATGTCGTCAGGCACGGAGAGCGTCCCATCGGGTTCGATCCTGACGTTCGCCAGAGATTCTGCGGCTGGTCGGCCACCGTCTTTTTCGATGTTCAGTGCGGCCCTTGTCATCATGGTCGCTCCTGACGTCGCATGGTCTTCGAGTTTCGCGGGATCGGTCGCGCCAGATTCGTGCAAGGTGCTGAGGATTTCTTGCCTAATCCGCTTTGAATAGTACAGTACCTCTGGGGGCATCGCGAGCCACTCTTGGCGCAACCCATCGACAGGGAGCTTGACCGGCAATACCTTCTTTATCAACTTTTTGCCGTGCCACAACATCAGCCCGGCGAAGAGCAGTGGCACAGATGCGCGAGTGCGCTCTTGCCATGTGGAATTCGGGTTGTGGAAAGTGGCGAGCGCGGCGGGAACGCCGGTGCCTTCCCAGATTGCTGGCAAACCACCGTCGATGGCTTGTTGCAAAGTGGCCTGTACGCCTGCAATTGGCCCTAAATATGGAATTGCGTAAGGCACTACCTCCGCTACGGTATCTGAAAGCGTTCCGGTCACCGACTCTTGCCAGCCCTTGTTGAACTGCTCTTCTGACGCGAACGGAGTCGCCCCGTGAGTCGCAAGTTCCTCTTGTGGGGCTATGCCCACGAGGCCCATGCGCGCAGCGGTCTTGACAGAAAGAGACGCGAGCGAACCTAGTCCTTGCACGAGCTCAAGCGGGCTATAGTGCTTCCTCGGCCCTTGGTCACGGACGGCTCCGTCAGTACCACGGACACGCCACTTACCGTCCTCGGCGAACGGGGCTTCCGTTTGAGTCCTTGTCCCAGGAAGCCCGACTCGCTCGGCTGCATCGTTGACGTCTTCCATCGAACGGCCTTTGGACATAGCCTCGTTCTGAGTGTGGCCTGCGACATATCCTGGCGGGATGCTTCCAGACTCGTCCATCTTGGAATGCAGGTTCAGCCGGTACGCGCGGCGGTCTGCCGATTCGTTGTACCCGAACGTGGGGTTTCTACCGTTCGCCAAATCGTAGAGCGCCATAGCTCCCTGGATCGTCGTGGGGTCCTGTTGCAGGCGCATCGTCACGGTCATGCGACGCTCAGAGGGAATAAGGAAGTGTAGCTCTGGTCTTTTTTCCAGTTCCTCGCGCTCTGACTTCATGCGCTCGACTTCGGTCTTGAACGCTGGCCACGAACTCGGGTCGCTCAGTTTCTTGCCAAGCGCCGCCCCGGTGCCAGGTGGAACATTGCCGCCGTCAGACTTGAGTCCGAACTTTAGCCACATGTATCCAATGGCGGCTTGCCGCACGTCTGGCGGTAGCCCTTGTCTTGATCCTGGATTGAGGAACGATTCGCCTGAGAACCCTGTGAACGCGCTGTCTATAGCCTTGGCCTCCGAGTAGACGTTGCCCGGTTTTGCGGTGAGTTCCATCTGCCGCTTGTACCTGTCCCGTTGTGGGTCGCTCAAGTATCCGAAAGTCGGCATTCCGTACTTTTCTGTGTCGTATTTGTGGAGCTTTGAATCCATAGAATTCGGATCGAGCAGTTTGCGCTTGTAGTCTTCTGGCCAAGCGCGAGGGTCTTGGAGTTCCCTGGGCACACTGGCTTGGGCCGTCCTTGAGTCGATCGACTTCCGGACGTAGTCGGGCATAGGAATAAGCGCGGCCCCGGTCATCGGTGCTTGGACTGGCGATGGTGCCTGTTTTTGCTGGGGAGACAACTGGCTCAAGAACGTGCTGAAGTCTGGCCCAGGCTTTTGAGCCGTAGGAGCAGTGGCCCCCCTTGGCTTTCGCCGAGGCTTGGGTTCGGGCTGTGCCTTGCGCGGGGTCCTCGGCACAAGAACTTCGGCGTTGGCCCTTTGTCGCTCCGCTTCGATCTGGCCAAGCTGGACTGGCGGTGGCCCTTCCTTTTGTTCTCCGAGCGTACTGAGGAACGCCCCGATGCCGGGGTCTTGCTCCGGCATTACTTTCCTCCCGTGTCTTGCGAACCGTAGTGAGCCTCACGCCCCGGTGGCGGTTTTGTTCCAACGACCTTCTTGGCTCCGCGAGGGACTCGTTTTGTTGTCCCTGGCGTGAAGGATGGCGACGGTGCTCCACCTTGGGTGAGGCTCTGTATCCGTCCAATCTTTACGAATTGCCCTTGGCGCACATTTTCGACATATCCGCGCGCGCTTACTTCTTCCACTTTTTTGCTCTTTGACGACGCCCCGATCATCCTGTCGTTGCCGATGTAGACAGTGACGTGGTCGACCTTTCCGTCTTTCTTCCAGTCAAAGAACAGGAGGTCTCCGGGTTGCATTTCCCCTGGATTTACTGCTGCCGTGTTCTTGTACATTTCTTGGGCGGTCGAGCCTGGAGCCTTGAGCCCTATCGACTCAAGCGCGTTGCAGACCAGTCCGGAACAATCGACGGTTTCATCGTCGCCTATCTTCCGGCCTCCTCCCCATACATACGGCTTGCCTACGCTCTTCTTCAAGGCTTCGATAAACCCTGACACGTGCGGTTGGCCTGCCGCCATGCTCGACACACTGCCGATGGTCGTTCCGCTCGATGTCGGTTCGGTCGGAACGATCAGGTCAAGTCCGTCTTTGAGCCTGGAGTGCAACCTGTTGAGTTCGTCTATCGCAGGAGCCGCCGCATCGACCTTGGCTTGTGCCTCTTTCGCCGCCAAGACGAACCCCTTGTACTCGTTCGCCTTGTCCCCAGGAGGAATCGTCCCGTCTTTCCCCTTGTAGTCTCTCAGACGCGCGTCAGCGCTTTCTTGAGCTTTCGCGGCCGCTTTCGCGTTGGCGTCGCGGCTGGACATAGCCTCCTTGAGCCGTTTGCCCACTTCCTCGAACCCGACTTTGACCTTGTCCAGTTCAAACTTGTCCTTTTCGAGCCCTTGGCGGTACTCTCGGTAGTCAATCTTGCTGGCAGCATCGACCGCGTTGTAAAGTCTATTGACACGGTCAGCATTGAGCAGTCCGGTTTGTGCGGCCATCCTGGCTGCTTCGAGAGGCAAGAGGGTGTCGAGCCTTTCCGCTTTTTCTTTGTCCAGTCCGATGGCGGAGGCCAATTTTTTGACTCGTTGCGCATTGAGCCCTATCCGTGAGTCGGCTTCGGCCATTCTCTTTTCTGCTTCTTTGAACGGCTGGGTAGGCTGTCCGTGCGCGTTGAACGCAGGCAGGCCAGAGTCTAGCACCGAACTAATGTAGTTCCTTGTATCGTTCAGTTGGGCCAAATCGTTTGCTGAGAGTTTGCCACTGCTCGCTATGCTGTCCAGCTTGCTCAGTCGCGTCCTTAGCCCGACCCGGTATTCACGGTCGTTAAGGTGTTGTTGCGTTTCGGCTTGTCCGTAGAGTATAGACTTCCTGTTGAAGTCGGCCGTGTAGGCGTCTTGTTCGTTGTTTTTCTGGGCTGTCACCGACCGCTCCACTCCGAGCGCGGCTTGCTCGTACCGCAGTGTCTCGTTCTGCCAAATTTGGATATCGCTCGCGTATCGCTTGTCGTTCTGTTGGTCGATGTATCCCTTGGCTAGAACGGGCGCCTCGAATATCGCCTTGCCGATCACTGCCGCAGATTGGGGGTCGATGATCCCGGCGACGGCCATCGCTATGAGATGGGTAAGCCCAATTTCCGGCATCTTGGAAGGATCGGGAGGAGTCGGCATCCTAGACATCGCTGTGTGGAATTTTTGCCATCCTTCGTCGATGCGTTTCTGGTCGAGTGACGCGAATTGCTGGACTGGTGGCGCACCAATGTCCTGGTTCTGGGTTCCGGTAGTGGTCGGACTCGGCTGTGCGGTTATAGCGGGAGTGCCGACTGGCCCTCCCTCAGCCATATCCATGTAATGCCCGTGATAGTTAGGGTCCCATATTGATGTCCTGGTGACAGGATCGTAGCGAGTTCCGGGCGGTGGCGTCCCAGAGTTTGCCGGTTGTGCCGGAGTCGCAGTTCCCGGCCCCTGCGCGTTTTGGCCTTCGACTGTGCCGTTGTAGCTTCCTTGGTCTTGGCCTTGTTGTGCCTGCTGTGGCTGGGCTGTAGGCATCGGAGGCGGCTGTATGCCGAGTTGCGCCGCGAGCGCATCGGCGGTCTGGTTTGCGGAATGGGCCTCCGGTGACACGCCTTCCGCCGCTGACCGGTTGTAGCCGTCGGAGATGATCCGCTCGGACTGGCCATCGGCGATGAGCGACAGCGCATACCTTTTGTGCGCCGGGAGCATTTTTCCGGGTGAATTGTTGACGACGGTCTGTAGTAGTCCCGCAAGCTCTTGCCCGATCTCTTGCGACTGCCGCACTTATCCCCACCGTCCGAGCTTCGACAACCCTTTCGCCCACTCGTCTGATCCGATCTGCTGAGTTCCGCCAGAAGTGTCGCCAGGCCCGTTGCTTCCGCCCGTCAGCACGTTCGATGTCTGGTTCGTGTTCTCTACTTTCTGTGCTTGTCTCCACGCTTCATAGTTGCTCCATGCTCCCGCAAGACCTGATATCGCCCCTGACGCCGCGCTTTGGGCTCTGTCGGCTCGCTGTGCCGCGATGTTGCTGAGGTTCGTACCTGCGTTGATGACTCCCCCGATGAGTCCAGTCTCGTAAGGCGCGCCTGCAAGCGCAAGCCTTCGACTGAACGCATCGACCGACATACTCAGATATTCCTGGTCGCGGGCTTTGGCGTGTGCGACTTCCGAATTCCCAAGGACTCGTTCCGCCGCTGTCTCACCGGGCCGGTATCCGCCCTGTTTGAAAAGTGCGGCCACTAGGTTCTTCGTGTCGCGGGCTCTGGAGTCTGCCGTAGCAGAATCCATCCGGTCGAACATAGCTTTTGGATCGAGCAGTCCTTGCTCTCCGGCCCACTTCTGGACGCCTTCGATGTCTCCTTTGCGCTGTCCGAAAAGGTTCTTGACCCAATCCAGCTGGTTCGCAGCAATACCTTCGGCTGCTTTCGCCTGACGGTCCGCACCCTTTTTCCCGATGAGTCCACCAAGGAGCCCCCCTACGCCTGTTATTATTCCTGCTCCTACTACTGCGGGTATGGGCATACCGTGGATTATGGCTTACAAACCAGCAGAGCTTTTTGTTGCTCTCGCCAGACTCCGCGAAGTGCGGAGATATCGTTCGACGCCAAATTGCGATACCCGTCAACAAACACATCCAATGACGACTTTTCGAGGTATGGCATTACATGTTGGAAGTGGGTGCCACAGAACAGGTGGTCATAGCGGTCGAGGAATTCATTGTCGAACCGTTTTGCCTTTCTGCCAAGTAATTTGCACAATTGGCTGCCGGTGTCTTCGCGCTTCCATGTTGGTGCACAATAGTATTGGAACGGACGAAATGGATGCCACTCCATCGAAGATGTCCGAACATTCTCAACTAATAGTTGGCAGTCAGGAACGATCAAGTGGCTCGTATGAATTCGAGATGAAGTAAGAGTATGAGTAAGCGGACAATAGAATTTAGGGAGCCTTCTTCCTGCCAAAAGCGCATCTCCAAAGTCTGCCAATTCGCAATCTTTCCAAAACACTAAGTCAGGGTCAAGTATTACTAGACGACCTGTTGCGCACTCGATTAAACTCCAAAGGATATGGTAGTGCGGCCGTTCCGGCTCGATCTGCACGTAGTCTGCGCCGATGCAGTTAGACAATTTCTTGAACACATTACGCGCCTCCGGATGGGAACTGTTGTCGAAAACGGTAACGGCCGCAGTCGGATAACCGACCCGTAGGGTCTCAAATGTCAGTGATGCTGGGCGAGGAACGACTGATGTTTCACAATAAGTAATTATTGCTACATTCATTACGGTACCAATCTACCTGGCCCGCTGTATTCTGAATTTGGCAACACCATGATGATCTCCCAAGGTACAAAACCAAACGCGCTCACGAGCTTGTACGTTCGTTCGTCCGATGCGCTAACTGAGGTGGTCATACGCTTAATTCCCTGATCGAACAGAAATGATTTGACCTGAGATGCAAGACCTAGAAGTGCAAGCGGATTGTCGCTTTGCATCATGGCCACCCATGCTTCGGTGTCTTTCCAGGCTACGGAGATCGAGCATCCTTCGGACGTGAACACACGCTCGTTCATTCGGGCACGTTAGCCTTGCTCTTGTTGTCGGTCTGATGCGAGTCAGTCATTTTTTCCCTATCCTTGAAGCCTTCTCGCAGGCTTGCTTGAATATCGTGCCCACGATGTGCTTGCGGATCCGAACCTCGTCCCATCTGCAGCGCGGGGTAGACGGGACGTACACTCTCCACCCTTTCCCCTCGATCTTGAAATGTCCGTTGCCCGCTATTTCGATCGTGGCGTCGAATGTTTTGGCGACCATGCGGACGTTCGCTTCGTGTGCGGCTCGGTTACAGGACATTGGTCAGGCCCTTATCCATGCCATCACGTCTTCGATATGGACGCAGACGTATTCCTGTCCTTCAAACTTGAACTCGTTCCCGGCCCATTGGCTTACAATGGCGCGGTCGCCGACTACGGCACTCATTGGGTTGGTCTCTCCCTTGTCGTTGAAGACTCCTGGCCCGACCGAGACTACGGTCCCTCTGCGCGGTTTTTCTTGGGCGTCTTGTGCAAGGTGGATGCCTCCCGCTGAGATTTCCTCCTTGTCGTCCATCTTCAGAATGAGTCGGTCGTTCGCTGCTTCCAGTGTTGTCATCAAGGGAATCGTACCATATTCCATCCTGGGATGATAGGATGGGCCTTATGAGTTGAGCCTTGCTTGTGCTGGAGTCCGCCATACGTCTAGGCCTCGGACTGCGCTGGAATTCTCTGAAAGTACGATCTCTACCTGCATCCTGCGGTGACGCGCCCATAATGGCCAACGGTCTTTTGTCTTCCCGACGGTGGTCGTTCTCGTGACAGGGGTCGTGAGTGTTCCGCCTTCATCCGTCCGCGTTCCGGCTTTGTCGTTCCGGTCGCAGTAGAAGTTCACCACCGGGCAATCGTCAAGGTTCGCCCGAATCGTGTCGGTACTGTTGATCGCCCACCACTGGGCATCGTCGAATTCGGGAGACTGCCAGTAGGCTTTGTAGTTTCCCGTCGTTCCAAGGGCTCGGAAGCCATCGTCCCGGCCTTCGGAAAGTTCGCCGATGGATGCGGTCAAATTCTTCAGTCCAGTTCCGGTCCCTGCCACCGCGTTGGTGTACGAGTTGTAAAACTTGTAGACTCCCGACCCTTGCGCGTTGGTGTAGACCGCCGAACTGGCGGTGAGCCCTCCTGCCGTTTTCCTTGCGACAATGGCGAATCCGGTCGCCCACGCAGGATCGGTGTGTCCAGCGGTGCCGTCGAACGTGACAGTGTCGCTTGCGACCGAAGTCGAGCTCGGGGTGTGCCAGGTTGGATCTATCGGAACGAAACTGTCGCTCGTGTCGTACTCGATTTCGTCCATCGCTCCGTTTATCCTCATGGCCCTTAGCCCAAGGTCTTCGGAAAAGTCGGCCTTCAGCCAAGACGAACCGATGCTCGACAGGTCGTAGCGGTACATCTCGAACTGCCTTCTTCCGTCGATGAGGCTCTTTCTTCGCAGGATGAGGATTCGGTCTACGTAGACGACCATGAGCGCGTCTCCCCGTTGGTCTACCTGGAGTGCCATTCGGTCTGTGTTCACAAGTGTGCTCCCTTGGGTGAGGAAGTCCCTCACTTCTCCGCGCAGAGGTATCGTGAGTTCTTCCGGTTGGAACTGTTTGTCGCCTGCCGCGACTGCAAACGACGGGATGACGAAGATCGCGTCGGCGTTCGAGCTGACGTAATAGACCGCAGGGTCTCCCGCTTCGGTGCGCCAAACGACCACGGAGTCTGCTCCCGCGCATCCCACTGAACCAGGGAGCCTGGAGAACGGAGATTTGGAAAGCGGCGTCATGCCGCTCTGGGCATAGGCTCCATTGTCGCAGACGACGATGTTCCCACCCGGCACTTCGAGCGAGATTCTCGGCTGGTCCTTGAAGTCTGACGAAAGTATCCAGTTGGCGCCTTCAAGCGGATCAAGCAGGTCAAGGTCGGAGTTGTCGGTTTTGACGAGGTTCAAAGGATCGCCGACAATTGAATCCCGCACAGTGAATTGCTTGTTTTTCCGGAACAACCACTCTGTATAGCCGTGGATTTGGCTCGCTCCTATGATGTCGTCGTACTCGAAAACTCCCGTAGTGAACGCCGCCAGTTGCCCAAAAGCGGCCGTGTCCGTCTGGAAAGTGTAGCCCGTCGTCGGGTTTGCCTCCGTGACGGTGTCCACGATTCTCCACTGGCCCCAATTCTGATCTTTGTGGTTTTCTGGAAGCTCTTTTCTTTGTGCACGCTCTTTTCTGACTACGATCTGTGTTTCATCGACTTGAGCTTCGCTCGAACCCTTTAGCGTGAGATAAGGGATTACTCCCATGTACGGTGGGTCTTCGCCGTGGAAGTCTAGAAATGCAATATCCCCTCTAAGGGATAGGTGCGGTAGGATGATCGCTCCTCCGACTCCTGATACCAGCCCCGTTAACGTAGCCTTCCAAGAGTAACCTATTTGCCAATCCCGATTGGGGACGTACAGTCCAGGCATTCCACCAAGCGTGACGGGATCAAGGGTAAGGGTTCCGGTTCCAGTCGTCACAGTCATCTCAATCCCGAAATGTTTAGTGGTCGACCAATCGGCACGGGTCTTTCCCGGTGGGAAACTTGCGTACACGTTGTAGAGCAAATTCACAGTTTCGTCTGCGCTCGATCCTGAGACACGGGTGTCCAGATCGACTCGGACTCCATTGGTGTCCTTGAAGTAAATTTGTACTGACCTTAGATCAAACGCCAAAGCCGCCGCGTTCTTTCGCATTTGGAACTTTATGCAGTCGCTGTACTGAAGGTTCTGGTTTCCTGGTGAAATCGTGGCGAATGGTACGAGCGCAGAAGCGGCCCCTTGAGCCGACACAGTGATCGCAGCCGAGACACTGCCGACTGTCGCCATCGCCGTAAAGACTGTCTCGTCAAGTGTGGAATCGCCTGGGTCGGCCAATCCGTTCCAGTTGAATTGCTTGTATCCGAGTGTTGTCGATCCTGGTTGCCTTCGATATTGGACTGTCGCCTTATCGCTTGCATCATTCGGAGCAACGGGCTGTTTGAGCGCGACGAAACTGTAGGGATCGCCCAGTGTGAACTTCCAGAGCGGCGTGTTCTCAGATGTCGGTGACGGGAGTTCTTCGCCTGCTACATGGCTGAATCCGTAGACAGTGTCGTCGACAACAAGGATTCTGTAGTACGAATCCGCAAGAATTGGAACAGCGCTCGTTCCGTCGATCGCATAAGTAGACTCTGAACCAGACAGAACTGTAGCTCTGGTGACACCAGCCCCACCGGTCGTACTGTCTGCAATCGTAATCACCGCAGCATCGAGGTCGTCGCCTAAGTACCGACCGCCCCAAAACAAATAGAATCCATTTGCATAATCCGAGACGGTGACGTCTCCAGGATTGACGTTGCTCAAACCCAAGAGCGCCGTTTGTACTGTTGAGTTACTGGCATTAAACGCAATTGCGCTTGTTGTTTGACCATAAAACGAGACCGTGTAGGTGCCTGCGGTCGCTCCACCAAGAAGTATTTGTGTGACTTCACTACCGACGTGCGAATGCCTGGACCTTATGAGGACTGGGGTTGTCGTCGTGCCGGTCAAGGCTCCCCCAGCGAGCGTGAACGCTACTTCCATGTCTTCCCACGCGGTCGAAAACGTGATCCGGTGTCCGCCAGTGATCGCGAGGACCGTCACATCGGCTGGAACCAGGTTTGAAAGACCTTCAAGGTCAGTCTCAAGGCTATGAGGGCCATTGCTAAGCCGGTCGTACACGACTCCGGAAAGCACCTGGCCTTCAAACGTCAGGTTGAACGTGCCGCCTGTCGCGCCGCCAAGGTGAAGGTCGTACACCGTGTTGACTTTTTTTGTTCGGAGCACCTTGGTTCTGGCTCCGGTCGTGGTGTCCACTGTCATCAATCGACAGAGATTAGAAGTCGATGATCCGTAACGCTCGACTGTGACATAGGTACTGTAAGCTTCCCCACTGACTACTCCGCCTGCTCTTCGGAACAGCTTGAGCGCGTCCATTTCCGTGTCCTTGTACCTTTGGGCTCCGACTATGTTGCGAAAACCGTAGCGAGGTCGAAGGGATCCGTTCTCGTACCGGCAATTGGTCCCCCCCGCTGAATACGGTTGTTGGACGAACCGTTTGTCGATCGAAAGGTGCGGGCCCAGAAACGGCCCGAGCCTTGTCAGGACTTTCTGGCTCAAGACCTGAACCTCTGCCCTCTTATGAACAGACTGTCCGCGCTGGTCATCGCGTTCTTGTTGTTACGCCTGACTTCTTCGACTTCGGCTCCCCATCTTGAGTTGGCGCTCATCGCCCTTCGGATCGCGCCGCCTTCATCGGTGACAGGGTCAGCGGCGCGGAAGTAGGCTAAAAGCGGAAGCCCGTCATGGAGTTCCTCTGGAAGTTCAGGCAAATCTGTATCGTTGACCATGTCGTCGTACAAAATCTGCGCCTCGGCGAAGTTGTTCGCGCTTGACGACAGCACATAAGCAGAATCTGGGGTGTAGTAAAGCTGGATTTGGTTCCCACGGTCTACAGCTATGAGCGGAGTCCCCGAATCGGACTGTCTCCAACCTCGGTACTGACGCTCGAACATCGAGCGATGGTAGAGCCCGTCGCGTCGGTGTGCGCTCTGCACGACTACGTCGGAAAGCGACATTCCGAAAATTTTCACGCACCGTTTTCCGAATCCGACTTGCCTGACCGCTGGAGTCGTGGTCGTGCCGCTGAGGCTCGAGGTCATCGTGATGAGCGGGAGTGGTGGCGTGAGCGCGCCGCTCAGGGCTACGTTGAACCCGACTGCAACGGCGGTCACTGTGGCTTCTCCTACTCCGATGTTGGACAAACCTACGAGCGCGCTCTGTACCGTTGCCGCCGACGCGTTGTAGTTCAGCGCGCCTGTAGTCTGCCCACTGTAAGTCAAAGTGTAGGTTCCGCTGAGAGCAACCCCGATGTCGACGACTTGGTTGACTCCGGGTGGTTCTTGCAGTGTGTAGAGCGATTGCTCTGCGACCGGCTGGAAAGTTATGCTCGGTTCTACGATGTAGCAAAGTTTAGTGACTGTCCGGTACGTCCAGTTCAACAATCGTTTGCGGACTACGTCGAAGTCTACTGTCGCTGCGTCCAGGACAGGATCGCCCTGATAGTAGTTCAGGTCGTTTCCCAGCAACCGCGTCAGATCGGTTTGAAGTTCGGCGAATGTCACGACACTGATTATGACCCAGTGGCGCCCATGCGGATCAAAATGAATTTGGCCCCCGCTTTCGCGGAGGCCGTCGGTGCGACATGAGAATACACAGGTCGCACTTTGCCCTAGTTATGCGGCCCAAGCCGAAGGAGCCGCAATGTCTGCGGTCGTGTCCACCGCTGTCATTTTGCCCTGGGCCGCAGGATGTGCGCAGAACAGCCCGCCCCAAGCGACCACGGGGATCATGTAGGCGTCCGCTCGTTCGGACGCACGTATCGCTCCGGTCGTGATTAGAGGGTCTTCGTCCATGACCCACTTCCAGTAAGGAAGGTCGCTCTGGCCCATGCTCAACATGTAGACTCGCTTGTTGCCGCAATCGTTATCGTGGTAGTAGTCCGTGATGCCGTGCCGCGCGTATGCGTTCTGGGTCGCACCAAAGCCGTCAGCGGAGTGGCCGTTCGGATTCATCAGCACGAGGCCGTGCTCTTGGAGTTCGTGCTGGAGATATGAGAACACGGTCGTTCCCATGAACCCGCATTTCGCGTCTCCGTTGTTGGCGCAGATGTTGTTCTGTGCCAGCAAGAGCTGGTCAAGGTTGAACGCTGAACCGGTGAACGCGGCCACGTAGCTCTGGAGGAACTCGTTTCCGGCGCTCGACCGAGTCGCACCGTAAGTGTTGGTCGCGGAGATGATGTAGTCAAGTCCGGCAATCGAGCCTCGGGCCTGGTTCGTGTTGCCGAACAGCCGAGTGTTGACGAACCGGGCGTACTCCTCACCTATCTTTCGGAGTTTGAAGTCGACGAGTTGCTCTGACTTCAAACGGTCTCCACGGATCGACTTCGTTTCAGACCCTGTGATGAATTCTCTCTTGTAATAGTGAGCCAGGTCCCATGTGAAGAATGCGACGTCGTCGGTGTTGACGCTTGCTCCAAGGAGCGCGACCTCATCGTTGCCGTCAGCAAGGAATTGGAAGTCGTCGAGGCGTCCGAGGAACTGCATCTCGTATTTGGTGCCTGAGGCATACGTGATTTTCTCGAACGTCAAGTGCCCGTTGGGCATACTGCCCTGGGCTTGGTTGCCAGCCGAACGGGGAATCCCGCCGAACAACATCCTAAAGAAGACGCGGTGCTTTGCAAGACCAATGACGATCTTTTGCGTGAGCACAGTGTTGAATGCCATCGCCGCGCGGGTGTTGGCCTCGCCGACGATACCTGTCCATAGACTCATAGTTTTTTTTCGCTGTGTCGTTCCCACTAAGCGGGGAAGGTCACTGCGACGGGATGCCGATGCGCCCTTTTATTTACCGCCAGACTGATCGCTGAAACTTTCCATGGCCTCGGAAAGCGAGATGTACGTACCAGACTTTGCGGCTTCGTTAATGCGGTCGGGGCTCAGGACTGACGTCCTTCCTACCTTGCCGTTGGAATGCACCATCGGCTTTACTCCTTCCGCTTTTTCCTGCTTGGAACGCTCCTGATGGAGCCTGTCGTCGTAAGTGAGACGGATCGCGGATTCGAGGTCAAGCCCGGTGTCTTTGAACCGGCGCATAGCCTCCTCGGCCTCGGCCCTGGAAATCTCGAACATCGGGACTTCTTCTTGGATGGACTGCACGGCAGAAACGTAGACGTTGTCGAACGAACCCTGTGGGTGACCGCCGCCCGTTGGGGCTTGCGCCACTACTGGCCGCTCAGATTGACGAACCGCCATCAGTGGCGAGAGTTCGTCGAATATCATGTCTACAAGTTCAGCGTTGTTCCGCTCAACGATCTTGTCCTCGCCAGATTCGTTGTTCCATCCTTGGCCTGCAACCTTCTCAGCCAGTTTGGCTTTGACAGATTCCCTGGCCTTGGCGAACAAGTCGTCAGGTTCGGTAGGCTCGACTGTGTAGCCGAGCGATGCGATCGTTTTCACGATATCGTTGTCGTAACGCTGTGCGGCGACTCCGAGTATCGTCTTGAGCCCTTCGACTCTGTGGGCGGGGTCTTCGTGCAGAAGCATCCCTTGGATGTTCCTTAGCAGTTGGGCATCTTCCGACTCCTTCGCGACAGTGGCGCGCAAGGCGTCGTTGTCCGCACGGAGCCTCTTGTTGGAAGCCGTGCGGTCCTCGTAGAGTTTCTTGTACTGCTCGTCGGAGACAGTCTCAGGTTTCTCTTCTTCGGTGGTTTCTTCCTTGACATTGGCGTCGGCCTTTGGTTTAGGATCGGTGCCCGCAGCGTCTTGGAGAACTTCCTCTGTCTTTGCTTTCGGCCGTCGCGCCGAAGTAGTTTCTACAGGAGGTTCGTCCACGCCTGGTTGTGCGGGTGTGTCGTCAGGCACGTCGCCCAGGAGTGATCCCAGCGATGCGCCCTGCGAGTCCAGTTCTCGTCCACCGCCACCGCCCGATGTTTCGTCGGGTGAGCGCATGAATTGATTCTTGAGTCGCGTAAACATGGTTTTGCCCGTTGGGGCGTGAAGATTGTACCCAGCGCAAAAAACCCCGAGGGGATCCTCGGGGTTTACAGTGTCTCAACGCGCGGCTGGCCCAAAGGCCATCGGGGATTGCCCGCTACCAGGAGCGGCGGGTTGCGCGAGCGCGACACGAGGATCAACGTCTCCGAAGAGCTTGACCCATCGCTCTGCGAACCATCTTGGGTCAATGACCGGCCCCACAAGTCCAGACTGCAACGATAGAACGAGGATGTCGCGGTCTTGCGCCCGCTTCATCGCATCGTCACCACTGGTGATGCTGTCCGCTCCGATCTCTACTCGGCTTGGCTCCGAGAGCATCGCGTAAAGAGAGCTTGCCTTGGTACCGGGCAAATTTACGGGGAGGTTCACGCCGAGAACGTCGATCAGCCGTGGGTGTTGGTCCATGAGCCGCATCACGTCCACTGCCAGTCGTCCGATCTCGGACTGGAACTTGAGCATCATCGCCACTGTCCAGCCCATGTTGGCGGTCTGGTTGCGGTCTTCGATCAGGTTTTGTGTCGCGGTCTTCCGGTCGCTTCCTTGACCTCGGGCAGTCTCGTTCTGCATCGAGTTCTGGGAATAGAGCTGCGAGTACCACTGGATAGCCGGTAAAAGCGCCTGCTGCATTTGATCTGTGGGAATCTGTTGCATCGGAATGTTCGGCAGCGCGGAATTGTAGAGGACGAACCTCGTCAGACCGGCCTTGAAATCCTCCCATGAATCCATGTCGATCGCGTTCGAGTCGATCATCACCGCGCCTTTCCCGTTGAGCGCAGAATCGAGAAGCGACTGCTCTAGCAGGTTGAGGGTCTCGAAGTCGGACGCCTGCATATCGACCCTTCCCAGAGGACGCATCATCTTTGGCTTGCAATAGTTGACGCAATAGGCGAGAGGAGGTCTTCCTATCGGACTCTCGAAAGGGTCTTCCGGGTCTTCAAAAAGGTTGCCCCAGAAGTGGATGATCGTGGGCTTGCCGTCCTTGCCGTATCCGTAGTCGTAATAGGTCACGCACCGGACGCTCCAGGTGCAGGGTGACAACGATGTTTGGAAAACCTTCCTTGCTGCGGCCTTCGCCTTCTTGGGTCCGATCCGTTCCTCAGCGTCTTCGACCGACACCCATTTTTGTGTCACGACATGTCGAGAGTCGTGAGGGTCGCGCTTGTTGGGGTCCCATCCGAAGTCCATGCACCCGATGTTCTGGAGTTGGGCTTGAGGCTTGCGCGAGTTCGGGTTCACGATAGGCCAAATCTCCACCGCGCCTTGCCCGATGGAGTCTCCGTCGTCGAACGCGCTGGAAACTCCTTGGTGCCACGGTGCGAAACAGTGTTGCTCTCCGTGGTAGGTGACTCGCATGACTTCCGATCTGATCGCGGCGTCAAGCTGGTCTAGTTGGGGATAGGTGAACGCTGGCATCCTGGAAGCGACCCGCGACACTGCGATGTTCGACGCGGTCAGCATCCTCGGCGAGCGACCGATCGGCATATCCTTTGGAAAGATGTCAGGGTAGCGCGGTATCTGGTCGCCATAGCCGCCTTCGCACCTTACCGTCTCATCGTCGGTGAACCCGAACGCCCGCTTTACCTTGAGGTAGAGCGAGTCGTAGATATATGGGTCGAAAGCGGCGATGCACCGATCTCTGGCCAGCTTGGGTTCAGTGAGTCCTTTCATTTCAATTTGCTTATTCGGTCACGTATTTACGCAAGCTGTCCGGCAGGTCAGGGCTCGTTCGGCTGAACTTCAACTGGTCGGGTGTCACTTTCCCTGATTTAAGGTCGGCTTCCCACCTGCGCTTGTTGATCGCTACACTGCGCTCCATCGCTGGGCTCATGTACTTGGCTCGACCCTTCTGGAGAAACGGACGCTTGTAGAATTCACCAAAAGTCATTCGCGAAGTAGACTTGCCGCAGGCGTGGCAATTGTCTGGCATCCGACCTTCCCCAGTCGAAATGTCCCCGCAAGAACAGGTGCGCTTATAGTTCATCTTTCCGCTTGACCTTGTAGACCGGCAGTACCGTTCCGTTCTGAATATCGCCGATCGTGAAGACTCTCTGCTCTGGATGGAACGATGTCGTTTCAGCTATAAGGCTTTCGACCAATCCTTGCGCTTGTGTCGCATCGTTCTGAGCGTTGACGACCGCCTCGTTCGCTTTGGAGATGCGGTCGTCGCAGTCGAGTTTCTCCTGAAATGCCACTCGCGCCTGCCCTTCGAGCAGTGCGGCATCGGTCACGCCCGAGTAGTCTCCGTTCTTCCAATGGGTCTGGACATCGGTGCGGGCGTATACAGGAACCGCACGAATCGTCTCTGTCTCCAATTGTCCTTGGCACTTCGTCAGCCGGTTGTGGGCTTCCGACGACTTCTGCCTTGCAGTTTGCAACTCGCCTGGAAGGGTGACTTGCCTGACCGCGCCACGGCTCAACGTCATTCGGATCAGCATTCCACGGTCTTGAGTCAGCATACAGTCAAATTGATAATGGTCGCCTCCGGCCTTTGCGAACGTGGGCACTCGGGCATACTTCTTCCTGACCGGACTGAGCTTTCGGGCAATGGCTGAAACCATCGCGTCGAATGCTGGGCCAGGGATGCGCACGACCTCTGGAGCGGGCACATCGTCCAGATCGCCGAGCGTGGTCGGTTCCTCTTCAGGAAGCGTATTGCCTGCGCAATAATCTCCTTCAACGGCGGTTTTGCTCTCACCTTCCGTTGAAGAGTACGCTTCACGTGCAAGAGCTTTCGTGTTTTCCCACTCCTCTTCGGTCATGTCGTCCGGCTTTGGCGCGTGGTCGAACAGCGGAGCGTCGTGTTCAGCGACGGCGGTCGCGGCTACGGAAGGCTGATCTGACTTTGTTGAGACTTCGGTTCCGGAGGGCGACGAGGAACTTGGCAGAGTCCGGATGGACGACGACTTCGGACTTCTGCTGTTCGGGCTGGTGTTTGTAGGTGGCTTCATATGCTGCACTGAATGCGTCGATTAGATCGTCGCGGTCGGTCGAAAGATCGTTGAAACGTGAACATTGTACTTTGAAGTACGGAAACTCCTTGCACGACCGAGAAAACCAGACCCTTCCACGGTTTGATTGGCCTACCCATCCTGCCGCGCAAGCCCACTTCCCACGGTTCTTCCTCATGACTTCCAGGAACATCACCCGTTCGTGGTAGCGAAGGCGACTGATCGTGGAAAGTTGCACGACCTCGTTGTACATACAGGTGAAGGTTCCATCGGGATCAGCCCGGGCGTCGGCGATGATCCGGTCTTCTGTGTGCTCGATGTCCATGCGCCAATGCCCGATGTCTTCGACGTAAATATCTCCGTTCTCCATCATCCCAAGCAAGATCGAACCTGTCTCATCGGGACTGACTCTCTTGAGAGCCATGTCGATTCCTCTGTACCAATGCTTGACGAACGGGGGTGGCGTGTCCTCTGGCCATAGGCGGAAGTTGTCCGGGTTGATGAGCTGGGCGATGGATGTGAGCGGCCTTCCTTGGCCTTGGCTCATGTAGCCTGTGAGGTCTTGATCCTCCCATTCCTTCGCCTGCTCCAGAGTTCGCCGCTTAGTCAGTATCGAACCTACTGCGCGCCCAGGCGGGCACAGATCGCCGTCAGGGTCATCGTCGCCAACGAGCGCGTACCGGTAGACCTTCCAGCCTCTCTGGTTCTTTTCAGTCCACCTGCCTTCGCGGGCCAGCAACCTAGCGCCAAGGTCGTCGATCTGATAAAAGTGGAACATGACGATGACTGTGGCTCCGAGGACTCTCTGCTTGACAGTCTTTTCCCAGAACCTCCATGTCGCTTCGTTCGTCGATGGACTAGCCGCCGCATCGTCACTGGCATAAGGGTCGTCGATGACGAGGATTCCGGCGGTCTCCGCATCGCCCGAGACGCCCTTTCCGGTCACACCGGTCTTGATGCCGACGGCTAGGAACGAGTATTGTCCATCGTTGAGCAGTTCGCGGGCAGGCGTTCGGAACATCTCGGTGCTTACCCGTTTGTTTATCTGGCCAGAAGCACCAGGGAACATCTCAAGGTGGTCCTCGGAAAGCATGAGGTTCTTGACCGCATGGCCGAACGCTATCGAATGGGTCGCGTTGTACGCGGCTGAGATGAACCGGATCTTCGGCCTCCTTGCGATGCACCATGCAGGGAACCTTTCTGAAACGATGATCGTGCCACCAGTTTGGGGCGGTTTGTGGATCAGGATGCGCTGGCCTGGATTGTCTGCGGCGTCTTGAAGCACTTCGCAAAGGTGTTCTTGCCAGGAGTCTAGTTCAAACGGGCAAGTCCGCTTGCAGTAGTCCAGGAAAGAGACGTCGTCGACGGCTTGTCCATCCTCGGCCTCCATTCGCAGGATGTCCATAAGCCGATTGGCTTCGGTCGGATTCGCGTACTCGATGAGTTCTTCTATGCGCTCGCGTGTCTCTTTGTCAATCAAAGAGTGGTTCCTCGTGGCAGGTCTCTGGCGCGGGCAACTCTTTGTACTCAGCGTCGATCACCGATCCGGCGTTCTTCCTTGCGTCAAGGGTGGACAGGAGACGCGATAGTTCGTTCGCCCTCTGGTTGCCGTTCAGATTGGCGACGTTGACTGTGACGGAGGTTCCTGCGTTGTTGATGTGCCCAGTCATCTTGGCTAAATTCTCTATGCCTTTGTTCGCGTTGTAGGGATCGAACGTCCATTCTCCTTCTAATTTCTTTCCCTTGCTGTCGACCACCGGGCGGTGCTGCATACACCGCTCCAACAGTTCCCTTTGCATACCGATGAGGTACTCGTAGGTGACTCCGGTGGTGCGGCTCGATGCTTCGCGGATCATTTTGAGGGCGGTGACGATCTCTGGTTCGTCCCTCCACTGCTCCCCTACCTTCTTTTGGATGTTCGCTTCGGCGCAGGCCAGTTTGATGTCGTAAGACTTGAAGAAGGCAAGGACGAACTTCTGGCGTTTCCGGTCCAGTCTTTCGACGGCCATCTGGGCGACGTATGGGAGGCTGGAAATAGTGGCGGCCACGGCACTAATGTACCACGACCGCTTTTTCTCGCTCGAACCAGTGAGACTTTACCTTAGTTAGACTCTAGGGAAGCTCAAGCGGACGTAGTCGTCAGAAAGTGTCGCGGCGGCGGCTGCACCAGTGCCGCAGACAGCCAGAGTGGGAGTGAGCGCGACGGTCGTTGGGAGCGATGTGCTCTGGTAGTCGTAGGAACCGCCGGACAGGACGACAGGAAGGTCGTCGATCCAAACTCGCACGACACCGGTACCGACCACGGACGACACGTCTACTTCAAACCGGACCACAGTGAACGTGTCGTCTGTGTAGGTCGCTATCGCCGCAACGCGGTCAACGGTGCCGGATGCTCTGCGGATCACAAGGTCAAGGGTCTGGGCACCAGTAAGTTTGTTGATGCCGACGTGATCGGTGCCAGTTATGACTCCCAACGCATAGATCGACGTGTCGAGTGCGTTGAGTCCGATGAACCAGCCAAGAGAAGTCTTCACAGCCTCGGCCGTGGTGACTGAGAGCCGTGTCTCGAAAGTGTACTTTTTGCTGGCTTCCAGTTTGACTATCGCGCCAATGCTTTGGATTTCGCAACTGTCGTTGAGATTGGTGCCGGTGCCGAGCAAGACGATTCCGTCGGACGCGCCTGCGATTGTGAAAGTCTCGGTGCCGACGCCGTTTGCGACCCACGCGCCGGTAGTGGCTGCGGTGTTAAGGCTGAAGAAGTCGTCGAAGAACGTGACGCGGTTGACGTCTTGGATAAAATTTGATAGGGGCATTGTTTTCTCCGTCCGTTTGGACAAAGAAAAGCTACCCTTTAGTTAGAGCAGCCTTTCAACCGGAGAAACATCGGTAAGGTTTCAGTCATCGTCAGAGGCGACCGGCTTGGTGGCAGTGATGACGGCGCTCATGTCCTGCGCGGCATTTATGTAGTTGCTCAAGGCGAACACCACGTTGTCCTGGCTCTTGACCGCGAGTTCGTCCGTCATGGAATAACCCCAGCCTGCCTCGAAGTCGCACGAATACCCCATAGGGTTGTGGGCGATGTCAGTGTGGGGAGCGTTCGCTCCGAGCCCCTTTGCCTCGTCGCCGTTGCGCCATTCTGCCTTCAGGTAGTACCATCCCATTTCCGAGACCGGTGTCCATTTGTGGGTCGGATCGCCGTAGGCTCTCGTCGAAGCCCAGTGCGGAGTCACGATTTGGCACGTGCCTCCAGGGACGAGCACCCGCCAAAGTTCGTTGAAGAAGTGGCACCGTTGGTACTGGTCGAGATGCTCTACGAAGTGGGCGGCGTAAGCCTCGGTGACAGAATTGTCAGCCCAAGGCCACGGCTTGTGGCCAACAATGACGCGGGCGACTTCCTCTGTACCATCATCGGAATCGCCAACGACTTTGTTCCCGTAGATCGGACGACAGACGTTCATTACGACGTCCACTGCGTCGAACTTGATAGAATCGACGCCTGTCCATTCCTGGTCTGCGACTGTTTTCTTGTTGTTCCCGCAACCGAAGTCGATACGTAGCAACGCCGAAACGGGTGCGGATTCTGTGGTTTCTGATCCTTCTGTTTGTTCTACCATGTTATTCCAGCGGGCCCAAACGCCCCTGCTCCGTCGTAGTGTCCAACTTTGCAACGTGTGTCGACCGCGCACCTGTGCCCTGCGGCGCGAGCGTTCTTCCAGAAGTAGAGGTCTTGCGTCATGCACCCTTCGTTTCCGACCAACGTCTTGAACCAAGGCCGTTCGATTTTGGTGTCTTTGAACATCGACATCCGGTACAGCACGAATCCCATACCGAGCCCGCAACACTCCTGGACTGTGTTAAGCTTGGGGACTTGTGGCCGGAAGTTTAGGACAGGGTCTTTCGGATCGCCCCAGATTTGAGCGCAACCACCTGGGCCCTTCGTGAAATAAAGCCCACCGATCGCGTCCAGTTCAGGGTGGGCCTCCATAGATTCCAGTAGCAACAGCACACCGTCGGGTGCCGGAGTGTTGTCGTGCTCGATCGTGAGGACGTATTCCCAGTCTTGGACGTCGGGGGTCGTAACGACGGAGCCCAGGGTTCGCGAGTAGGCGTCTCCTACTTCCATCCCTTCGGCGAGTATCCTGGCGACTTGGTTGTTCGGGGGAAAGATGAGCGAACAGTGCGACAGGTACACCTTCGGGTAGATCATCGGCCCAGAAGGCATGATGGCCACAATCCTCTGTTTCTTCCACGATCCGCCCTTCATGAGCCTGTCGTGCGTCCCCATGAAGTCGTCGTTGAGACTTCCCCCTGGCTCTTGAAGAGTCAGGGTCAGTTCTGGCTTTACCATTTATATGTTCCGCAGGAATACCGGGAAGTTTGCCGATACGCCCGCTATGCCCGAGCAGGTGAACTGTGACAACTGATAAGTCATCGAAGTCGCCGACTGAGTGATCGAGACAAGTCCACGGAACGGGACGTAGAAGTTCGTGCCCGATTGAGTCTTGCCGAACTCTGCGTAGCCGCTTGCAGTGTAGGTCGAGCCAAGTTGGATCGAGATGCTGTTCGCAAGCTGGGTGGTCGCAGTCCCTATCGAGGAGTTGTTGGTCGTCGAAAGAAAGACGCCCAGGAAATACTCGCCAGGAGCCAAGTACGTCGCCAAGGCAAAGCTGGCAGGCCGTCCGCCGACAATGTTGGAAAAGTTCGCACTGTTGGACGCCCATGTATAGGTGGTCGAAGCAGTCTGCCCGACGATGGGGCTTAGCGTGGAACCTGTCCGTGAGTACAGCACTGCGCCGGAGGTGAAGACGATATTGCCAGTTTCCGCCCCAGCGCTTGTCGCGTTGGTGATCCACATGGGCACGTCAACGCGGGTGAACGTGACGGGTGCTTGCACTTGAATCCGCTGGAAACTCACGATCGAGTTCACCTGCTGGTGCGAAGTCGCTCCCCCATCTGGCGGGAAGAACACGTTGGAGACCGTACTCGGGTTCACCGACGCTTGGAGAACCGGGGGCAAACCGCCGGAACGAGTCGAAAGGCTCCAAGAAACGCCATTGGCGTTGGACATGACCAGTGTGCCGAGAAATATTTTTGTTAGGGAGTCTGAGACAAACCCTGCTCGCGGAAATCCTCTTTTCATAATGCGGCCTCTAATACCGAGGTCTGCATAATACCTTAGTCGGTTTACGGGGCGTTCCGCTCCGCGTGGGCGAAGCACTTCCCCCACGACGGTGAAAGCTATGGGTGGGCGTTCTGCGCGACCACCCAGTCAATGAACGCCTCGACCGCCTAGGTGTCCCTGGTATTTCTACTTGATCTTCTAGCGGAATACCCATAGCCCTCTTTTTATCCAGATTTCTGGCGTATCATACCTCTGCCAGCGAAGAAAAGCGTTGAAAGGAAACACAAAATGAAAACTCTTGGACTGACAATAAAGGATCTCGACGATCTCGGCTACTACAACGGATCGGTAGACGTTACCGACTACGACGGCAACATCGAGATAGATGCTGGCACAGGTTGGTGCCGGTTCAAAAGCTCGGTCAAGGCGGCTGGCTACATCGAATCGGTCGGCTCCGTCTACGCGATTGGCGACATCGTATCAGGTGGCTACATCGACTCAGGTGGCGACATCGACTCGGGCGGCTACATCGACTCAGACGGCTACATCGGCTCGGGCAGCGATATCGCATCAGGTGGCTTCCTCAAATCGGGCGGCTACATCAAATCTGGCGGCGATATCGTCTCTGGCGGCTACATCAACTCGATTGGCGACATCAACTCGGGTGGCGACATCAAATCATGCGGATGCATCGAATCGGTCGGATTCATAAAATCAGTCGGCGCCATTTACTCGGTCGGCTTCATCAAATCTGGCGGATACATCGTCTCGGGCAGAGGCATCTACTCGGGTGGATACATCAAATCAGTCGCCGCCATCTACTCGGGTGGCGACATCAAATCAGACGGATACATCGACTCGGGCAGATTCATCAAATCGGTCGGCTCTCTCCAATCTGGCGGCTACATCCACTCGGGAGACTTCATCGACTCAGGTGACTACATCAACTCGGGCGGCAATATCCTCTCAGGTGGATACATCGACTCGGGCAGATTCATCGACTCGGTCGGCTACATCGACTCTGTCGGCTACATCAACTCGGGCAGCTACATCAAATCGGGAGGCTACGTTTACTCATCTGGCAATATCGTATCAGGTGGCGACATCAAATCTGGAGGCTACATCAACTCGGGTGGCCACATCAAATCTGGTGGCAATATCGTCTCGGTCGGCTACGTCTACTCAGACGGCTCCATCCACTCGGGCAGCTACATCAAATTGATTGGCCCCCTCAAAGCGGGTGGCGACATCGTCTCGGTCGGAGGCATCGACTCTGTCGGCTACATCGTTTCGGGTGGCGACATCTTCTCGCGCGGCTACATCAAATCTGGCGGCGACATCAACTCGGGTGGCTACATCAACGCAGGCGGAAACATCCACTCGGGCGGATACATCAAATCGGGCGGCTACATCGACTCAGGTGGCTTCATCAACTCGGGCTGCGACATCTTCTCGGTCGGCTACATCTTCTCGGGCGGAGGCATCGAATCAGGTGGCGACATCAACTCGGGTGGATTCGTCGAATCGGGTAGCTCCATCTACTCAGTCGGATTGGTGACTTGCAAGAAGCTAACGAGCGGGAAAGTCGCGTCCGGGGAGTTGGTCGAGACTGGGATAGGATAACCAAAATGACAACTCTCAAAATAACGATAGCTGACATCGACGTTGAAGGCTACTACAACGGGCCTGTCGACCTTGCCAATTTTGACGGCAACATCGAGATAGATGCTGGCGCGGGTTGGTGCCGGTTCAAAAGCTCCCTCAAAGCATCTGGCTACATCAGCTCGATTAGCTCCATCTACGCGGCTAGCGATATCAACTCGGGCGACTTCATCGACTCGGGTGGCAATATCGTTTCGGGTGGCATCATCGGCTCAGGCGGAAACATCCACTCGGTCGGCTACATCGAATCGGGCGGCCCCATCTTTTCGCGCGGCACCATCTACTCGGGTGGCCACATCTACTCAGATGGCATTATCCTCTCGGGTGGCTCCGTCAAATCGGGTGGCGACATCAAAGCATCGGGGCACATCAACTCGGGCGGAAACATCAACTCGGGCGGCTACGTCCAATCTGGTGACTTCATCCACTCGGGCGACTTCATCCAGTCGTTTGGCTACATCGACTCAGGTGGCTACATCTTCTCAGCTGGCTACATCGACTCAGGCGGCGATATCAAAGCGATTGGAAACATCAAATTTAGAGACTACATTAAATCGCGCGGAATCGTCTACTCTGCCCAGGGGGGGGCATGACTACAGCTCAGGCAGCCGAGCGGTGGGGCATAAGCCGCCGCAGGGTGGCGAAACTCTGCGCTGAAGGCCGCGTGAAGTGCAGAAAAGAGGGGAGAGACTACTGGATCATGCAGCAGGACAAACCGCCCGCGAAGATCGGGGGGAGACCGAAGCTGAGGTAGGCCTTAGCCCCGCTGCACCGTCTCACAGTTCATAACTTCGCCACCGTCAAAACCCGACCATCGACCACCTTCCTCCAAGTCCCACCCTTCACGACGGGCACGTTCTTCGCAGTCACCTTCGCATCACCGATCCCGTTGCTGACTACCACCGAATTCAAAGTCACGACAGGTCTACGGGCAGGCGCGTTGCACCAAAGCGACAGCCATCCAGGAGTCAACTGGTCACCAAGGCCCTTCTGAGCCATCACCACGTTCGTCATAGTCAAATGGGCCCAGTCGTGCGCCGAGACCATAGAGCCAGGGATCGTGCCCAGCCCGGGAAAGTTCGGAAGGAAGTCGTCACAAGTGATCCCCGTCAGGTCGATATGGCTATCGTTGCCGTTGCCATGCTGCGGGAATCCTGCGACCATCAGGCAACCGCCAAGCTCGTGCCGCCCGCCCCTTGCGGAGAACGTCGATCCAATGTCTAGGTCGAAGACTATCGGAGAACCAGAGGACGAGAAGTTCGTCACGTCCAGGTTCCAAGGCGCAGGGTCTTGCCCCTCCATGCCCTTCGTCGTGATCCCGTATGCGTTCGTCACCGTGCAGTCCCGCATGGAGTTCGCTACCGTGTTGTATCCCTGGAACACGAACCCACGGTGCCCAGCCGCGATAGACTTGTCCATCACGCCCCAGGCCAGGTTCGATCCGATAGAGCCAGAAGGAGCAAAGAAGAAGTCGCATTGGTCAAAGACGGTGTAAGAGTGGTCGTTGACACCTTTCTTATCGCTCGAATACCCTTGTCTGAACCCGATTGATCCTACAGTCCCGTCCCAAGCCTGGAGCCGGCACCGCTTGAACTCGTTGCTCGATGCAGAGTTGACCCGATAGTCGGTAGCCTGGTCAAAACCGACCACGTGGCTGGAGTGCGAAACGATCTTCACACCCGTGACCGTAGACTCTTTCAAGCCCCAAAACCGGAAGATCGGTGCCCGCTTTTCTTTGGTTCCTGCAGGGCCTCTGTACTCGATCAAGTTCCAAACGTCGTCCCCTACGATCTTGACTCGCAACTGAACCGATGCAGGACGCAGGTCGATTGGCCGTGTCATCACCCAAGGCACACCGGTCCAGTCGATGTGCACCTTGACCAAATCGGGAGTCTTCGCCACAGACGCCGCCACGCAAGCGGCGAACTTCTCGTCAAAACCTTGACCAGGTGCGTCAGCAACGTGGTAAAGGTTGTCTGCTCGTGACTCTAGCCCAAAAGCTATGCACGAAGCAATTGCAACGATGATCGAAATAGATGTTCTCATTTCAATCGTATATACCCTGCCCGCCTGCCTAGGTGTCCCTGGTATTTCTACTTGATCTTCTAGCGGAATACCCATAGCCCTCTTTTTATCCCGATTTCTGGCGTATCATACCTGCGACAGCGAAGAAAAGCGTTGACAGGACAAACAAAATGACAACTCTCAAAATAACGATAGCTGACATCGGCGCTGACGGCTGGTACAACGGGCCTGTCGACCTTGCCAATTTTGACGGCAACATCGAGATAGATGCTGGTGCAGGTTGGTGCCGGTTCAGAAGCTCGGTCAAGGCGGCGGGCTACATCGAATCGGTCGGCTCCATCTACGCGGCTGGCGACATCAACTCAGGCGACTTCATCGCATCGGGTGGCGACATCGTCTCGGTCGGAGGCATCCACTCGGGAGACTTCATCGACTCAGGTGACCACATCATCTCGGGCGGCTACATCAAATCGGGCGGCTACATCGACTCGGGAGACTTCATCGACTCGGGTGACTACATCGACTCGGTCGGCTACATCAAATCAGGTGGCTACATCTTCTCGCGCGGCTACATCAAATCTGGCGGCGACATCGACTCGGTCGGCTTCATCAACTCGGGCAGCGATATCGCATCAGGTGGCTTCCTCAAATCGGGCGGATACATCGACTCGGGTGGCGACATCAACTCGGGCGGCGATATCGAATCGGTCGGCTACATCTTCTCGGTCGGCTACATCTTCTCGGGCGGAGGCATCGAATCAGGTGGCGACATCGACTCAGACGGCTACATCAAATCGCGCGGATACATCAAATCTGCCGGATTAGTGACTTGCAAAAAGCTGCGGAGCGGGGAAGTCGCGTCCGGGGAGTTGGTCGAGACTGGGGCAGGACAAACAAAATGACAACTCTCAAAATAACGATAGCTGACATCGACGCTGACGGCTACTACAACGGACCTGTCGACGTTACCGACTACGACGGCAACATCGAGATAGATGCTGGCACAGGTTGGTACAGGTTCAAAACCTCGGTCAAGGCGGCGGGGCACATCGAATCTGACGGCTCCGTCTACTCGGCTGGCGACATCGTCTCGGGCGACTTCATCCAGTCATCTGACAATATCGTCTCAGACGGCTACATCGACTCAGCCGGCTACATCAAATCGGGCGGCTACGTCTACTCGGGTGGCTACATCAAATCGGGCGGCTACGTCTACTCGGGTGGCGACATCGCATCAGGCGACTACATCGTCTCGGGCGGATACATCCACTCGGGCCGCTACATCGCATCTAGTGGCATCGTCCACTCGGGTGGCTACATCAAATCGGGCGGAGGCGTCTACTCGGTCGGATACATCAAATCGGGCGGATTCATCGACTCAGGCGGATACATCCACTCGGGCGACTTCATCGACTCGGGTGACTACATCGACTCAGGCGGATACATCAAATCTGGCGGCATCGTTAAATCGGCTGGCTACATCGACTCTGGTGGCGACATCGACTCAGGCGGCGATATCAAAGCGATTGGAAGCATCAAATCAGGAGACTACATTAAATCGGGCGGAGTCGTCTACTCTAGCCAGGGGGAGACCGAAGCTGAGGTAGGCCTTAGCCCCGCTGCACCAGTTCACAGAAAAGCATGTCGGCGAACTGAGTAGCCTTGGGATCGCTGGTGGCGTATAGAACGTCCTGCAAGTCCTGGACTTTTTCTTTGATATTCGCATAGTCTCCGTGCACGACGAAGACGCCCGCGTTTGGAAACATTCCGAACGGAAACCTTAGCCTTAGCCCGAGCCTGATCCTCTGTTTCATGTTGGTTTTGTCCTTTCTATTTTGCGAATTCTGCTATTGATCGACTTGCCCAGATATCCGCCACACGCGCCTATCGCCACCGACAGGATGCACAGGGTCAGGTCTTTCGGGGTCTCGGGCCATTTCGCGGTGAGCGACGCTTGCGCAGCCATAAGTGCCCCAGTGACCATTGCTACAATGTTCCTCATTTCAGTTTGTCCTCCAGCCGGGTCATCCGCCTTTCCATCGCTTCCATCAGCGCAACGATCTTAGTCGTGTTGTCTGCTTGCAGTATGTTGACGCGAGCCTGATCCTTCTCGACGCCGCGAACGTAGTCGCTGCCGTATTTTTGAATGGTCACAAGACTCATCTCATGCGTTATGTCGCGGGTGATCGCCGCCCACACCAATCCACCGCAAGCAAGTATCACAGGCCAATTCCTGTAGAAGTTCTCGACCCAAGCTGGCTTTGGGGGTGGTGGAGCGGCCATCATGACGACCTCACACTCTCGTCTGACATCTCAAAGTGCATACTGTCCTCGGTCGGGAACTCGGTGCCCCAGAACCATCCTTCCTCGTAAAAGTACGGGTAGACCAAGAGAAGCCACGATTGACAATTGACGTCGCCTCGGTCGTCCACCTCACCGTCGAAGGTTAAATCTATGGCCGTGCCCCAGGCGTGGTTCGATATGGAAGTCCTGGAACCTCGGACCAATCTACAGGCCAGCATTCCTGCGTGCCCCATGTGAGGGACTAAAGATGGATGGTTGGCCTTGATCTTCGCCTCGATCCGCCCTAGGCTGGATACCGCCGCGTCCAGGCCTGTTATTGCCTGACCGAACCACCTCCCGCGCTTGAGCCTCGCCTTGAGGGCTAGGTTCGTGACCGGTCTAATCTCGCTGGTGACCCTGGCCCGTGGTGCTCCGAACTTCGCAAGGAGCGTAGAGTTCCTACAACTCGAAAGGCCGGTGTTGACCGATTCCGGGCTGGGCCTTGGCACTTCTTTCGTGAACTCTGCTTCCGTAGGCATGGATGGCATGATACCAGCAGGGTGTACAATCAGCGATATGCCACCGATCAACCGGAAGTATCCTGCGCTGACCGCAATCTCGGCTACCGGAAGGACAGCCGACAAAGTCGTCGTCGCAGGATCGGAGTGGACTCGCGTCGTCGTCCTGACTACATCTTCGCTTGCGTTCAAGTTCGAGGGGACCATCGACCAAGGAGCCGCTTCTCCGACATGGAGCAAGCTCTATGCGGTCAATGCCACCGGATCAGGCGTCGGTATCGTCCCAGACACGGCGATCACCCCTGCTACTGGCGACGTTTACTATGTTTACACTTCAGGCGTCGAAACGCTCGCGCTCAACGTCAGTGCGGGTACCGGCACATGGCAAGCAGAATCAGGGGTCGGGATACCTCCGTTCTTATCAAGTTCTGGAAACGTGGTCCAGTGCTATTCGTTCCTTTGCGACGCAACGGACGAACTCCTGATATCCGCGTCTGCCAGGAAACTTTACGGTATTGAAGTCTTCAGTATCTCCGCCGCTCCGGTCTACGCAAAACTGTACGACAAAGCGACGGCGCCAGCGTCTACCGACACCCCGGTCAAGAGGACAGGGGTTCCCGCCAATTCGACTTCGACACTTGGCGCGGGCACCAACCAGGGGAACCCGAACTACATCGCGCTCACTGCCGGTCTTGGAATCCGGGTCGTGACAGGCATCGCTGACAACAACAACACCGCCGTCACGGCCAGCCAAGTCTTAGTCAACGTCTACTGGTCTGCTTAACCATGGCGATCACTTCTCCTACCAAGATCGGTGAGAACAGCGGAACGAGTTCGGCCACGAACGTCGTCACGACCAGCGTCGCCCACAACGCTGGAGATCCGATCAGCGTCCACGTCGTCTCTAGCACGGCGGTTGTATCAGTGAGCGGCGTCGCGGATTCGGCGGGCAACTCGTATTCTCTAGCCAAAAGGACTTCGGCTACTACGGTGGTCACCGACCATTGGGTCAGTAGCGGTGCTATCGCGCTGGCTTCTGGCGGAACGGTCACGGTGACGTTCAGCGGTGCGGTCAATTCTATGTGCCAAGTCCTCAAATCTGGAGGACACGGCACGGCGAAGGATTCGGAGGCCAGTGCGACCGCCGCAAACTCAGGGCCAGTCACAGTAGGCATCACCACTGTCGCGACAAGTACGATAATTTATGCCACGACCGGACTGATCGTGCCTTCGGGCGGCACCGCTGATACTTTTGCCGATGCTTGGGCCAACTACACTCCGTTCCAACATCCGACGGCGAGTTTGCGGCTTATCGTCCAGTCGCTCATAAAAACTTCGGCGGGTGCCACGACTTACAGCGACCTCACTGTGGGTACAGGTGTGACGCGATGGGTCGTCGAGGTCGTGGCCTTTGCAGAACTAGTACCAGGCGGCGTAGCCGGTATGCTCCCGCTCTTGGGGTCAGGCAGTTGAACGAGGACTGGACGATGACGGACGAACAGGCGTCAGCCTGGGAAAAGGAAGTACTGGCGGAGATCAATGCTGGAGAGTTCGATCCTTCGTGACTTCGGCGGTGGAGATGCTCAAGATTCGCTCTTGCGCACAACTTCAAACTGCGCTCCCCAAAGTTGAGCGTTCAATTGATCGCCTGGAGTGGCTTTGGTGACGCGACTTTTGTAGCCACGGCATCTGACGCACAGCCCCAGGTCTAGCATGTACAAGCATCCGTCCTTCGGCAATTCTCGGACGCCGGCAGGCAACCAGAGATAAGTGCATCTTTTGCACTTCGTCACTTCACCACCTCCATCCTTTGCGGATGTCGGCGGCGGTGATGTGGGTTCTGAGGGTGGTTTTCATTCGCTATTTCTTTGGTGTGGGCCGGGTGCGGTGGCGGATGAAGATGCGTTTATATACTTTCTTTTTCCCCACTAAAGGTTGTGGGACTTTGCTCGTCTCATCCCACAATCCATCAGAGAACCCCTTCCCCTCGCTCTCTGTTGCTCCCAGAATCTCGAACTGGTCCGGATTGTGTTTGTCGAGGAAGGTGATGGGGACGCCCATGACACCGTCGTAGTCGCTTGGGATCGAGTCTGTGAAGGGCACTTCAATCGCGTCGAAGTTGTCGTACCGGTCGTAGGCATCTTTGCCCTTGATCTTCTTGTGCTTGCTGTACTTTAGATTATCCGCCATCGTCATGAGGGGCAAGACCTGCGGGCGGCAACCATGTTCCAGATTGGTGTACCAGCGGGCCTTAACGCGGATGTACTTGACGCCATTTTCGTCGATGCGCCAGCCAGCCGCTTGCAAGGGATAGTGGTCTGGAACGCGGAACTCGCGGTCGCCGCTGTGGATGGTGACGCCGAGCCGTAGCTTGTTGTCCTTAATGAGCGGGAATATCTCCTTGTAGGTGATGGCGTTTAAGTTCCCGATGATCAGGAATTGCTTCTTATGCTCCACGAGCTGGGCCACATACTCGCGAAAGAGGGAGAAGGGCGGGTTGGTGGCCACGATGTCCGCCTCTTTCAGGAGCGCGATGCACTCGGGGCTACGGAAATCGCCGCCCCCTGCAAGGGGCGTGCGGGTGTGGGGGTTCTGATCCAGGAACAGCTTCACGTCCTCGATCCCGATCTCGCCGTCTCCGGTTTCATCCTTGACTTCCTCGATCTCGATGGCGAGAGCCTTCGGCTTTTTGCGCTTGCCGTTTCCCTTGTGGTACTCCGGGAACAAGCTGTCCTGGCCGGCAATGGTGGAGCCGTCGTAGCTGGTGGCGACGAGCTTTTTGAGTCCGAGCTTGTTGAAGTTAGCGGCGAAGTACTTGAAGAAGTTGCTCTCGAAGGGGTCGTCGCAGTTGCAGTAGACGACCTTTCCTCGGAAGTGGTCCACGTAGTGCTTGAGCTCCTTTTCGATGTCGGCGTACTGGGTGTAGAACTCGTCCTGCTTTGCCGCCTTCGCTCTGTTGAGATTCCGAGTGCCTGAGGGAGAAGACGCACACGCGTTCATTGGCACTTCGTCACTTCACCACCTCCACCCTCACGTTCTTGATCAG
>ENA-ORBV01002705-ORBV01002705.1-microbial-mat-metagenome-genome-assembly--contig:-NODE-2705-length-36928-cov-13.852270_pt1 | contig 36928 bp, 31 predicted proteins | sample MGYA00237777_ERZ505514 | MGnify/ENA primary metagenome ERZ505514 (study PRJEB26160, sample SAMN06269048) | microbial mat metagenome | isolation source: Oligotrophic lake microbial mat | place... | reverse complement strand
ATCTATATCTGTACCAAATTCATACATAGATCAGCTATTAATTAACTCTGGCTGTGGCATTAATGTTGCTCCTGGTGACTGTCAACATCTTGCCAATGTAATTTGCCAATTAGCAAGTGACAGCCAAAAAGTTAAATTAATGGGCGAAAAAGCTCGTCAATTATATAAAACTAGATATACATTTAAGCGATCACTTGATGAGTATGAAAACTTAATTTTTGGGATTCTAACCGACATGTAATAATGATCCAATATCTATTCCCTATCAATTGATTTTAGATTAGGGTTCAAACTAGCTCCTGTTTTGCCAGAAAGAATCCATAAAATCGATCGCCCACAATCTCTCAACACTCGTAACAGAGATTCCGACTTATTTCCCGATGAAGGCACTGCAAGAGGTGTCACCACAATCCCCTGACTGCCAAGCACAATCGTGGCGATCGCCCTAGCCCGTGTCAGATGAAAATCGGAAGTAATCAAATAAATATGCTGTAGCTTCTGATCGGTAAAATCTTCTGCCAAAGTAGTGAAATTAGTAACCGTATCAGTTGCCCTACCATCAAGGCGCAATTGCCGATCGGGAACATCAAATTTTTGGAAAATCTGGCGATCATGCTCCAACATTGATTGATAATCAGAAACCCAAATATCTAAATCTTTGTGCGATCGCCAAAACTCTGCCGCAAACCTCATACGAGCATCATCCCCCCCTAACACAAAAATTGCTTGGGGTACGGGAGCTTGATGAAAGGCGATCGCTATTCGCATAGGAATAATACTAGTCAGCAAAAAGGCGATCGTTAAAGCTAAACATACTAATCTTTGGTAAGAATTCAGATACTTAGAAGCTTTACCCAGAGACGATCTAAAATACGAGTATTTTAAATAAAATGTTTTCATTCTCATTAAGCAACAGGAAATCAGTTTGTTTGAGTGCGATCGACTATTCCCAGAAGTCAACATTGAGCATCGAGTCAATGTCACAGCTAAATTGCCATATATCAGGAAATTCAACATCATATTCAACCTCAATAACATCAGGGTTGTAATCCGTAAAAGCTTGACCTAGCAACAGTTTAGAGTCATTTGTTTTTAAAAAACGTAATGCGTAAACTGGAGCATCTGCGATCGCCGCCGCCGCACCTGCTTGAGACATCCGATACTCTCCACTAGGCAACATGAAGGCATCAACAGTTAGATCGCCGACCGCGACAGTCGCACGAATTGCTTTAATCGATTCGCTCATGACTTTTTGCCTTTGGCGCAACTTTCCAAATATTCCTTGACAGCAACAATTATCAAGTTAGAAACTGTCCGACTTTCCTTTGCTGCTTGAATCTCTAGCGCCTGTTTCAGTTCGCTATCGATTGCAAAGCTAATACGTGGTTTTTGTGTAGGCAATTCCGTATCCAATAGAGACATATCTGTCATTTTTATACCTATCTTAGTTTATTTTTCTAAGTTCATACTATTTCATTAATCGTATGTTATCTTACAAAATAGCAAAAGCGATCGAGCCTTAGATGAGTACGAAAAACTTATTTTCTCAGAGCGCTTACAAATAGAAACACAAATATGGTGAAATCAATCCTTATTACAGGAGCAACAGGGTTTGTTGGTAAAAATCTTATTTCTCTGTTGGCTCAGCAGGACTATCAACTTAATGCGGCTGTGCGTAGGAGTGAAACCTTTCTCGCTCCCAAAGTTAGTACCACAATTGTCGGAGATATAGATCGAAATACCGACTGGCAAAAAGCACTTTTAAATATTGATGCGGTTGTCCATCTAGCTGGACGCGCTCACATACTTAAGGAAAAATCTGATGATCCCTTAACGGAATTCATTAAAGTTAATACCGCAGGTACTGCGAACCTCGTCAAGCAGTCTGTTCAGGCGGGAGTCAAGCATTTTATTTTTATTAGCTCCCTTGGCGCTATAACCACACAAAGCGATCGACCACTAAATGAGCGATCGCCTTGTCAACCAGATACCCCCTACGGAATCAGCAAACTCAAAGCCGAACAAGCATTGCTAGAAATCGTTCAAGCTAGTGCGATGGATTGGACAATTTTGCGTCCACCTCTGGTGTATGGAGCCGATAATCCTGGCAATATGGCTCGCTTAATTAAATTAATCAAAACTGGTTTACCTCTGCCCCTAAGTAGCATTCACAATCGCCGCAGTTTTATATATGTGGGGAATCTTGTCAGTGCGATCGCTACTTGTCTACAGCATCCCAAGGCTCGTAGTGAAACTTTTCTGGTGAGCGATCGCGAAGTACTATCCACTCTAGAGCTAATTCAACTTTTAGGAAAAGGCTTAGATCGGCAAATTTACTCTTTTCCCTGTCCAGCGCAACTGTTAAAATTGGCAGGTCAATTTACAAATCAAACATCTACAGTCGATCGACTAATCAGTTCCCTAGAAATTGATAGCAGCAAAATTCAAACTCTACTAAATTGGTCGCCTCCCTTTACCGTAACAGAAGGATTATCAATCACGTCTCAATGCTACAAGTCAGATAATAATTCATGGAAATAGTATATTTTTCAATTGGTTTGAGCGCCGTCTTTATTTTTAGCCTTGCAATCGTTTACGGGCTCAAGCAAAACTTTAGTAACACGCTATTAGATATTCCCAACGAACGCAGCACCCATACTCAACCCACACCAAGGGGCGGTGGGCTAGGATTTACGATCGCTTTTGGGCTTGCCTACTCGATCGCCGCCGTAACCCGTACTTTTTGGCATACTTTCTGGAATAGTGAAATCATTCCATCTTGGTCTCTGTGGTATACGCTGATTCCACTGTCGATCCTAGGCTTTTTGGACGATCGCTACAACCTATCGGCTCGCATTCGTTATATCGTACAGCTAGGGACTTCAGGTATAGCTGTAGCTTATTTTGGCATTTTTCCACAGCCTTGGTTTACAGATTTGGGGATCGGCGGCCTCGCGATCTCATCTGTAATTACGGTAATTGGCATGACAGCCCTGATTAACTTTTATAATTTTATGGATGGTTTGGATGGCTTAGTAGCAGGTGTAACTGTCGTCCAACTTACGTTTTTAGGTTGGTATTTCGATCAACCTATGCTCTATTTTCTTGCCTCGGCGATCATGGGGTTTCTCTATTGGAACTGGTCACCCGCCAAAATTTTTATGGGTGATGTCGGTAGTACTGGATTAGGAGCAATCATTTCGATCGCCCTACTCAATCACCATAGCGATGTTTCCACCGCTTGGTCAGCATTAACCATTACCCTACCAATTTCAGCCGATGCCATTTACACTCTATGCCGCCGTCTTAGCTTAGGCGAAAATATTTTTCAGGCGCACCGTAGCCATATCTATCAGAGATTACAAATACGAGGCTGGTCGCACGCTCAAGTCGCATATGTTTATATTGGCCTGACGATAGGTATAGCTGTTAGCCTCAGCCTGTGGGACAGCTTAGGTGCAATCTTGGCTCTTATTGTCAGTTCGATCGCGATTCTAGGCAGTGAGCTTTATCTATCTGGATCGCGTAAGACTGGCGCTGAATAGCGTTGGGTTATCACATTGATATTCTGGGACTAAATCCTGTAATACTTCCATCATTTCTGCATCTCTATTGGTTTTGGCAGCAGCAATCAGTGCGTTGAGCTTAGGCTCTAGTTCTTGCCAAGTTAGTTTGGGCTCATGAGCCGCAAAAATTTTGGGGTGAAGTGTGGTACGTGCGTTGGTTTTATCAACTAGAAGTTCTTCATATAGCTTTTCCCCAGATCTTAAGCCCGTAATCTGAATTTGAATATCTCGCTCTGGTACTAATCTATTGAGAAGAATCATCCGAACTGCTAAGTCGTAAATTTTGACGGGTTCTCCCATATCCAGTAAAAAAACCTCTCCGCCCTTAGCCAAGGAACTAGCTTGAATAACCAAACGTGCTGCTTCTTGGGTTGACATAAAATATCGCGTAATATCGGGATGGGTTAAAGTAATCGGACCGCCCTTAGCAATTTGCTGAGAAAAGCGCGGTACTACCGAGCCGCTACTACCTAACACATTTCCGAACCTCACCATTGCTAGGCAAGTATTTCCACTTTGGTGCTCCGCGAGAGCTTGCAGAATCAACTCTGCTATGCGTTTGCTAGCTCCCATTACATTTGTCGGTCTTACGGCTTTGTCAGTAGATATCAAGATGAAATGCTTAACTTGACAGGCGATCGCGCATTCCACGGCCACCAAAGTTCCCAAAACATTATTTAAAACACCTCTATTAGGATTAGTTTCCACTAAGGGAACGTGTTTGTAAGCTGCTGCATGATAGATGGTTTCAACATCGTACTGAGATAACACCATCATCAAATGGTCTCGATCGGTTACAGACCCTAAACACGAAATCAGTTGAATATGCGGATATTGTTCCGACAACTCGATCGCGATTGTATATAGGGCAAATTCATTAAGCTCATAAAGCACTAAGCAACTAGGAGTTTGTTGGGCAATCTGACGGCATAACTCCGAACCGATCGAACCTCCTGCCCCAGTGACTAAAACGGACTTTCCCGTGATATTTTGGCTTAATAAACTGGGATCGGGCCTTACTAGATCTCGGCCCAACAATTCTCCAATATCAATTTGACGAACCTCGCTTACAGAGAGTTTACCCGTTAGAATGTCATTGAAATTGGGAACGGTTTTGATAATTGCTCCCGTTAATGTAAGACGTTCCAAAATTCTGCGCCGATCTTCCATTCGGATTGAAGGCATTGCTAGTAAAATCGTGTTACACGAATTTTTTGCCATTAAGTTTGATATCTCTTTGGCAGGATAAACCTTGTATCCTTTTACAGAGTGCTTGAGTAAATGGGGATTATCATCGACAAAGCAGATAATCTCATAGTTGGGATTGGGATCGTGGTCTAATAATTCTGCTAAGTGACAACCTGCTGAGCCAGCACCATAGATAATGGCTCGTACAACATCTGCACTACCATTATTTATTGAATATAACCAATTGAATAGTCGGCGTAGCGTCAACCTTGAGGTGGTTACTAATAACAAAGTAATTATGGCATCGTTAAGAACAATTGAGCGAGGAAAATGGGGAAGGAATAAATAACAAATAGCAATAAATAGAACTGAACTAATTAAGATTGCTTTAGTACAAGTTGAGATAAATTCCTCACCCGTAAATCGTAGAACCAAATGGTAAACACCAGTTTTGATAAATACAATTTGTTTAATCAGAATCAATAGGAGAATTATTGACAAATAGTCAAATATTGCAATTGGATAGACTGTATTGAAACGAAACGCAAAAGCTAAGTAAATCGCAACTAAAAAAGTACAAGTATCAAATCCCAAAAATGTAATACGTTTAATTTTTCGTGGTAATTGATGAAATACCTTAAACATATCAACTCTCATTAATTTAGGGGGGGGTAACGATTTCAGTTTTTCTAAAAATCCCTAATCTAGCTGTATTTATAGATTTTCCTGAATCTACTACATGATTAGCTTAGCGATTCTGGCTATTATTAAACGTCAGGCTTTACCAGGCAGTTTTACTATTATTACCCGCCGTCACGACTTCACGCACCTTGAGATCGCAGCTTTGCCACACTTGTCCGTCTAGGGCGGTTTGTTCGATCAGGCTGGCAAGACGAAGGGTTTTGAGGGCTTGAGCACCGCCGACCGATGGCTGCTGACCGCCACGCACACAGGCGACAAAATGTTCGAGTTCGGCATTGAGCGGCTCGATGTTGCTGGTGTAGACCTTTTCGATCAGACCGTCTTGGCGATATAGTACCTGACCGTATTCAGTAATGTAATCTGCGGTGGTTTGGCGGTGAATCAGGATTTCATGATTGAGAAAATCGGATTCGATCAGCGAATTTTTGCAGTGGGCGACGATCCGACGCTGTTTGCGGTGTGTCACTTTACTGGCAGTCAGGGTGGCAATTACGCCATTGTCAAACCCAATTGTTGCAGTCACATAGTCGAGATAACCTGAATCCGATACTTGATTACCGTTCGCACTGAGATGAGTGATCTGACCTGTGACAATCTCTAACAACAAATCAATGTCGTGAATCATTAAGTCAAATACGACCGAAACATCATTCGCTCTTTGGGAATATGGACTCATGCGATGCGCTTCGATCGCCAGCAATGCTTCTCGCTTTAGTACCTTACTCAATTCTTGGAAGGCAGGGTTAAACCGTTCGATATGCCCTACTTGCAGAATACGGTTACATTCAGCCGCCATATTAACTAGAGATTCAGCTTCGGTAATGGTGGCAGCGATCGGTTTTTCGATCAGCACATGAATGCCAGCTTTGAGGCAAGTCAGCCCAACTTCATAGTGGAGACGAGTTGGTACGGCAATGCAGACCGCATCGACGAGCGGCAGAAGATCGTGATAATCCTCAAAGTACAAAACACGATGCTTACTGGCAGTATCCAGACCACGATCGACGTTAACATCAGCAACACCAACAAGCTCTACGTCTTTGAGCAGACTGAGCACTCGCGCATGGTGCTGTCCCATATTGCCAATTCCAATTACACCGATGCGAATGGGTTCTAGCTGACTACGATAGGGATTCATATTCCTCACACACGGTCGATCTGAGAGAATCCTAACACAATTAGCCCGTATTTCTCATGCCTGCGGCAATGCCGTTGACCGTGAGTAAAGCACCACGCAAGAGTTCATTCCGAGAGTATCTCGATCGTAAGTCTACAGAACCACTAGCATGTTGACGTAACCGTTTGATCAGTGAGGCCTGAATAAATCCTAATGGCACGATCGAACCGTTACGAATTTGCACAGATTTTTGCAGGTCGGCATCGCCATCGAGCAGTTGATGGTGTCCTGTAATTTTCATCACAACTTCACAGGTACGGTGATATTCAAGGGCAATTTGCTCAAATAGCTGGGCAGAAATTTCGGTGAATCCTGGATCGGTGAGTTGGCGGACATAATGATGCGCGATCTGGAGATCGGTCTTAGCCAAAGTCATCTCCACTCTGGAAATCGCGGTTTTAAAGAACGGCCACTTGGCATAAAAGAATTGCAGCAGCGTAAAGTGACCGACTGGATCTTCATTCAGAAACTCATCGATCGCTGTGCCAACACCGTACCAAGAAGGCAACAAAAATCGGCTTTGCGTCCAGCCAAATACCCAAGGGATGGCGCGTAAACTGGCAAGATCGCGCTTACCAGCTCGGCGGGCGGGACGAGAGCTAATCTGCAACTGGCTGATTTCTTCGAGCGGTGTGACCTGATGGAAAAAGTCAGCAAGATGGGGTTGTTCGTAGATCAGTTGGCGATAGACTTGGCGAGATCGCATTGCCAGATCTTCCATTGCTTCTAACCAAGAAGGCAGCGTGTCAGAACTACTGGGCAACAGCCCTGATTGGATCACTGCTGTCGCAATCGTTTCTAAATTGTAGAGTGCGATTTCGGGCAAAGAATATTTCGAGGCAAGCACTTCACCTTGCTCCGTAATTTTGATCCGCCCATTAATACTGCGTCCTGGTTGTGCCAAAATCGCCTCGTAAGTTGGGCCGCCACCACGACCAACCGAACCACCACGCCCGTGAAAAATGCGTAAATTTAGATCGTATTTTGCCGCAACTAATTGCAAAGACTGCTGCGCTTTGTAAATTTCCCAGTTGCTACTCAAGAAGCCTGAATCTTTATTGCTGTCAGAATAGCCCAACATTACCTCTTGCAAATGCTCGTGACATCCTAGGTAATTACGATACAGGGGCAGTTCAAATAACTCTTTTAAAACTTCAGGCGCACCTTTAAGATCCTCAACCGTTTCAAACAGCGGTACTACTGCCAATGTTCCCGTACAAGTGCCAGGGTCAAATAATCCCGCTTCTTTTGCCAGCAGCAATACTTCGAGCATATCGCTCACACTGTGGTTCATGCTGATGATGTAGGTGTGGCAGATTTCGGTGCTAAATTCTTGCTGCAATTTCGCTAGCATCCGAAACGTGGTGATCGTTTCGTTGGTTTTGTCCGAGAACCGTAAATTGCCAGGAATTAAAGGGCGACGGGTTTGCAACTCATGGGTTAGCCATTCTACGCGCTCTGGTTCCGATAGCTCTGGATAAGGACGCGGCAAGATTTTGAGATACTCAGCCACTTCGGAGATCGCCTGTTCGTGGACATTGCTTTCTTGGCGAATATCTAGGTGTGCGAGATGAAAGCCATACACCTCAACCTGACGGATTAGATGCCCTAGGGCTTTGCAGTTGAGGTTTGTACCCACCAAACTGCGCTGAATTAGGCGCAACTCCGCAAGAAAATCAGCATCTGTTTTGTAGAGCAAACTGTGGTCTTTGGTCTCAGGTGCGTGTTCTGAGGCTTGCCAACCCAAAGCCCGCACTTGCTGGTTGCGCTCATGTGTATTTTCGAGCCGTTGACGAATATAAGCTAACTTGAGGCGATAGGGTTCTTGGCGAAACTTGACCGAAAACTGGTCATAGATCTTAGGCATTTGCGCTTGATCTAAGCCCAAAGAGTTGAGCAAATCTTGTGATACATCTGTCCAGTGCTGTGATAGTGACAGCAAACTCCCCAGTTTGGCGACTGAACTAATATATTTTTCCAGTACCAAGCTGCGCTGATAGCAGGCAGTTTGCCATGTGATCTCTGGTGTGACTGAGGGATTGCCATCGCGATCGGAACCGACCCAAGAGCCAAACTTGCAAAAATTATACTTGGGTGGCTTCAGATGCGGAAATGAGGCTTCGATCGATCTCGCTAGTCGATCGTACAAACTGGGAATCGCGTCAAACAGAACTTCTTGAAAATAGTGCAGGGCATAATCGGCTTCATCTAGCACCGTTGGTCGAGTCTGATTTAGTTCATCAGTGCGCCACCACATCCTCACTTCTTCGGTTAACTGCTCTTGGATCGCTTCAGCTTCCCAAGTTAGCGGTAAGTGTAGGTTATGCTCGATCCCAACATCAGGCATGGGATGAGCTTGTTCAAATTGCCTCAATAATTTGGCAATACTGCGTTGCTTTTCGCGCACGGTATGCCGCACAATCTCGGTGGGGTGGGCGGTAAACACCAAATGAATGTCGAGATTGTCGATCAGTTCCTGAATATGTCGCGGTGGGACGTTCTGACGTTTTAGTTCTGGGAACAGCCACCGAAAAGTGCCAACAGGGAAAGCTTCTCCACCTGAGGCATCGATCGAATGCTGTTGTTTTTCTTCTTGTTCGTACTGCTGCTCGACAATATTGATCAGTTGAAAATAAAGGGCAAAAGCACGGGCGGCTCGAATTGCTTCATTTAAGTCCAGACTTTCGACTACTGCCAGCACCTCTTGGGCGGGATATTCTGGGGCTTGTCCTTCAGGTGAACACATCGATCGTAACTGCCGCAATAGATCGACCAGAACTTGTCCACATTCCTCTAGCAATACCGCTTCTAGTAAGTCTTCAACCACTTTGAGGCGATGGCGCAAGCGTGCGTCGGCTAGACGCAAACTATTTTCTTTATTCACAATCTGGACTAATGACTCTGGGAGTGAGGCAGTCTGCAAACTCATCTAAATTTCTCCGCATCTATTAGGGCAAAACTACTCAGTGCCTAGTGGTTCTAATATTACATTATCCGAGGTTGGTAACACCTAATATACAAGCATAGAGAGGCATTAACTGCTTTGGATTGCCAAATTCCCCAATCCCGAACTCACGTTAACATGGTCACAGTTTTTGGGCTTGGTATGAAAAACATCTGGAACCGTTTATTTGTAGGTTTGATTGGGTTGAGTTTAATCGCTGGGGTGATGATGCTCAGCAATCCATCTAAGAGTTCATATCTCGAATATATTTCAGATCAGCTCGCTGCCGACGCTCAAACCGATCTTTGTAAAGAAAAATCTCAAGAAAGTACTTCAGAGCCGTCTCCGTCACTCGGTCTGAGGGATTTGGTGAAAGAAGCTTGTGATGCGAGTTTGAGAGCGATCAAGGGGATCACGATCGCGACAATTAGCAATGCCACAACCCGCCAAGATTTAACTCTACTCAGCATTTACACAACTGAGGTTCCCGCCAGCCTTCCCGAAAGTTTGCCAAGTATTACATTCAAAGATCGTCAACTTAACATCAACACCAAAGTGCCCACCCGTAAATACAAGACTCTTGCTGCGTTTGGACATTTTTATCCGCTCGATCGAAAGTAATTGAACTTATCCTTAACTAAGTCATAAAATAATTAAGCTAAGCTCAGAGTTAAGACCAAATGAAAGATGCAAATCAGAATCAAGGTTTGGGTAAGCTTCCTATATTTATTGGACTTGGCGCGCTCGCACTAGTGATGGTGGTGACAAACCCAAGCAAAGATAAGTATCTCAACCATATCTCCTCTGGAGGCAAGCAATCGGCAGCTTGTCAACCGAAGTCTAATCAGTCTGGTCAGTCCGATCCGCTCAAGCAAGCTTTAGAACAAGCCTCAGTTGATATGTGTAAGCAATTACAGCAAGGCATGGGGAAAATGATCGGCGAATTTACGACTCGTCAAAATTTCCTACTTTTCAGCATTTACACAACTGAGTTTGGTGGTTCCAAGTCGTCGTCGATCGGGATTTTGGCTAATTTTATTTCTCTTGGTTAGATGACTCAAGCAATTAACGAATCAAAGCATTGGTATATCTGCAAACAGGCAACAGGTGAATGTTTGATTGTGAATCGCGATCGAACTCAAGAAGAGCTTGAATCTTGGGGACCATTTGCTTCTCAGGGTGAAGCGGTTGCGCGTCGTGTGGGTTTGATCCGCGCTGGTAAATGTCAACCAGTTTAGACTCGATCGAACTGGAGGTCGCCGCGCATAACCGTGACGGCATAGCCTTTTAATAGCACTCGATCTTGCCCTCGATCTTGCAAGTACACCAGTTCTAAATCGCCCGATCGCTTAGATAGCTGTCGGGCTTTGAGCATATTCTTACCAGTAATCCCTGCCCAGTAAGGCGTAAGCGCACAGTGAGTTGAACCTGTCACTGGGTCTTCGTTAATCCCAATTTGAGGCGCGAAATAACGTGAGACAAAATCGTAAGAGCTATTTGGCTCGGCGATCGACGTAATAATTAAGCCATCAGCAGCTAGCTCGGCAATAAGCGGGAAGTCTGGCGCAAAATCTGCTACTGCTTTTCGATCGCTCAGCCTAACCATAATGTTGCCCCCAGCCTGTCCCAGACATTCATAGGGTCGATCGAGCATGATCCGATCGAGTTGCGCTAGAACATCGGCAGCTAGAGGTTGAAGATCGGGCAATGCAGGGAAATCCATCACAATTAATTCGCCTTCAAACCCGATCTTGAGATCGCCACTCAGCGTTTGGAAAGTCAAAGCTAAAGCAGGATCGATCGCCTTAATTTCGCGCAAGTAATGCGACATTGCTAACGTAGCATGACCACAGAGGTTAACTTCTTGGAGTGGCGTAAACCAGCGCAAGTGAAAATGATTGGGTGCAAGTGGTTTGACAAAAGCCGTTTCGGATAAGTTCATTTCGGCGGCGATCGACTGCATCACCGCCACATCAAGAAATTCCTGCACGATCGCAGTAGCGGCAGGATTACCACGCCAAGGCTCTTGGGTAAAGGCATCGATCGTAAATATCTGCATGTCTAAATACTTTTAAGGATTAAGTCTTTCCATCAGTTGTTGGACGTAATTAGTAAAAACTTTGCCCTTTTGAAAAGCTTCATCCTCTAAGATTTTTTGATGAAAACTAATCGTGGTCGGCACACCCGTGATTGCACATTCATACAGAGCGCGGCGCATTCGTTGAATTGCGGTCGGTCGATCGCGTCCCCACACAATCAACTTGCCAATCAGAGAATCGTAATAAGGCGGAATATCGTAGTCAGTATAAACATGCGAGTCCATCCGCACACCAGGCCCACCAGGCGGCAGATAGCCACTAATCCTGCCAGGATGCGGACGAAAATTATGGGCGGGATCTTCAGCATTGATGCGGCATTCAATCCCATGACCAGTCAGCACCACGTCTTTTTGGGTTAATCGCAATCGTTCACCCATGGCGATCCGCAACTGCTCGGCAATCAAATCGATCCCTGTCACCACCTCAGTCACAGGATGCTCGACCTGGATGCGGGTGTTCATCTCCATAAAATAAAACTTGCCGTACTTATCGAGTAAAAACTCAACTGTGCCAGCCCCAACATAATTGATCACCTGCGCCGCTCTTACAGCCGCATTACCCATTTGGGCGCGCAACTTTGGGTTAAGCGCAATACTGGGAGACTCCTCCAGCAATTTCTGATGACGACGTTGGATCGAGCAATCTCGTTCACCCAGATGGATCACGCTACCGTAACTATCGGCAAGAATTTGAAACTCGATATGACGTGGCTCTTCGATCACCTTTTCGAGATACACCCCAGCATTACCAAAGGCAGCCTCCGCCTCACCTTGAGCCGCTTTGATCGATCTCGGCAAATCCTCTGGTGTGTTACAAAGCCGCATTCCCCGACCACCACCGCCTGCGGTTGCCTTTACCATCACGGGGTAGCCAATTTTTGCCGCAATTTTGAGGGCTTGATCTGCTGATTCGATCAGACCATCACTCCCAGGGATCGTCGGTACACCTGCGCGCTGCATGGTTTTCTTCGCGGTTGACTTGTCACCCATCGCCGCAATTGAAGCAGGGGCGGGTCCAACAAAGATCAATTTGTGATCGGCGCAAATTTCAGCAAATCTGGCATTTTCCGAGAGAAATCCATAACCAGGATGGATCGCTGTGGCATTGCGAGTCAGAGCAGCCGCAATAATATTAGGAATATTAAGATAACTTTTGCTGCTGGGAGCTTCACCGATACAAACTGCTTCATTCGCAAGTTGAACGTGCAGAGAACTTCGATCGACGGTGGAATGCACAGCTACTGTCGCTATGCCCATCTCCTCACAGGTTCGCAAAATCCGAAGAGCGATCTCTCCACGGTTGGCAATTAAAAGCTTAGTTATTGGAGCCATGAGTTAGGTTGCAGGAGTTAAACGAGAGAGAACAGGTTGCAGGCTGGAAAGACTATTTGCAGGACTATTCCCTCGCTTTTTCTCCAGAAGGTTCATACAGAAACTCAAATAAGTTTCGATCGATGTCTTTACTGTAAAAAGAAGCCGTACCGTCGCGATGATCGTGGATTGCACCGACAAAAATATCTAAGCCAGTTAAACGAGCATGATGCTGTTCTAGTTCAGATCGATCGTTAAACACAAAGCCAAAGTGAGCACCCGCACTTTTATAATCGGGACTGAGTAATGCTAGTCCATCTTCACCTGCTTTGAGATATGCCCAATCTGTATCCAGATATGCCAGCTCCATGCCCAGATCTTGGTAAAACTGGACAGATTTTGGGATGTCTTTGACGCAGATCGCTACATGACCCAAGCGTTTGAGTTGCATACAGAGTTAGTTAGGCATCAGCCAGGATTAGTTCAGCGTAAATTAGCTAGAGCGGAATTACTAGCATTAAGGATTATACTACTGCCCGAAACCAAGTGCTGGATAACATTCCAATATTTTGCTGATGACAAATACTCGAAAGTCGGCGCAATACTCGTCTTTCTTCTTTGCGTTCGGCAGCTAAATGAGCAGGACAAAGACCTGGGGCATAAGACTCTACTACCTTCCCAGTTCGATCGATTGTCACTAGTAAGTAGTCACAAACATCACATTGAGTTTTAATCTGAGACACTAGCGGTAGATAATGCCGTTCAGCAAGGGAGCCACAATTTGGGCAACGCACAGTCTGGATAGTAGCCATAGTTGTTTCCTAAAGTGTTTTTTAAAGAGTTTTTTATAGTGCTTTTCGGTAGTCGATCGAAAATTATTTGAGTAAATATAAAGAAAGTGTTAAATTTATCAAATGATTTACTTCAGAATGATTCTAAAATTTAGACGTAGATTGAAGTTAAACATAGATCGGAGTTAAATTTGAAAAGCACTTAGGATCTGACATAACCTGAACTAGATATAGGTTTAGATAAATCTAGATGATTTATTTAAATCAGAGTTTTTTATTATATGGATAGTTTAGCAGAAATTTTTCTTGATTAGAACTGGGGATCACTCTCTCCACAATGATCCCTTCGGACTACATGCAGCTCGATCGAGAACAGTTAACCGCAAACAGTGTATAGATTCAAACTTACTTACAGTTAATATATTCATAACCTAGTCACTGATAGAACAAAGAAGCTATGACAACCACACTTGTTAAAGAGACCTTTCTGGCAGGAACGGCAGAATTTGACCAGTACGTAATGAATACCTATGCCAGATTCCCGATCGCTTTAGAGCGTGGCAGTGGTTGCAAGGTGTGGGACAGCGAAGGCAAGGAATATTTGGATTTTGTGGCGGGGATTGCTACCTGCACGCTAGGACATGCCCATCCTGCAATGGTTAAAGCCGTCACAGAGCAGATTCAGAAACTGCATCATGTTTCTAACCTTTATTACACAGCTTCTCAGGGCGAGTTGGCAAAGTGGTTGGTGCAAAATTCTTGTGCAGATAAAGCTTTTTTCTGTAATTCAGGCGCAGAGGCAAATGAAGCCGCGATTAAACTGGCGCGGAAGTACGCTCATGTCAAGCTTGGCATTGAGCAGCCTGTAATTCTCACAGCTCATGCGAGTTTTCACGGTCGCACATTAGCAACGATCACGGCGACAGGTCAGCCCAAGTATCAGAAAAATTTCACCCCATTGGTTCCAGGTTTTGACTATGTGCCATATAACGACATTGCGGCGCTCGAAACGGCTGTTGCCAAATATGACGGTAGATTATGCGCGGTGATGTTAGAAGCATTGCAGGGTGAAGGTGGCGTTTGTCCTGGAGATCGAGCATATTTTCAACGGGTAAGGCAACTCTGTGACGAAAGCAAGGCTTTGCTGATCCTCGATGAAGTGCAAGTCGGGATGGGACGCAGTGGCAAACTGTGGGGCTATGAAAATCTGGGGATTCAGCCAGATATTTTCACTTCGGCAAAGGGCTTGGGTGGCGGCATTCCGATCGGGGCGATGATGTGTAAGTCATCTTGCGATCTATTCGAGCCTGGCGATCATGCTAGTACTTTTGGGGGCAACCCATTCGCTTGTAGTGTGGCGATCGCTGTTGCCAAAACCCTAGAAGCAGATAATCTGATTGCCAATGCCAGAGAACGTGGTCAGCAACTCAAGGATGGACTGAGTTCGATCGCGGCAAACTATCCCGATACGATCGACCAAGTACGAGGCTGGGGTTTGATTGTGGGCTTAGTGATCGAAGAATCTGCGACTCTAACTTCGCGTGATGTTGTCCAAGCGGGGATCGAGCGTGGTTTGTTGCTAGTTCCTGCTGGGCCGAAAGTCGTGAGATTTGTCCCACCGTTGATTGTGACGGCAGCAGAAATCGATCGATCGATCGAGATCATCGCTGAGGCTCTATCCCAACATCACTAAACTACTGATTCAATTGTGGCTTAATTCTTCGCCCCAGAATCACTAAATCCCGCTCGGCCCGATCTAGCTCAGCAATTTGCGGTAAATGTCCCCACGGCTCGAACCCAAAGCGGTGAAATAGGTTGAGGCTGGGCTGATTATGCCCGAAGATAAAACCAAGTAGGGTGGTAATTTCAAGCTCTGGACAAGACTCGATCGAATGACGCATCAGTTTCTTGCCAATCCCTTGACCTTGCCAACTAGGATCGACATAGATACTGACTTCAACTGTCTTGCGATAAGCAGGTCTGCCATAAAAAGGCTGCAAACTTAACCATCCTGCCACTACACCATCTTGTTCGCTCACCCAGATCGGATGTCGATCGATCGTGTGAGCGTAAAACCAATCTCGCCGACTTTCGACTGAAACTACTTCTGTATCAGCCGTTGCTAATCGCCCAGGAATTGCGGCGTTGTAAATTCTGGTGATCGCAGCTAAATCACTTTCAACCGCAGTTCTTAAGTTCATACTTTTTAGCCACTAGCATCGATCGACTTGATTTATCCTTATTGACAAGCAATTTAGCTTATTCGATCGCAGTGCTTACTTTGCCGATTTATCTTAGAATGTAACCAGTCAACAGTATGAAGTTTTATATGCATATTTATGCATAACTACATATTTTATTGATTTATAGAGTTATGTATCAGGGGAAACCAAAGTTTTCTACATAGCATTGATAGTATCGTGGGTGATTTAGATTGTTTCACAATGATTCACCCTTTAAAAGAACTCAATAATCCTGAAGGGATAACTATGTCACGTATTCCTCTAGGCCCAGATACGAGCTCTGTTGGTGAAGTACCAGATGGGCAGGTCGTAAAGGATGCATCATTACTAATTTTGCTGGCTGCGATGCGTGTAATGGTGCGCTCTAATGGCATCTTACATGTAGAGACAGCTAATCATCGCTGGAAGCTCTTGTTACAGAGAGGAGGGCTAGTGCTGATGGAAGAGGAAGGTCACGTCATACCAACCTTGTGCCGCAAATTTAATAATCGGGGGATCAGATTTGCGCGCGTGCCTGAGTGGGAACAAAAGCAAGGTAACCGTCCTTACTGTTACCCCTTTGTCAGTCAGGTTTATAAACGATATCCTGATATCACCAAGCAAGTATTGAAAGATATATTGCTAGAAAGTCTGCTAGCTCTTCATTTGGAAGATAAATTTTCATTTGTTTGGCGACCGATTTCTGACCTACCTGCAAACTTACCTGTGTGGCAGTTGCCCTTACTTGAGGGTAATGCCAGCAGTGAAGCAAGGCAGTGGCAGCAATTTCAATGCGTTCAACATCCCTATCAGCAGGTGCAGTTGCTAGACGCGGCAAACATGCTGGCACGGGTGGGTAATGATAATTTCCCCCTGTTTGCGAGGGTGACGACAGGACAACATCGGCTTAGTGAAATTGCCGATAACTTCAAGCAGCCAATTTATCGCACAGCCCTGTTACTCGATAAGTTAGCACAGAAGAAAATCGTGGCAATTTTACCTTTGCCTGAGCGTCAGTCGATCGAAGATCTTGGGGGTAGCCAACCGTCATATCAACCTGCACCCGAAAAAACTGGGCCGAAGATCTTCGTAGTTGACGATTCGCCTGTTTTGCTGCGGCAGTTTCGAGATTTGCTGTCCAATTGGGGCTATCAGGTCAATTTAACTGATGATGCGACTAATGCCACCCAAATGATCTCAAATTACAATCCAGCTATGGTGTTTTTAGACATCAATATGCCTGGGCTGAATGGGTTTGAGCTGATCAGGCAAATTCGCCGCCAGCCGACTTTGGCGTTGATTCCTCTAGTATTGGTGACGGCAGAAAACAGTATGACGAATAGCTTCAGGGCAAAATGGGCGAACTGTCGTTTTATCGCCAAACCGCGATCTTCAGAGGATACCGATGATTTTCGCGACCAGCTCCGTGCCATTCTGCGGGAACTGGCTCCTCTGCCATCTGATGTGTATATCTAGGTTGAGTTATCCAAGTATTTACTTGCCAGGCAGGATGTTGCTTAAAACATTTGCATGGCTGGGTTGTTTAGAAGAAAGCAGTTTAAGGTTAGAGCGGTATGGTTGATCATTTTCTGATAGTCGATGACAGTGCAGCAGAAAGACATCTGCTAACTTCGTTTTTGCATGATTTAGGGCACGAGGTTGATATTTGCGAATCCACCGAGGGAGCTTCCGATAAAATTGCCAAAGGTAACTACAAGGCGGTGTTTTTAGATATTGTTTTGCCTGACCAAGATGGCTATAAATTCTTGCGATCGCTTCGGGCTAATCAAGACACAGCTAAGCAGTATGTGATTCTTTGCTCCACCAAAAAAACAAAGTTAGAAATTGATTATGGCGTTAAAAGAGCAGGTGCAGATGATTATCTCACCAAGCCTATAAATCGTGAAGCCTTGGTTGAAGCGTTGCAGAGAGAAGCGTTGCAAAGAGTCAAATGATTACCAACACCCTGCCAGATTATGGTCGTTATGTTTTAACTGGGCTTGGGCAACAAACCTTGGTATTTCCTGATGTCATGGTGGCAGAAATTATGCTGGTCGATCGATCGTATTTACTTAATATCCCTTTCTTCGGTTCTGCAGTTTTAGGCGTGATCCAACAACAAGGAAATATTATTCCTTTGGTGTCTCTGCGACGTGCTCTGGGAGAGCAAAACGTCCTAATTCCTGAGAAGATCACCGTGATTCGCCTGTCTGATTTTGCTGATGACTTAGTTGGAACTGGTTTGGTTGTGGATAAGGTCTTGAGTAGTGTTTCTGCTGAACAGTACGCTGCTTCATTACCTGCTCAAATAGCTAGTCAAGGCTCCAGTCAAACATCTAATCAGGTTTCGAGTCAAATCCATCTCAGGATCGAATACCTGTTAACCCAATTACCAACTCATGTTTGGCAGCCGCAGCGATGGCAGCCGCAGGTGGGTTAGTTTTTCTGTTAGGGATATATATTTCGTACATCTGTGTCTGCGCTGTGAACATAACCTTTTAATGATGCGGTAAACATAACTATGGCTACGACTACGAAAAAACAACCTAAACCGATCAAATCTAAACCACCAGTTAATATTGCGATTAAAAATCAAGGCAGGGGTTTCTCACCTAGGGCATCACTTGGGGCGAGGCTATCGATTTCAGTGATCATGAGTGCTGTTGTTGGTTTGGGTGCATTGGCAATTTTTTATTACCAAGGACAAGTCAGCAGTACGAAGCGTGTGATCGAAGAAAAACTTAATGCTAAAGCCAATGAGATTGAATCCAAGCTCAGTCCAATTAAGCAAACTGTGGCGGATCTAGCTGCATCTACTCGACTTTTAAGTGCTTTGGGGGTTAAAGATCCAAACACTTACAAAACAATAGTTTTTGAGCACATCAAAACTACTGACTTAGCCCTAGCAGTGGGCGTTGCTCAAGCTCCTTTTCGTTTGGTTCCTGCTCGTAAGTTGTTTTTTCCGTATGTGTACAAGCAGCAAAAAGACGCAGATGTTTCTAGCCAAAAGTTAGGGCAACAGTTACCAGCTCCAAATGATGATTACTATTATTCCGATCTTGCCGATCTCTATGGCGGCAATAGTATTACCCAGCAGGGAGCCTATACAGAGCAGCTTGCAGCTAAAAAAACTGTCTGGATCGAGCCTTATGTATTTTCCAATTTCACGATGACCACCTATGTCTCACCCTTTTATGATGCACAGGATCAACCTTTAGGGGTGGCGATCGTCGATTTAAATGTCACCACCTTGGCAGAAAGAGTCAGCGATAAAGTCCTAGATGAAGTGGGCTATTACGCGATTCTCAGTGAGAAAGGTAATCTTCTGGCATATCCGCCCAACGTAGCCCTAGCAAAGGATTTGAAAAGCTACAAGACTATTCCTGAAATTGGCGCAGTTTGGGAGCAAATCATTAAGGGACAATCTGGGTTGGTGGAGTCTCAGGGTAACTTTTGGGCATATCGCCGCATCCCCAGTACCAACTGGTTAATAATTGCCACAGTCCCCCAGTCAGGCATCTTAGGTCCAGTAGCATGGTCAACTTTGATCGCAACTTTACTGGTGGGGGGCTTATTGTTAGTGGTGGTGGGCTGGTTTATTGCAGCTTTAAACCGTCGCCTGAAGCCAATTTTAGATGAATGCAATAAGCTAGCCGAGGCTAAAGGGGGTGCGATTGAAACTAGCAATAAAGACGAAATCGAGCGTCTTTCTGCTTCGTTCTTTAACCTAATCGACCAAATTGCTGAGAACGAAGAGAAGATTAGAGAAGAAGTTGCTCGAACGGTTCAGGCAAAGGAACGGCTGAATCAAGCTCAAGAATCGGAGCAAGAAGCCGAATTTCTCGAAACTGAGGTGGGCGGACTACTGGATGTGGTTTCAGCGATGGAAGATGGCGATCTTACCGTCCAAGCCGAGGTAAGCGATCGAGCCACAGGACTGGTAGCAGACACGCTCAACCGCCTCCGCGAGCAGTTAGCCGAGATCATTGCACGGGTTTTGGGTACAGCGCAGCAGGTGGTGAAAGGTGCCGAAGGTCTAGAAGAACTAGCTCGCACGGTCGCACTCAACACGGTCGATCAGGCGCAGTCGGTGGCAGAGGGGCAAGCACTCACAGAACAGGTGGCACTTTCTGCGAAGAATTCCGTGGCACAGGTGAATATTGCGAATCAATCATTGCTGGCAGTCCAACAGACGGTGGCACAAGGTCAGGTGGCGATTAATACTTTGACTGAAGGGATTACGGTGCTGCAAAAAGGTACTGCCCAGATCGTGCAACGCATGAAAACTCTGGGTGAATTTGTCGGTCTTGCCGAACAGTTTGTGCAAGATCAGGGGCAAATCGCCTCGTTGACGCAGGTGCTGGCAATCAACGCTACCCTAGTTGCGGCTCGTGCTGCCGAACAGCGAGATCCCAAGCAATTTATCGGTGTAGCACGAGAATTTGAAGCGATTGCGGGTCAGGTAAATACGCTGGCAACTCAAACTAACGAAGGCTTGGGCGTACTGCAACAACGGACAGCCCAGATTCAATCAGTTGTGAGCGCGATCGACGCTGAAGTCCAAAACCTCGGTGGTCTGGTCGCAGGCTTTAACTCTGGGGTGGAACAATCGCAAAATTCGTTCTACAGCATTCAATCTGTGACCGAGGAAGTGGTAGAAGTGGGACGAGGCGTGAACGAGTCCAGTTTGGAAATTGCGACTGCGGCAGACTCTACGGCTAAGTACATGAGTGAAATCGCGATTCTCGCAGAGCAGACAGCCGACCTCACCCGCAATGCCAGACAGCAGGCAGAGCAAATGGGAACTTTGGCGCAACGTCTGCTGGCAGGGATTCAATTTTTCCGCTTGCCAGCCTCACTGGTGGCTGAGGCGGATAACGTCACTACGGTCGATGTTTCGACTAATGGAGCAGTCAGCAACTAGGGAGATTTCATCATAATTTTCATATGCAAAATATTACCGAATTCAAATTGCCCTTACCTGATAAGGTGTCCGACCAGATGCCTAACGCTGTTAATTTGGATGCCAGTATCCCAGCTAAAAAGCCAAGTCGAAAGCTGTGGCAAAGATTAAAGGATAGTTCGATTCAAACTAAGCTAACTCTCGCCTTGGGGATAAGTGGACTGATTTCGATCGCTGGTTTGGCGGTGACCGTGGCGATCGTCGATCGAAGTTTACGGATTCAGCTATTCAGCCAGGCGCAAGCCGAACTTTCATTGCTAGCGATTAATTACAACAACACGCTCCGCCAACAAGGGACAGGCGCAAGAGGACAGGCAGAAGATAATAGTTTGATCCAAGCTGCCCAAACAGGTAAGACTAGCCCGATTGTCAAGTCGATTATTCAAAGTGAAGCATCGGGACGCAAAGTTGAATTTATTACTCTAGTAGACAAAACAAGGCGGATTATCGAAACTTCGGATGCTAACCCAATTGGCAAGGAATTTGACCCGAACGGTTTGGTGGCAAAGTCACTCGCCTCAGGTGAAGAAGTAATTTCCAACGAGCTGCTGCCGTTTACCGAATTTGCCACACGCGATCCGTTTAAAGCCAATCAGTTGGGCAGTACCAACACTACGCCTAACTTTCTCGTCCGCTATACGATTAGTCCGATCCGCGATCTCAACCAAACTGTAGTAGGCGCGATTGTGTTTGGCGAAATTCTCAACTCCAAAACGGCGATTATCGATCGAACCAACAAATCTATTGGTAGTGGATTTGCCGCGATTACGGTTGGAGATAGCTTAGCCTCAGGTGGGATTTTGATCGGCGATCGGAACATTCGCCCTAAAGCCTTTCCCACAAAGCTCTCCGAACGAGCGATGCAAAATCCTGCGACGACAACCTTAGAGCAGTGGAGATTTCTGGGTGGTCCCTCTTACTCCCCAATTTCTACTGGGACGGTTCGAGCCGATGAAGCTGTAATTGGCGCTCGCAGATATTCGATCGCTGCCGCGCCGATCTTGAGCGAGTCAGGTAAAGCCGTCGGTGTGCTGATGCGGGGGACTGGACACGAAGCCCTTGATAATCTCAGATTTTCCACCTTTATACTAGTTGGCGGCATTGGCGCAATTTCGATCCTAATTGGGGCTGTGCTGTCGCGCCTCGTCGGTCGTCTAGTCAGTCAACCAATTAAGCAATTAGAACAAGTCGCCAAACTTTATGCTCAAGGCAGCTACACCAAACGTGCCGAAGTCAGTGCCGAAGATGAGATCGGCACTCTGTCTGATGTGTTTAACAAAATGGCAGGCAGCATTCAACTGCGTGAAGCTGAGCAAGCTGCGGCTAAAGCTGAAGTGGAAACCCAGAGCTTGAATCTCCAAGATGAGGTTGGGCATTTGTTGGATGTTGTATCGGAGCTGGAATTGGGTGATTTGACTGTGCAAGCGCAGGTTAGCGATCTGGCAACTGGGCTAGTGGCAGATACGCTCAACCGTCTGATCGAGCAATTGGGCAGTGTGATGGCAGCAGTGTTGCAGACAGCCCAACAGGTGGCAAGTGGGGCGGAAAGATTGGAAACATTGGCGATCGACGTATCCCAAAATGCCCAAGAACAGGATGATCTGGCAGTCAAAGCTCGTGTTGGCATGGATAGCGTTAACCAACTAGCGCAAGAATCAGCCCAACAGGCGATCACCGCCGATGCTGCCGTCCAGTCAGCCCAACAAGCTGTGACCCAAGGACGACGCGAAATTATCAGCCTGACGACTTCGATCGAACAACTACAACAAGCTACTGTCCAGATGGTGCAACGGATTAAGACCCTAGGTGAGTTTGTCGCCCTAGCAAAACAGTTCGTGCAAGACCAAAAACGTCTGGCATCACTCACCCAAGTTTTAGCAATGAACGCTTCGATGGTGGCAGCCCGCGCGATCGAACAAAAAGAACCCGATCAGTTTGCCACTGTAGCGCGAGAATTTGAGGCGATCGCCGCTCAGGTGAATAATCTGGCAACCCAAACCAATCAAGGGCTAATCACACTGCAACAGCGCACAGGCTTTATCGAAATTGTCGTATCAGGGATTGACCAAGATGTCCGTGATGTCAGCAGCTTGGTGAGGGAGTTTAGTACTGGCGTAGACCAATCCAACCAGTCATTTACCAATATCCAAACTGTGACCGAACAAGTGGCAAAAGTCGGGCAAGCTGTGACTCTATCAGCCAGTTCGATCGCCGTGGCAATTAAAGGCAGCTTCGACTCGATTCAAGATATTGCCTCGGTAGCAGAACGCTCCGCCGAACAGGCAAAAGTGACACGTACCCAATCGGGTGCAATGGGCGAACTCGCTCGCCGTTTACTGGAGGACGTGCAATTCTTCCGACTACCCCAATCAAAAGTTAAACCGATTCAAACGATCGATATCGATCCTGAGTCAATCATAAATAATCAATAATCGATCGAATTGATTGCTGTTCTTTGCTGAAACCTATGTCTACTACCGAAGCCCAACTGCAACAAGAACTCCGAAGCATATTCGATCTGGATACACCCCAATATCTCCAGCTCTATTTCAGTACGGTAGATCGGTTGGATGAAACCTCATGGAAGTCTGATATTCAGCAAATTTTTCGGTGTGTGCATACGATCAAAGGCGGCGCAGTAACGGTCGGGGCACAAGCGATTCTCAAAGTCGCAACTGTGCTCGAAGATTTGCTGTCGGATCTACGCTACATCGATCCATCCCCACCATTAGGTGATAACAACCTCCAGCAGATTTTGCTCGAAGTTGGCGAGTTACTAGTCGCAAGTATTGAACTAGCAGAAGACGATATACCCACAGCTTCGATCCGTCGGATCGAAGAACTTCACAGTGCGGTTAAACAAACTTATTTACCCGAATGGAACGAGCTCAGCCAGCTTCACCAAGAGTTTGCCGAGCAGGGATTTGATTTGGTAACCCTAGATTTTGATATGGCGTTGGATCGGCTGCCATCCACTGGAACCGTGCCAGTTGATATTGTCGAATCTGCCCAGCGCACGATCGAAGATTTGCGAATAATCGGGGCCGAACAACTCGGTTTCACGGCTGACTCGGATTGGGCAAGACTGATCGCTGAAGCTCAAGCTCTGATCGAAAACGATGACGTAACAGCTTGGCAGCAGTGGCGAGAGCATTTGAGTTCGTTGAAAAATTGTGCTAAACATAGTGGTCATATTCCAGAACTCAAGGGTGATGCCATTGGTGAGAAAGTCGATCGAGAAATAGAAGTACTAGATTCTTTCCAGCAAGAACTGCGCGCCCTATTCGATCTCGATACCCAGAAGTCACTCCAAGAGTACATCAGCACAGTTCAGGCTTTGCGCGAAGATACCTGGAAAGCAAATATCCAGCAACTCTATCGCAGCGTCCATACGATTAAAGGTGGAGCGGTGACGGTTGGGGTGAATGCGATCCTACAGGTGGCGACTGTACTGGAAGATCTACTCTCTGACCTGCGCTACATTGATGTTTCACCACCACTAGCTGATGGCAGACTCAAACAGATTTTGGTCGAAGCGGGCGAATTGTTGATAGGTAGTTTGCAACTGCGAGACACTGAAATACCAACGGCATCAGTCGATCGAATTCTTGATTTACGCACAGTTGTTCAAACCACCTATACCCAAGAGTGGGATGAGCAGAGTCAACTCGCCAGCGATTTCGCCGAACAAGGATTCGATTTGGTGGTATTGGAATTAGAAATGGCGATCGAACAGTTGCTGCCCCAAGGAACTGTGCCGTCTGAGTCGATCGAAGCTGCCCACCAAGTGATCGAGCAACTTCGCCAAATTGGGGAAGAAATTGGTTTAGCTGCCGACTGGACTGGACTACTAGCCGAGAGTCAGACCTTACTGAGCAATACTGAAAATCAATTTTGGCTTGAGCAATGGCCAACATACTTGCAATCGCTCAAGCAGTGCGCCAAGCTTGGTGGTCGTCTCCCATTAGCCACAGTAGTCCCTGATGTAATTCCTCAGGAAATCGCTGAGTTCATCTCCGATTATTCCCAGCCAGCCGTCGAAATTTTGCCCCAGTCTACCAAATACGTCAAACCCAAAAGGTCAAAAAAGGCGGAACTGTCACCGACGCTCGATATCCAAATTCCCGTACCATTGGAGCGATTGGATCGATCGGCACAGCAACTGGTAGAAACTCTGATGGCAACCCGTGCCACCCAAGGATTTTATCAGTCCGTCCACTCAAACCTTATGCCCTTGGTCTCACTGGCGCAGGATAGCGTCCAGTACATCTCACGGTTGCGGGAAGTTCAAGATGATTACGCCCTGATTGAAGCCGATCGAGATCCAAACAGTCCCAAGGTCGAACGTTATCGCCAAGGTTACACAGCAATTAACCGTTTACTCGAAATCAGTCTGCGCTTGATCGAACTTGGGTCAGAAACAGGTGAGTCTGCACGGCAAACATCCGAAAGCTTGCAACGCCTAGATCTGAGTCTGCGCGGTTTACAGCAAACCCTCGAAGAAAGCCGCCTCGTCCCGTTTGAGAGCCTCAGTTTCCGTGCCAGAGGGATCTTACGCGACCTCAGCACCCGCATTGGTAAACCCGCCCAGTTGGTCGTGAGTGGCGAAAAGTTAGAACTCGACGCTGGCACATTACGTAGTCTAGAGCCTGTCTTATTACACTTAATTCGGAATGCCTACGATCACGGCTTAGAGTCCTCATCTGTCGATCGAGTTCAAGCAGGAAAATCCCCCCAAGGCACAATTCAGCTTGCCCTGTCTCGGCGCGGCAGTGTATTTATGCTCGAAGTTAAAGATGATGGACGCGGCATCGATCGAGATCGGATACGTCAGATCTCGATCGATAAGGGCTTACCCCTAACCAATACCGACACGCCATCAGATCTGCTAGAAGTCCTCTGCCAACCTGGATTTACTTCTGCTCAAACTGTCAGTGATATCTCTGGGCGTGGCGTTGGTATGGATGTCGTGATCAGCCAAGTCGGATCTTTTGATGGTCAACTCAGCCTCAATACTCAGGTAGGTGTCGGCACTACTTTCACGATTTTGATTCCCGTCCCGCATTTGTTTGTGCGCTGTATGCTCTTACAGTCTGGAGATCGAATATTTGCGATTCCCACTGCCGAAGTTTTTACGACAATGTTGCTCGACGACCTGCTGTGGCAACGTCAGCCCCGATCGACCGAAAATCCTGCCCTATTCGATATGACAATTACCGAGGATGTCGGCGATATTCCTGCGCTCGATATTTACCAGTACTGGCAAGGCGAAACAGCTAACCCACGCGCACTATTACCAAATTCGATCGCGGTGCGGACAAAACGCTTAGATAGCACAGAGGGAATCTGGCTGATGGCAGATAGTCTGGTGGGTCAAAATGAACTGCTAGTCAATTCTCTGCCTAACCCGTTAATTGCGCCGATTGGGATCATGGGGGTCAGCCTCCAAGCCGATGGTAAATTGATTCCAGTCCTCGATCCTACAGCCCTGATTGATGTCATGTTGCTCAAGTCCACAGCCGACTTCTTGATGCCAATGGCTACTACTACGTCGATCGCCCCAACCAGCTCCGCCTTCACAACTGGAGTTGTTGCCCGTCAAATTCTGGTAGTCGATGATGCCGCGCTGATGCGTCGTCGGATCGAAAGCAGTTTGAGTTCGCAGGGCTATGATGTTCGTACCTGTAGCGATGGTCTAGAAGCATGGGAATGGATGCAAAATAACGGTCAGCCTACACTTCTTGTCACCGATATCGAGATGCCAGGCATGGATGGCTTTACTCTGATCGATCGATGCCGTCAAGCAGGGATGAATATGCCAATTTTGGTTGTATCTTCCCGTCTCGCCGAAGAATGGTCAAAGGAAACTAGGCGGTTAGGTGCGACCGATTACCTGACAAAAGGCTTTGCCACCCCAGAACTATTAGAGAAAGTCGCAGTTATGCTGTCACAGTTTACGAGTGAAAATCATGCAGGAGTAGCGAATTAAGCGATCGAAAAACCTATGCCCGAACCATTTCGACTATTTGTGCCACCGCCGTTAGCAACAGAGAAGTTGTTGTTAGTGCAGTCAGGTAACCTGTGTTTAGCCTTGGATGTGAATCAGGTGCAAGAAGTCCTACTGAAGCAGCCTGTGATCGAGTATCAAACCAAAAGCGCCACCTATCACAAAAATGCCTATATTCCCGTGATGCTCGGACAATATGCCTGTCCACCTGTTGCCACGGCAACTCTGGTTTTGATCCAAGCCGATGCCCTCAAATGTGGTCTGATCGCGATCGTCTCCAATACCATACCTAAACTTGTGGCAATTTCCACCCAAGATTGGATTAAGGCTGAATCGATCGAAGGGATCTGGCAAACAGACGGAAAAGGTTATGTCACAGGTGGGATCACTTACACTCATATCATCGGTATTGCTAAGAACTAGCCAAGAACTAGATCTCCCATGACCCCACAATTTCTCTTGATCTTAAAAGTTTTTTTATTGAGCCTGATCGTTTCGGCTGCAATCAAATATGGTGCGCCTGACCTGATTAATCTCGAACTGCTAGCACTGCCAACCCAAAACTACATTGCCCTAAGCATGATTTCGCTGCCAGTATTGATGTTTGCCGTGATTCTTCGATCGCGCCAATAATATATGAGCCAAATCCAATTCCGTTGCCCAGCGTGCCGAGAAATTATCTCAAAATCTGCCAGACGCTGCCCTGAATGCGGCTATGTGCTCAAGCCAAACTGGGTGGCGTTGATCGTTGGCATCGTAGTGATCTTATCGCTGGCAATCGTATTGACAACTCCATTCTTGATCGAATTCCTCAATCACGATCGACGACCCGAACCGCCCAATTCCCGAGTTGCAAACATGAGATGATCGACCTAAAATCAGGCATCGATCGATCCATGATTTGTGATTAAATAAAGGGCTATGACAGATGAAATGCGAATTGGGAATAGAGTTGTCAGGACTGACGAGTTACTGACTTTGCTGGGACGATATCAACTTTTACCTCAAATTGTCCGAGGTCTGATTGTTGACGAATCGATCGCCGCTTACGACTGCACCGAGCAAGAACGGATTGATTTGCTCAATCAGTTTTATGTGCAAGCCAAGCTAGAAACCAACGAAGCCCGCGAAGCCTGGCTAGAAGCACAGGGTATGAACGAATCGCAGTTAGAAGCGATGGTGATTCGTCCCGTATTATTAGAAAAATTTAAGGTTGCAACTTGGTCATTTAAGGTCGAGTCTTACTTCATGACCCGCAAGTCTGCTTTAGATCGGATGTTGTATTCCCTAATTCGCACCAAAGATTTGGGTACAGCCCAAGAAATTTACTTTCGGATTCAAGAAGCCGAGCAGTCATTTAGCGAACTAGCGCGTGAATATTCGCAAGGTAATGAATCAAATACTGGCGGTTTGGTGGGGCCAGTGACAATGAATACACCGCATCCAGTAATTTCTAAAACTCTTGCGATCAGTAAACCAGGTCAACTATCTCCTCCGATTCGGCTAGAAGAATGGTATGTCATAGTTCGTCTCGAAAAGTTTTTCCCTGCTCAGTTAGATGATTCTACCCGCCGCCAACTGATTGATGAGTTGTTTGAAGCATGGCTGCGCGAACAAATACAGCAGTCTTTCGCCAAGAAACAGGTAACGGCTTAGGTTTCGGTTTCAAAGATCGTGAGTTGGCTTTTAGCAGGTGTGACTTTAGACTCGGCTTTGAGATTGCCTTGAATAACTTTGGTTTTACGATCGCCCCGCAAACCTGTAGCGATATGGCTACTGCTAGCAATCTTTTCGAGCACTTGCTTGGCTCGATCGATCACCACTGGCGGCAATCCTGCAATCCGACCAACTTCGATCCCGTAGGATCGATCGGCTCCACCAGGCTGAACCTGATGCAGAAACACAATTTCATCTGCTAATTCTTTGACTGTAACTTGAAAGTTCGCCACATTGGGCAAGATTGTCTCTAGCTCGTTGAGTTCGTGATAGTGCGTGGCAAAAATTGCTCTGGCTTCGATCGTAGTGGCTAAATACTCAGCAACCGACCAAGCAATCGCCATACCATCAAAGGTGGAAGTACCGCGTCCGATCTCATCGAGCAATACGAGCGATCGATCCTTAGCATGATTGAGAATATTTGCAGTCTCATTCATCTCCACCATAAATGTCGATTGCCCCATCGCCAGATCGTCCACCGCACCCACACGAGTAAAAATTCGATCGCACATTCCCAATGTCGCCGACTCCGCAGGCACAAAGCTGCCCACCTGCGCCAGCAGTTGAATTAATCCAATTTGCCGTAGAAAAATACTCTTCCCACTCATATTCGGCCCAGTCAGAATAATCAAGTCTGGGGAGTCTTGGCTGCCTAAAAACACCGAATTTGGCACGAAAAAGCCTGGCGGTAAAGATTGCTCGACCACGGGATGACGACCTTGGGTGATGGAGATCGATCGATCGCTGGTAATCACAGGGCGGCAGTAGTTATGGATGCTGGCAACTTCAGCCAAACTGGCGAGAGCATCGGCAGCAGCCAGAGCTTGGGAGATCGACCGCATGAGTGTGATATGTGCGGCGGCGGCGGTACGGAGTTCGACAAAGACTTCATATTCCAATCGATTGAGCGCGTCTTGGGCATTCATAATCCGAACTTCACGGTCTTTGAGTTCGGGCGTGATGTAACGCTCTTCGTTCACCAGAGTTTGCTTGCGGATGTAATTTTCGGGAGCTTGGTCACTTTTGCCGCGTGAGATGCTGATGTAATAACCAAATGCTTTGTTATAGGCAACCTTGAGCGTATTGATCCCTGTTCGATCGCGTTCGGTCTTTTCTAGAGTTTTTAACCATTCGGCATCAGCTTCGGCTTGCTGGCGCAATCGATCGAGTTCGGAATTAATCCCAGTGCGAATCAGCTTGCCTTCGGTCAGCAAAATTGGCGGTTCTTCGCTCAGAGTTTGCCGTAGTTGCTCAGCCAACTGTGCCATTTCAGGCGGTACAGTTTGTAAGGCTTTAAGATAAGTCGATCGAGATTTTGCCACTAATTCCGCAATACCTGCTAATCGGCTGAGCGAGAAAGAGAGCGCGACCAAATCCCTAGCATTAGCAGTACCCGCACCAATCCGACTGCACAATCTTTCGATGTCATAGATTTGATTCAGCGCGGTACGTAAATCTCGGCGTAAGCTATGGTGCTTGACTAACTCTTCTATCGTATCGGCTCGATCGCTAATTCCTTGGATATCCTTGAGTGGCTGTAGCAACCAACGGCGTAACAACCTGCCACCCATAGTTGTCGAGGTCTGATCCAATGCCGAGAGCAATGAGCCAGACAGAGCACTATCCCTCACAGTTTGGGTGATTTCTAAATTGCGGCGGGTCTGGTGATCGATTAAGAGATAATCGCTCACGATGTAAGTAGAGAGCGGTGATAAGGGAACCTGCGTGCTTTTTTGGGTGGATGTGAGATATTCCAATAAGCCGCCCGCCGCTCGTACTGCTAGGGGTAAAGATCCACAGCCAAATCCTTCTAACGATCGAACTCTAAAAGTATTGAGCAACCTCTGTTTGGCTTCTGCCAAGATAAACGGAGTTTGAGATCGCGGGGTATAACAAAATTGGTCGGGCAGTCCATCGGGAAGAGGCTTTTGAGCACTCCTCATACCTGACTCTTGCCCCCTGAGTGCAGGATTGGGCGAATCGATCGGGAGCAAAATCTCGGCTGGCTGCAAGCGCAGGAGTTCCTGAGCGAGTTGCTCGGTACTGTGCAGTTGGGTCACCTGAAATTCACCCGTCGAGATATCGGTCAAGGCTAAGCCCCACTTAAGGTCACCAGACGCGCCACTGGGAACAATCGCTACAAGAAAGTTGTTTTTCCTCGCAGTCAGCATTCCTTCTTCGATCACCGTACCAGGTGTAATTACCCGCGTGACTTCGCGCCGCACCAACCCCTGTGCTTCTGAGGCTGCCTCCATCTGATCGCAAATCGCGATCGATATGCCTTTTTCGACTAATTGACTAGCATATCGATCGAGCGCGTGATACGGGATGCCTGCCATCGGAATCCGCCCCAAGCCTTTACCACCCTCTCGGCCTGTCAGTACTAGCTCTAGCTCCCGCGAAATCAGACGGGCATCATCAAAAAAAGCTTCATAAAAATCGCCCAACCGATACAACAGCAACGCATGGGGATTCTGGTCTTTAGTTTCGACATAATGTCGCATCATCGGGGTCAGCAATGTGCGGTCAATCGGAGTAGAAAGAGGTAATTGATCGGTCATCTATTCAACTTTACTGAGACGACGCACAGAGAGCACATCTGACATCTTGGCAATCTGACTAGATATCTTTTCCAATTGGGGTCGATCGGTGATGTCAATACTCAGATCGATTAAAGCTGATTTACCAGGATGGGTTTGGACAGAGGCTTGGCGCACATTCACCTTTTGGTCAGATAGGCGAATCAGGACATCTTTGAGTACACCGACTCGATCGATCGTTTCAACTTGAATGTCTACTGTATAAGTTGGGGCGCGGTCTAAATCTTTAGCCATATTCCAGGCCACAGGAATCAGTCGATCGCTATCTCGGTCGATCGTATTAGAGCAGTCTTGACGATGGATCGAAATGCCGCGATTACTTCCCAATCTCACAACACCAATAATTGGCTCTCCAGGTAAAGGTTTACAACAACCAGCAATATGATACAGCATCCCTTCCACACCCAAGATCGGAGATTTCGAGGTAGGAGCAGGAGAGGGAGCCTGAGAAGGCAAACGTAGGGGGGTAACATTAATAGACTGATGTTCGCGCAGCTTATTGACAACAGCATTTAAGGAAATCTCACCATAGCCCAGAGCTGCAATCAAATCATCAACGTTGTGGTAGTTACATCTTTCTGCTACTTTCAGCATTTGATCGGACTTCAGCACCGATTCCAAACCATTTTTACCTAATTCTTTTTCTAATAATCCTCGCCCGCGTTGAATATTTTCATCACGGCGCGATCGCTTATACCATTGCCGCACCCGATGCTTTGCCGTATTAGTCGCAACAAAATTAATCCAATCGAGATTAGGGTGAGCATTATTATGTCGCAAGATCGAGACAATATCGCCATTCTGGAGCTTTCTGTCCAACGTCACCATCTGATGATTTACCAACGCCCCATTCGCATGATTTCCAACTTCGGTATGAACACGATAAGCAAAATCGATCGGCGTGGAACCGCGTGGCAGGGAATAGACATCACCTTTAGGACTAAATACATAAACTTCGCTGTCAAAGAAATTCTCTTTGAGTGACTCCATATACTCTTGATCGTCTTTGAGATCGCGTTGCCACTCCACCAGTTGACGTAGCCAAGTAAATTTCTCATCATCACCTGTAGTCGCTACACTGGAATTAGTTTCTTTATACTTCCAGTGGGCGGCAATCCCATACTCAGCAACTTGATGCATTTCCCAAGTCCGAATCTGGACTTCTAGTGGCTGCCCATTTGGACCAATTACGGCTGTGTGTAATGACTGGTAGCGATTTGGCTTCGGCAGACCAATATAGTCCTTAAACCTACCTGGAATTGGGCGAAAACTGTTATGTACGACTGCGAGCGCGCGATAACATTCGTCATTGCTATTTACAATTACCCGTACAGCCGACACATCATAAATCTCTTCATACTGTTTAGCAGAACGCTCCATCTTTTCATAGATGCCGTACAGGTGCTTGGGTCTGCCACTAATCTCAAAGTTAGTCAGTCCCATTTCGACTAGATGCGATTTCAATAACTCACTGACCTTATTAATCTGGGCGGTACGCTCACTTCTCGTCTCAGCCACCAGAGCTTCCATGCGTTGATACTGCTCTGGTTCAAGGTACTTAAACGTCAGATCTTCTAATTCCCATTTAAACTGCCCAATCCCCAACCGATGTGCCAGAGGCGCAAAGATTTCTCTCGTTTCACGTGCCACACTAGCTTGCTTTGCGGGGGGCAAATGTTCCAGAGTTCGCATGTTGTGTAAACGATCAGCTAGCTTTACCACGATCACCCGAATATCCCGCGCCATTGCCAGAAACATCCGCCGAAAATTTTCGGCTTGCTGTTCTTTTTTACTCTCAAAATTAAACTTAGATAGCTTAGTCACAGCTTCAACTAACTGCCGCACCTCTGAGCCAAATTCCACTTCGATTTGGTCGGCACTAACTACTGTGTCTTCAACCACATCATGTAAAAAACCTGCGGCAATCATGGCACTGCCACCACCCAGTTCCCGTAGCAGGGTTGCCACCTCTACGGGATGGATAATATACGGCTCTCCCGAAGCACGCTGTTGTCCCTCATGAAGTTGATATGCAAACTTAAAAGCCCGACTGATCAGATTTTCGCCTTTTAAATCGCTGCCCTTGAGATCGCTATCTTTCTGACTATTCTCTTCCTTGACCAAGCATTCTCGCAGCCACTCAGGAATCCAGCCAGCGTCAGCTAGACTTTCTGGAGAATCACTCATCAAGTTGGGTGACTCCTGCACAGAGTTGGTCGAACTAGAATTAACAGGGCTAATAGTAGCAATCATAGGAAGTAATTCTACCAAGACTAAATGTAAATTGAAAATTGCAGGGGGCTAAAAACTTATGCCAATACCACCTAACTTAGGATCTCTACTGCTAGTCAAAACTACTAACCAAAACTACAGCAGTTATATTGGAAACAACTAAGAATCGAAGATATATAAGCAAGCAACTGCCAACTTGCTGTTTTCGATGTTTCGACTATTTAACGACAAGTATGTTAAGAAACCTATCATAACCTCAATTTAACTTGCCAAACAAAAAACTTAATTTCTGGGTGTCGTTAACCCTACTCTAGATATGTACGGGTATGATTACGAACAAAAGTGAAATCATTTCTAACCTATGAACCACATCACAACGACAGAACTGTTAGAGCATCTGAACTGGCGATACGCAACAAAATTGTTCGACTCCACTAAGACAATTCCACCTGCAACCTGGACAGCCTTGGAAGACTCGTTAGTACTGACACCATCCTCCTATGGTATCCAACCTTGGAAATTTTTGGTTATTACTAATCAAGACCTTTTAGACCAACTCAGGCCGTTTTCTTGGAACCAGTCACAGGTCTCAGATTGTTCTCACTACGTTGTATTCGCGATCGAAAAGAACCTGACCGTTGAGGACGTAGATCGGTTTGTTGCTCGTATGGCTGAAGTAAGGAATATCACGGTTGAATCACTCTCAGGCTACCGAAATATGATGGTTAGCGATGTAGTTTACGGAGCGCGTAGCTTTAGCGTGAATGAATGGGCATCGCGACAGGCATACATTGCTCTGGGTAACTTTATGACTAGCGCGGCTGTGCTGGGAGTTGATACCTGTCCAATGGAAGGAATTGATCCGATTAAGTACGACAAACTCTTAGGACTGTGTGAAAAAGGCTTTGCTACAGTAGTAGCCTGTGCAGCAGGATATCGTTCTGCTGATGATAAGTACGCATCATTAACAAAGGTAAGATTCCCCAAATCCGAGGTAGTTGAAACATTGAGTTAATTCAAGATTTCTCAGGATTACAGGGACTGCGAGAAGATCCTTCTCAGCCTGTATTACGGAAATGTCTGTGCTATTTAATCCAGACCCAAGCTTATCTTAAGTTTTATAACAAAAATAGCTTGACTAAAGGAGATGAGGTGCTAAAGTGGAGGTTGAGAATAAAGTATCGGTTGCAGCATTTGTTTTTAGCATTGACGAGTTTTTCGCTTTTTGTATTGGCAGGCTAACCTCCGAAATCTCACTCTCTTAACACCTCTGATTTTGGAGACGATCTAATTTATGTCTATTTACGTTGGTAACCTCTCTTATGATGTTACAGAAGAAGATTTGAGTTCTGTGTTTGCAGAATATGGCACTGTTAAGCGCGTTCAGCTCCCAACTGATCGTGAAACTGGTCGTATGCGCGGATTCGGATTTGTAGAAATGGGCGCAGAAGCTGAAGAAACGGCTGCCATCGAAGCACTTGACGGTGCTGAGTGGATGGGTCGCGATCTAAAGGTCAACAAGGCTAAGCCTCGTGAAGACAGAGGATCTGGCGGCGGCGGCGGTGGTCGTCGTAGCGGCAGTTTCTCTCGCAACTACTAATTAGTATTTCTGGTTAGTAATTGTGGCTTAGATATTTCTGAATTTATTAAGCCTAATACATCAAAAAGCTCAAGTATCTATGCTTGAGCTTTTTGGTATGAATAGGGGGAAACTGCTTCAGTGACTTCAAATTCAAAAATTCACAATAGAGACAGTTAACTCAGAGGACAGAAGGTATGCCCTATTTAGAAATCGATCCAGTTCCTTATATCGATCACACCTTGCTTGACCCTACCGCAGGCTTCGATCGAATTGACCAGGCATGTGCAGAAGCCGATCGCTATGGTTTTCATAGCGTTTGTGTCTATCCCTACTATGTCCAACGGGTAGTAGAAAACCTCAATCGCAAAAAGCCAAAAGTTTGTACCGTGATTGGGTTTCCCAGTGGAGCTAGTACTTCCGCCACTAAACTTTACGAAGCCCAAGAAGCTACAGATCGCGGCGCAACAGAATTAGATGTCGTGATTAACTTGAGTTTGCTGAAAGCAGGAGAGACAGAAGCGTTTCATCGCGACATTGCCCAGATCTGTGAAAGTACGGGTCAAACGGTCAAAGCCATTTTAGAAATGAGTCTTCTAACAGTAGAAGAGCAACGACTAGCGGCAGAGATTTGTATGGATGCAGGTGTAGCATTTCTCAAAACCAGTACAGGCTGGTCAGGCGGAGCCACGATCGAGCAGGTGAAATTACTAAAATCCATTACTCAGGGTAGAGTGGGGATCAAAGCTTCAGGCGGGATTCGCTCTGCCGAACAAGCGATCGCCCTAATCGAAGCTGGAGCTAATCGTATTGGTACTTCGCGTGGTGTAGAGATCGTAGCAGAACTAAAACAGCTATAGAAGAACCTATCCACCGCTCACTGGAGGAATAAGTGCAACTTCATCACCGTCTTGCAAGAGAGTCTCTGGTTGTACGAACTCAAGATTAATCGCATAACGAATTAGCGATCGCCATTTTTCTAATTCAGGATACTGATTTACTAGCTCTTCATAAACTTGAACTACTGGAGCATGGAGTAACAACGTAAGGTCGATTTCGGGAGAATCGATCGCCTCTTGAAATGACGCAAACAGTTTGACCTTAACCTTTATCATTACTCATCAAGGATAATTTACCTAGATTCTGTGAAATAGTTTAAACGAGAAAGCCCTACATTATCAATTAATGTAGGGCTTTCTCGTTTAAATATTAATCTTGGCACCGAGCTATTTTCCCGTAGGGCTGCCCCTAAAGTATCTTCACCGCAACAGCGTTTCACACCTGAGTTCGAGATGGGTCAGAGTGGTTCCACCGCACCATAAGCACCAAGAAGCTTGTAGAGTACGTACCGAGGTACTAAACCCTGAAAGCTGCACAGTAATAGTCGCTTGTAACTTAAGCTAGTTAACACCATTGTTATTGTGATGTATTTCTGATTCTGACTTCTCAGTCATTTAATCATTTTCTCAATTTAAATTGAGGACAAGCCCTCGGTCTATTAGTACTCCTCGGCTGCACATGTTACCACGCTTCCACCTAGAGCCTATTAAACGGGTAATCTACCCGTGACCTTACTGGATTACTCCATGAGAGTACTCATCTTGAGGTGGGCTTCCCACTTAGATGCTTTCAGCGGTTATCCTCTCCGCACATGGCTACCCAGCGTTTACCGTTGGCACGATAACTGGCACACCAGTGGTGCGTTCCTCCCGGTCCTCTCGTACTAAGGAGGAGTCCTCTCAATACTCTTGCGCTTGCACCGGATATGGACCGAACTGTCTCACGACGTTCTGAACCCAGCTCACGTACCGCTTTAATGGGCGAACAGCCCA